>ENA-UONY01001583-UONY01001583.1-human-gut-metagenome-genome-assembly--contig:-CS9-NODE-1583-length-18540-cov-43.050149_pt1 | contig 18540 bp, 19 predicted proteins | sample MGYA00242465_ERZ724012 | MGnify/ENA metagenome assembly ERZ724012 | reverse complement strand
TCCTTACTGGACGCACGATTCCAACGTGACTTTTTCCGGGGGTATCATACGTTCCCTTGAAGAAAACAAGGTCACCGGGCTTTGCTTCTGACTCGCTGATGTGCTGGCTCTTGTTCCACAAGCCGTTGGCGGTGGTGCGCCCTACATCGTAGCCGTTCTGGTTGTAGACCCAGCAGACATAGCCGCTGCAATCGAACCCGGTTTCCGGGGTGGAGCCGCCCCAGACGTAGGGTGTGCCAACATACTTTTGGGCTTCCTTGTAGATGGCGGCGAACTCCTCATCCGTCAGGGCTTCTGCCGGAACCTGATAGTCGATACCCGGTGTGCCGGAGCCATCGGAGCCACCGGGCGGCAGTCCGCCGTTGAACAGATATGGCCGACCACCCAACGTATCCTGAAAGATCTCGTAACGTTTCCATTGGTCGTTATTCAGTTCTTCCCGAATGACCACTTCCAAGCCACGGTTCACCAGCTTGGTGTGGAAGATTTTGTACTCATAAGGTACCTGCGTGGGAACCGGGATTCCCAACGGGCTGATGACCCAGACGGTCATATACCGTATCTGCACCTCCACCCATGTGGTCAGCTTATACTGCTTCTTGAAGGTCTCCTTCAACTTGCCCTGTACCTCCGACCGGGTGTAATCGTCATACAAAGTGGTCAGGAACGAAGTCAGCTGCCATGGGTCGTGCTCGATGGGGTCAAGGTGGTACTGGTACTCGTTGTAGCCGGGGTGGTCGGTAGGGGTGCGCTTGATCTTTTTATCCAGTTCTTTTTCCAGTTTCTTGTAGTCCTGCTCTGCGCCCCGGATGTCCCTGTCCTCGGCGGAGTACATGGTCTGCCCGGACACCTGTGTGCCGCCGGAAAAGAGGATGCCGCAGGAGGAAAAGCCGGACATCACCATGAGGATGAGCAAAAGAAAAACGCCCACGATCACCAGAACGTGTGCGTTGCCCTTGGCGGCATTCATCAGCCCTTTCACAGCGGTGCTGACGGCAGTTTTGCCTTTCTCCACCGCCTGTTCCACGCCGGACCGAGCAGCAGATGCACCGTTGGATACCGCCTTACCGCCTGCGGTCTGCGCCGCTGTGCCCGAACGGGCGGCGGCATAATAGCTCTGCCGGATGTCCTGTTTCTGCCGCCACCGGGAAAGCCAGTTTGAACCGCCCTCGCTGGTGCCGGATGCGCCTGTATCTTGTGCCGCAGTCGGCTCCGATGCGGAAGATTTAGCGGTTTTGGAGCCTTTCTTGCCCTGCATCTTGGCTTTCTTCTTGAGCTTCCGGGCATAGCGGCTTTTGGAAATATCACGAACATTTCCTGCCGCTTTTTCGCCCTCGTTCAACGCCTGCGTGCCCACATTGTCGTCCTCATACTGGTCAACCTCCCGATGCACCGCAGACCGGGCGGCATGGGCAGCGTACATCTCCCGCTTCTGCGCCTTGCTCAAACGGCTCAACTCGTCCGGGGTCAGTTCCGCCTTGCCAAACCGCAGATGCTGTGCCTTTTCCGCAGCTTTATCTGCATCGGTTTTCAGCTTTTTCTTTTTGGGCACCGACTGCTCCACCCTCGTTTTCTTCGGGGGAGAACGGGTCTTTTTGGTTGAGGTTTCCTCCTTGATGTTCAGCTTCGGATTGCTCATTTCTGCCCCTCCGAAATCTCGTTGAGTTTGGTCGTGAGGATGCGGTAGAGTTCAAGGTCTTTCGGGAAGTGGTCAACAAAGGGCAGGATCACGTTACCGAAAAACAGCAGTCCCTCGCCTTCGCCGGAGTGGGTCACATAAGAAAGCTGATGGGGAGAGATGTTGAGCTGCTTTGCGAGGATCTGCCTATCACCGTTCGCCTGATTGAGCATATACACAAAGTCCGAGTTCTCAAAAATATTCGATACTTCGGGACTTGCCAGCAGATCTTTGACGTTCTGCGTTAGGGCTGTCGGGATGCCGCCCCACTTGCGGAAACGCTTCCAGATCTCCACGGAATACGCCGCAGTCTGCTCTTCTTTCAGCAAAAGGTGGAATTCGTCTGCATAGTACCGGGTGGATTTTCCGGCACTGCGGTTGGCGGTCACGCGCCCCCACACGGCATCCTGCACGATGAGCATACCCAGCTTTTTGAGCTGCTTGCCCAGCTGCTTGATGTCGAAGCAGACGATGCGGTTGTGGATGTCCACGTTGGTGTGGTGATTGAAGATGTTCAAAGAACCTTTGACGTAGATCTCCAATGCTGCCGCCACATGGCGCGCTTCCGGTTCGTCCTGCGTCAGCAGGGCGTTGTACAGATCTTCCAGCAGCGGCATATTTTCCGGGGTCGGATTCTCGAAATACTTGCGGTAGACCACATGAACACAGCGGTCAATGACCGTCTTTTCTACCGGCTGCAAGCCCTCTTTTCCGCCCACCACCAGCTCACACAGAGAAAGAATAAAGTCAGCTTTCAATGCCAGCGGATTGTCCTCCTCGCTGTAATTGCTGTTGATGTCCATGGGGTTGATATACTGGGTGCTGGCGGGACCGATGTGAATAACCTGCCCATGCAGACGCTCCACCAGCGGAGCGTATTCTGCTTCCGGGTCGCAGATGATAATATCATCATCCGTCACCAGAAAAGCGTTGGTGATCTCTCGCTTTGCCGAGAAACTTTTGCCAGAGCCGGGAGTGCCGAGGATAAGCCCATTGGGATTTTTCAGCTTTTTCCGGTCCACCATGATAAGGTTGTTGGACAGGGCGTTCAGGCCGTAATACAGGCTTTCCTTACCGGACTGATACAGTTCCTGCGTGGTGAACGGGATGAAGATGGCGGTGCTGCTGGTGGTCAGCCCTCGCTGAATTTCGATCTGACAGTCTGCCAGCGGCAGGCTGCTCATCAGCCCCTGCTCCTGCTGGAAATCCAGTCGGCACAGGTTGCAGTTGTGTTTCTGGGCAATGGAGCTGGCCTGAAAAACATTGTTTTCCAGTTCCTGCTCAGTCCTGCCCGTGTTCAGCACCAGAAAGGTGACAAGGAACATCCGCTCGTTCTGGCTCTGCAATTCCTTCAAAAGAGCCTTGGCATCTCTGCCGTAGGTCGCCAAATCCGACGGAATGATGTCAATATCATATCCGGCACGGATTGCCTTCTTCTGTTCCTCAATCTTGCTGCGATCCAGTTCCGTGATGGTGCGCTTGACGGTCTTGATGGCACGGTTCTGATCGACACTCTGAATGTGCATGGTGACGATCTGGGACGAATCCATATCCAGAAAATCCTTCAAAAGCTGGTCGCTGATGTCGGAGGCCGTGATGCTCAGAAAGCTGGCGGCGCAATAGATGCCGCCCATCTGGAAGGTACGGCTGTTCTTGAAAGCAAAGGCGGTGGGCGCAATGGCATCCTTCACGGACAGCCCGCTTTTCACAAGGTCTTTCCAGTCAAAGTGAAACTTGGATGCGCCGTCCATGTTGAACATATCGTGCATGAGTTTCAGCCGCTGGGCACCATTCAGGGGTTTTGCCTGCACACCCAGCCGGTGGAAGTTGTTCAGCAGATCGTTCTGGATGTGGTCGAGCCGGGGCTTGACCTGTGCCATGCTTTCGCCCTCCACCCCAAAGGTGATGAATTTGGTCTTGGTCAGACCATTATTGCCCTTGGCAAGCTGCTGGCGCAGCATCTGGGAATACTCGGCACGAACATCGTCAAAGCCGTCCTTCTGGAACGGAATGCGGATGCTTTTCTCAAACTCGGTGCTGTCGGTTGCCATGTTCACAAAGGACAGTTCAAATTTGATGGAGCTGTCGAAAAAGTTGAGGAAGGAACACCATTCCTCGAAAATGGCGGTCTTGTCCTCCTGCTGGGCGAGCTGGTAATTGATGTCCTGATACTGGATGGTGCGGGTGTAGTAGCCGGGACGGACACGGCAGGTGCCGTCCTCAAACATCCGCTGCATGGGGATGGACTGCTGGGCGGTCCGGGGCACAGCAGGCTTTGCTTTCTGCCTACGCTTCTGCGTAGACTGCGGCTTGCTGTGCTTACCGGTCTTTTTCCAAAACGGAATCATAGGTCATGCCTCCCTTCATCAAAATCGCATAGTAGTTGTTGGTCTTGTAGGGGCGAATCTTCGGGCGGACAAACCGGGACTGCACATAGTACGACAGCAGCTTTTCCATGGGCTGACCGTTCTTTTCGTACATTCCAAGGAAGAACGCCGGCAGCATCACCGCCATCATGCCGAGGGTGGCGGCAGTGTTGCCGCCGGAATCCCGGAGAACAAAAAACAGCGGCACTCCAATGAGAGCCGCTGTGCCGAAACAAAGCAGTTGCCGTTTCGTCAGGTTGAATGCGACCTTCGATTTTACTTTCGTCAGGTCACGGGGAACGGAAATATACGCAGCCAATAAAGCACCTCCTTTAATGCGCTCCGAGAACGGATTTTGTCACGGAACTGGTCTTGAACAGGCTGAAACAGAGCAGAACAGTGTAGCCTACAATGCTCCAAATGGAGTTGATGGCGTCCCCGGAAATTGCCACGCTCTGGATCAGCACGGCATAAATTGCCACGCAGATGAGGATGAGAAAGCCCTGAAAGCCCAATGCGAACAGGCATTTCAGGTAGTTCTGCCCCATGTGCGATTGCTCGTGGTTGCCGAAGGTCGCCATGGGGATGGGCGCAAGGCTCACCATGCAGTAGATTTCAATCATACGCCCGTAGACGATGACAAAAATGATGATGCTCAATATCCGCATGGTGATGCCGATGAAGAAACTTTGCAGGAACAGCCCGAACAGAGGTCCTACATCCATCTGCATCAGGCTGGCTTCCAACATCGACAAGCCAATGTCGTTGACACGGGTGTTTCCGGCAATGATGCCGCTGGAATCGGACACAACTTTCTGCGTAAGGTCAAAGACTGCCATCACAATATCAAAAGTATTGCTGATGAGCCACACCGAAACAGCGGTCTTAAAAATCCAGCGCATGATGAGTGCCGGTTCAAACTGTGCCATATTGTTGTGTTCAGTAATCATTTGAATCAATTCATAGCAAGCAATGAAGGTCAAAATCACGCCTGCAATGGGCAGCACCACATTCCGGGAGAGGGCTTCGATCATGGCGAACACTCTCGGTTCAAAGCTGGAGGGCTTAGTGCCCACCTGCTGTGCGATGTTTCCCACCTGCGTGTTCACATCATCGAACAACCCGGAAAGGTTTGACATAATGCCTGCCGTCAGGATGCTTTTGATCCAGTCGGCAATGGCTTTGAGAACGGTTTCCATTCAGTCACCGTCCTTAGCTGAAGTGGTTGATGAGGGTCTTGAGAAGGTTCAGGAGAAAAATAATGTGGGTCAAAAACTGCATAAGACACCGCCTTTCATTGATGGGTGGAGATTCGTACCGCAATGCGCTCCTTATGATAAAGGGCTGTTATCCACAGCAAAGATAGAGCGATTGCGTATGTACAGGCGGGAAAACCCGCCTGCGGCTCTTAGCCGAACAGACCAGACAGCAGAGGAATGAGGGTGATGCCCACCAGAGCGACACCGCCGCCAGCCATGAGCTGTTTTATCCCCAAATAGGTGTAGGAAAACGGCTCGATGGCGGGCGGCGGCGTGTCAAGAAATATCTATGGAGTTTTTAAGAACCGCCCCGGCGGGGGCAGGTCAGGCCGTGACCTGCTCCACCTCCGGGATGGGTTTGAGATTGAAATGAATTTCGATAGAAATGTGTCTTGTCTTATCGCTGTCTATGCTCTCATGGACAACGATTTCTTTAATCAGGCGGTTTAAGGTGGCGGCGTCCAGTTCCGTGATGTCGGCGTATTCCTGAATGGCTTCCACCCACTGGCGGGCGTCACACGCAAGCCGGATTTCATCGGCCAGCTTCTTCCGGCCTTCCTCAACCTTTGCTTTCAACTCGGCCTGTTCCTTCTGCGTCTTTTCCATCAGCAGATTGAAGTTCGCTTCGCTGATACGCCCGGCAACCATGTCCTCATACAGCCGCAGCACCATCTTTTCCAGAACGTCAATCCGTTCCTCGTCTTTGGTTAGGGAACGCTCCAACGCTTCCCGCTGGCCTTTCTGTTCGGCTTCGCAGGTGTCGGTCAGCTTCCCGGCAACGGCTTCCCCGTCCATCAGGGCGGCTCTGGCGCACTCCCGGATTTTGTTCAGCACAAGGCTGTAAAGGGTGTCGTACTCAACCCGGTGCTGGGTACAGTGCTGCTTGCCGTAGGCGTTGTAGGTCTTACAGGAATAAATCTGCTTCGGGTGCTTGTCGTTGGTGTAGCGGATCGTCAGCGACTTCCCGCACTCGCCGCACTTGATAAGCCCCGCAAACAGGCTGATTTCCCCGGTCTGGCGGGGGCGCTGCCGGGATTTCAGCTTGCGCTGCACAATGTCAAAGGTCTTGCGGTCAACAAGCGGCTCATGCTGGTTCTCCACGACAATCCATTCCTCCGGCTTTTTCTCCCCGATGGTGCCGATTTTGAAGCGGTATTCCTTCTTCTGGGAAGCGATAGCGCCGGTATAGACGGGGTTCATCAGGATGTCCTTAATCACGGTAAAGTCCCAGATATACCGCCCGTTTACCGGGTCTTTCTTTTCCCACTTGGTTGACACGTTCCGCAGTCCCCGTACCCGGTTCCAGTAGGTCGGACAGGGGATTTTTTCTTCTTCCAGCCTGCGCCGGATGTAGTTGGGGCCGTGTCCTTCCAGCGCCCACGCAAACAGACGCCGGACAATGGGAGCCGTTTCCTCGTCAATCAGCAGGTGGTTTTTGTCCTCCGGGTCTTTCCGATACCCAAAGGGGGCAAGGCAGCCGGTAAACTGGCCTTTCTGCGCTTTCAGCAGATAAGAGGAATGAACCTTCTTGGAAATATCCTTGCTGTACATCTCGTTGAGGATGTTCTTGAACGGCGCAATGTCGTTGTTGTCCCGCATGGTGTCGATACCGTCATTCATGGCGATATACCGCACGCCGTTGCGGGGGAAGAAATCTTCAATCAGGAAGCCGGTCTGCAAGTAATTCCTGCCTAACCTCGATAAATCTTTCGTAATCACAAGGTTGGCCTGCCTGCGCTCGATGGCTTTCAACATCCGTTTCAGGTCGGGGCGCTCCATGTTCAGCCCCGTGTAGCCATCGTCCTGATAGACTGCAACAACCTCCCATCCCTGCTTCTCGCAGTAGGTTTCCAGCATATCCCGCTGGTTTGCAATGCTGGCGCTCTCCCCGTCAAGGTCATCGTCCTTGGAAAGCCTGCAATAGATAGCCGCCCGGAAGCTGCCCGCCAGTATTGCGTCCATGCCTGTATATTCCATTCCGTTCATCATAACCGTTTACCCGCACAATCCAGACGGAACACGGTCATGCTGAACCTTATCTTTATTATACTCTAAATCTTGCTTTTTCGCAAGATATTCTTTATCATTTCTCTGGCTGTATTTCTGTGCAATCAGGCTCACGAAAACGTCCGTAGCGTCCAGTTCGCCGTCAAATACCGTTGTGACATGGATTTCAGTTTTGCTTTTTGCCATAGGCAGTTACCTCCATAAATGAAATAAGCCAGACAGGAGAGGGTCGGCAACGAAGTCCGGCAACGGGCTTCAAAAAACCTCGAAAACAATCTCTGTCTGGCGGTTGGGTTATTTATTACTTTTTCTTTTATTTTTCTGTTGCTTTGGTTGTCAGAGGGGAGAAAAGCCCGCAGTTACGGGCTTTTTCCCGGCAACCGGCTCGGCAACGGGATAGCAACGGGGTCGGCAACCGGCTGTCATTTCCCCGGATTTTTCAGAAGGGAAGCTCCATCTGCTCTGTGACTTCCACAAATCCGTCCGGCGTTTTTTCACGCCCGTTGTCAGCGCCCGTTGCCGGGGTTTCCCGTTCCCAGCCCTTTTGCCTGCCGTATCCTTCAAATATCCGGGGATTGGAGAAATACTTCCATCCCGTGATACCGTGGTTCATAATGTCGTTGACTTCCCGGATTTCCCACTGTTTCGGCTCGTCAAAGGGGTGGTTTAAGGCTTCCTTGAAAAGCTGCTTGGAGCATACGGCGCTGCCGGTGTAGCGGTCAAGGTACGCCTGTATCATCCCGGCCTTGGTGTCCTCCGGCATGAAATCCCGCTGGTGTTCTTTGAGGTACTGTATCATTTCGGGGGTAAAAGACAGCTTAAAATCGCCGCTTTTGTAGGTTGTCATGGCTTCCGCCCATACCTGTTCGATATAGGCTCTGGAAGCGGCTTCATCGTCCAAAATGTGTACCTCGGCCCGTTCGGGGTAGACCATGACCGGCAGGAAGCGCCGGTTCCCGGAACGGTCAAGGGGCAGGAAGTCCAGGGCGTTGGAAGTCCCGCCGAACACGCACTGCCGCAGCCTGTCCTCCGGGTGGGTTTCGTAGGGGATTTTATAGACCTCCTTCTGGCGGCTTAAAAATGACTTGATTTCCTCTATACTCTTGGCGTTGGCGGTGGCAATCATCTCCGACATTTCTATTATCCAGTGGCCTTGTAGCTTCCGGTACACGTTATCATCGTCCAGCTTCCGCAAATCATCGGAAAACCACTCGTCTTTTACGGCCAGCAGCCGGAAGAAGGTGGATTTTCCGGCTCCCTGACCGCCCACCAGACAAAGCATGACCTCAAATTTACAGCCGGGGCAAAACGCCCGGTGGATGGCTCCCAGCAGGAACAGCCGCAGCGATTGGAAGGTGTAGTTGTCCGTGTCGGCTCCCAGAAAGTGCCGCAGGCAGCAGCGGATACGCTCTTTCCCGTCCCAGACAAGGCCGTTCAGGTAGTCCCGGATGGGGTGGTAGCTGTTGGCGTCTGCCGCAAGGTCGGCGGCGTCCGCTATCTTTTTCTCGCTGGTCAGGCCGTAGGTCTTTTCCAGATACAGCCGGATATATTTCATGTCCGTATCGGTCATGGCCTTGCTGCCGGTTCTACGTTTCCTGCCGATGGGCTTTAGAAGATCAATGCGCTCGGTCAGGAGATTTTTCGCCACCGCCCCGGAAAGTTCGGGGTCGTGCTGGAACACGGTCAGGCAGTTTTGAATACTGTTGCGGACGCCGCCTTTCTCGGTGCTTTCCAGCATGGCTTTCACTTCCTCAACGCTCCGGGGCGGGGGTGCGGCTTCGATGGTGTCCGTCACGGCCTGCCGCAGTTCGGGCGGCAAGGTCTGCCATTCTCCGCTCAAGGTTCCTCACTTCCTTTCCGTAGCTGGCAATCAGGGCAGCCCGTTCCTCCATGTCGGAGAACAGCAGCACATCCAGCAGATATTCCACATGGGATTGTTTCTGCAAGGCTTCCACGAAAAGCGGGTGCCATTCCTCGTCCGGCGTTTTGGGGGCATAGTCCCGCTTCCAGCGGCGCAGCAGATTGTGATAGTCGGACAGTACCCGGAAGCAATACTGCTCCATGCGCTTAAATTGCTGTTCCGGGCTTTCCTGCCGGGGTCTTGGCTTCGGGCGGCTCCTGCCGGGTGGCTCCCTGTCCTCATAGGGGATGGAGAAGTCCTGCGCCAGCATGAGGGCGGCTTCTTTGGGGCTGACGTTTTCCAGACGGGAAACAAAGTCAATCACATCCCCGTCTGCCTGACAGCCGAAACAATGGAAGCGCCGGTCAACCTTCATGCTGGGGTTTTTATCGTCATGGAAGGGGCAGACGCACATCCCGTTTCTTCCCACCCGGACGCCGTAATGCTCGGCGGCCTGCCGGGTGGTAACAGACTGCTTCACGGCTTCAAATACGTTCAATAGGCAAATCCTCCTGAAAATAATAAAAGCGCCTGTCATTCCCACGGGGAAAATGGCAAGCGCCTGATGGGTTAAAGTTCCATATCCTGTTTTTGCTGGCGGTGGGGCTGCTGGCGTTTCTGTTCTTCCCGCTGCTTCACGCCCTCGATGTTCCAGCTTAATTGTTCGTTGATGGACGGCTTCTTTCCCGGCTCCGGCACAACCCGTCGCTGGTCGGGCGGCAGCACATGGTTTATCCAGTAGCGCACATCCCGCAGCAGCTTCATATCCGCCTGAACCGCCTGCAAGCCCTCATTCTTTTCCGACAGTTCCCCGGAAAGCTGCTCCCGTTCCTTCTTTAATTCTTTTGTATCAAAGGGCAGTTCCTCCTGATGGGCTTTGAAAAAACGCTTGGCGGCAAGGTAGGCGTCCAGTTCCTCCCGGTGTTCGGCGGCAAACTTCTCCTTCCGGGTTTTCCAGCCGATGGAAGCGTATTTCTTGTAAACCTCTTTGTAGGCTCCGTGGTTGGCGATATGGGAAAGGGTGGTGTCGATGGCCTTTATCCGGCGTTCCGATTTTCGGATGTCGGTCTTGGCGGAAAGTATCTCCCCGCTGACCTTATCCAGATAGGCGTCAAGGCTTTCCACGGTGGAGATCTCTTTCCGCCGCAGGAAGTCAAGGGCTTCCATGACCTTGTTGAAATCGCCAACAGTGCCTTTCAGCTTCCCCTTGGAAGTCCAGCCGGTGCGTTCCTCGCTCCGCATATCCAGATACCGGGAAAGCAGTTCGGGGATGGTCGGCTCCTTTGCCTGTTCCAGTGCTTCCAGCAGCGCCGCCTTTTTCTCTTTCAGGCCGGACAGCCAGCCCTTTAAGCTGCGTACCATCTGCCGGATAGACTGCATGAGGGAATTGGCGGCTTTGATGTCCCGGTTCAGGTTGCCGATGTTGGTCTGTATGCCTTTCCGTTCCAGATAGCTGACCGCTGGCCCCATGTGGACGGTGGGAATTTTATCTATTCCCTGACGCTCATAGGATTTCAGATTCAGCCGTTCCGGGCTGCCGATGGCTTCCAGATAGCGGTTCGCCGTGTCCTGCCATGCCTGCCGCCATATCTCCCCGTACTTCTGGTCGTTCCAGTCCACGGTGTCCTCCTTGTGGCTTTTCCAGTTCCCGGACGGCAGCCGGATACGCTCGCCGTTCTCGTCAAGGTCGTAGACCTTCCGGCTCTTGGGGAGCCACCTGCCCTGTTCATCCATCCCCCGCAGGGTAAAGAGGATATGGGCGTGGGGGTTGCCGTCCCCCTTGTCATGGATGGCAAAGTCGGCAATCATGCCTTTGGAAACAAAAAACTCCCGGCAGTAGTCCCGGATAAGGTCGGCGTACTGTTCCGGGGGAAGTTCCCTCGGTATGGCAAGCACTAGTCTCCGGGCAAGCTGGGAGTTCCATTGTTTTTCTATGGCTTCGGCGGCGTTCCACAAGGTATTCCGGTCTGCGTATTCCGGCGGGGCATGGGGCGGCAGCATGATTTCGGTGTGGACGATTTCGCTTTTATGGGAATAGTATTTCTGTTTCTGATCGTATTCGGAAAACAGCCGTTCCCCGCTCTGGTAGGCGGCGGTAGCGACAGCAGACTGGCGCTTGCTGCGCTGGACGATTTTTAAGTCAAAGTGCGGGCATGGTGGCATGACGGATTGTGGCCTCCTTTCTCCCGGCGTCCGGGCAAAGAAAAAGCAGGAAACCGTTCCTTGATTTCCTGCTCGGTGGTGCCGCCGGTGGGCGGCTGGTATTCAGTTTTGAAAGTTCGGGTCAGGGTGGCTAGAAGAAAAACAGCCAGATAAATTTACTTTTCTTAGTGTCCTCTTAAATCCAATTCACTAAAAACAGAATTACTATTTCCCCATGAATATATTATATAATAAGATTCGTTATTTATATCAGCGTGAAATGAAACCGTTCCGTGTTCAATGAAGGGGATATTCTTATCTGTCTGTTTTTCAACTATGAACTCGTTTTCACTTTTTGTATATTGAGAATAATAAGATTGTAATTCTTGTAATGACAAGTCGCTTTTAATCAATATACCTCCCAGATACTGCATACCATTCCCATTACCTACTAATTTACCTGCCTTTGCAAAAGTTTCAACATACTCTGTATCAGGTGGTAATGCAATTTCCTTAACATTCTGAGCTGTTTTTTTAGCGATATTGTCATTGAAAATCGGAATAAAAACTATAGGGCAGACTATGGCAAAAATAAATATACCAGCAGATTTGTCTTATGAGGATAATTCTGCGGAAACTCAAGAACGTAAACTGAATTGATTTTGCCAGGAAAAACGTGTATAATAAAATAAAAATTTCATAAAATGAGAATTATATATGATATGTGCATACGGCGTACACCAGTGACCGCTTTTGCGACCGTAAGTGGACAAGGAGCCAGTGGTAGGTTTTATTTAACAATAAAGCTACTACCTCTTATAATGAGGATGCCCATCAAAGATGGTGGAGATTCAATTTAAGAGGTAGTCTATGTTAGACTACAAAGATATTCTTAACAAGCACTACGTACTAAAACTGTCCGCATGCGAGATCAGCCGTCAGACGGGGATGAGCAAATCCGGGGTGCTAAATTTTATCCATGCATTCGAAAAATATGGAGAATTGGCTTACCCTTTCTCTCCCGGAATAACTAATGCAGGAATCGCCATGAAAGTGTATAATAAAGTGCCATGCGAGGGAGGCTGGGATGAAAGCTATGAGCATTTCGATTATCCACAGCTTCTGAGACTGACGAATGAACGGAAGAACATGACGCTTCAGGCTTGTTGGAATCGCTATACCAGGCGGGGTAAAGTGGAAGGGAAAAAAGCATATCAGTACAGACAGTTCTACAAACTCTTCAACAGATGGTGCGATGTGAACTACGAAACTGCCCATTTCACAGCCGTGATTGCCCAAACGATGGAAGTTGGCTTTGCAGACAAACCATTTGATTTACCGCTTAACAGGTGAGATCACGCCGATTGTGGTGTTTGTGGCAATCCTACCATATTCACAGTACATCTACGCCTAGAGAATGACCTCTACTAAAGAGATGCAGTTGATCGAGGCTAATAATAATGCGCTGAAGGCGTTTGCAGCGGTTCATGCTATTGTGATTTGCGATGACTGTATGCAGGACGTGATTGCGGACAATGACTGGATCTAGCCAGAATTGTACCAGAATTATGCAAAGTGGGCAGAACACAACCATACAGTGATTCTCCTAGCAAAGGTCAGAAAGCCGTACAAAAGATTTGTGGAAAACGCAGTTGGCATTCTGAAAAGGGATTCTTCTATGCCCTGAAGGAACGACGGTACTTTGCGTTGAAACCGTTTAATGAGGAAGTCTGGGAAAATCTGGATGAGCTGAATGACGCACTTCTCAAGAAGAAAGAGCATTGCCGTTCCTACTACTGGGCTGAAGAAAAGGAAGAGTTGATGCCGCTTCCATCCACGTAATACTGCTACATGGAGAGAAGTACGGCAAAGGTGTTCAGCAAATTTTATGTACGCTTTGCCGATGCTTATTGTAGCGTAAATAAGGTGTGTTTGCACAAAAAAGTTGTTATTCATGCAATAGCTGCTATTGTTAAGCTCTTCAGCCGGGAAGGAGAACTACTTGCTGAATAGCCCAGAGCCCGATATAAGGGCCAGCGGATTACAAATCTGGAACATTTCCCGAAGAGCTACAAGGACTTTTCGGAATGGAATAGTACTTACTTTATATGAAAAGCTACCACGATAGGCAGCAATACTACGGAGCTAATAAAGAAGATCCTGAAGAGGCGGAAACTGGAAGTACAAACCTATCGGCTCTGCATGGGCGTTCTGGGTTTTACGAAAAAATACAGCTGTGCAGCACTGGAGGAATGTTGCAAACGCGCTCTTACTGCTGAGAGTACAACCTACACTTACATCGAAAACACCATCGGTGCTGTTGCCGAAGGACTTTGCTCTGAGGGATACTAACATGGATAAAAATAGAAAACGGAATGAAGGCGCCTATATCATGGATTGCAGCTACTCTGACATGGAGAAGCTGCTGAACCGCAGCCGTACCCTTGCAGATTAGTCCGGAGAGGTGAGGTGATGAACACAGGCAAGAAAGAACTCTTATCCATTCTCTAGGAACTGAAAGAACTGAAACTGCCTCATATGGCAGCTAAGCTCGAGAAACTTTATGAGCAACCGGCTTTTGTTGATACAGGGCGTCTGGAATTAATCAGTGCTATCATACATGAGTAATACACTTTAACCATTGAAAACCGTTATATAGCACATCTGAAGAAGGTAAAGCTGAGAGGAAGTGATAATTGTCTGGATCAGTGTGCGGACTCAAAAGAGCAACAGTATCAGCCGCAGGATATCATTAGAACGCTTCCCTCACTGAATTTCATGACAAGCAGCATGAATCTTTGTATCTTTGGTGCCTCGGATAGTGAAAGATGTATTTAGCAAAAGTTTTTGGTGCCAAAGCATGCCATGAGTTTCGTGTTGGTTATTACCACTACGAAGTTTTGACCGGAGAACTAGCAGCAATCAGGCGAACGGATTACAAGCAGTATCAGAAAAAGTTGCGTTCTATCATCATGGATCTTGTTATTCTGGATGACTTCTTACTGCAACCAATCACGGAAGATGACGAAGTGAAGACTCTGTACGATGCTCTGGAAAAGAGCAATGAGTTGTCAAGATGCTGTATTATCTGTTCGTAGCGTGAGCAAAAGGCATGGTTATCCATACTGATGGAAGATGAAGTGTCATCCAACTCTTTGCGCAAGCGTGTAACAAAGCGTTATAACGTTATGATCGAACGCAAAGCGTTCGGATAACTTCCGGTCACTGGTAACGCCGGGTGGCCACTAGCCGGCGCAAAATGCAATATGGGATGACAAGTCATTAATGGGATAAAGAATTAGTAAAATTTAGAATCTATGGATTCTTTTTTATATAGGAGCTGATACAATTCTTTTTAGAATTATCTACTCGAGAATGCGAATTTGATGATAGAAGAAATATACTTCGGAAATAGATGATGAACTGAGAACCTATACTTCGAAAAATCTCTTGTCGATATTCCACAATTTATTATGGACGAGGATTATTTATTAAATGATCATTAGGTTTGGGTAGTTTGTTTTTAGTATTATGTGTATGTAGAATTTTAAGTAATTTTTTGTTCATTAATACTTTGGAATATAAGGAGTTTGATTATGCAAAATCTTAAAAATTCACAAAATTTCTTGATAAACAAGAATTTAGTTCGAAATCTAATAGTTAAATCAAAATTGGAGAAAAATGATACTGTTATAGAAATTGGGCCTGGAAAGGGGATAATTACTAATCTTCTTGCAGAATATGTTGGAAATGTCATAGCGATTGAATATGACGAGAATTTATTTAGGATATTAGTTTCACAAAATAAATTTGAGAATATTGAATATGTTTACGGAGATTTTTTGAAATATCATTTGCCTAGTAAGCAAAGGTATAAAGTTTTTTCAAACATTCCTTTTCAAATCACTGCAGATATCATTAAAAAAATCACTGAAGATAATAATTCCGCAGAAGAAATTTTTCTTATTGTGCAAAAAGAAGCTGCTAAAAAATACTGTGGAATTCCTTATCAAAAATATGAAGGATTACGTGCTGCAGTGATAAAAGCTCAGTATCATGTAGAAATAATGCATACATTTAATAGAAGTGATTTTTCTCCATCTCCAAAGGTGGATACAGTGTTATTGCACTTAAAACAGAAGAAAAATACACTGAGTTTATCAGAATACAAGGATTTTAAAGATTTAGTTGCTTATTTTTATTCACAAGGGAAAGGAAAGAGTTCAAAGGATCGACTTGCAGTTTTGTTTTCAAATGCTCAAATAAGGCGTCTGTGTAAAGATAACAATATAAATCTGTTAGATTCATATACAAAAATTACCTCTGAGCAATGGATGAATGTTTTTTTATATTCTCGAATCGGATTAACTGCAGAAAAAAAACGATTAGTCGGTGATGCTTATAAAAAATTGGAGAAAATCAATAAAGGATTACAAAAACAGAATAGAACATATTTAAGGAAACCATCTCAATCTAATTCGAAGTCTTCTACATTCAATAGACGCCAAAAGTCTCTTAATTAGTAATGCCATTTTTTGCATACGAGATGGTTAATATATTTTGTCATCATAACCGCGGTCCATAACAAAGGTGGCTTTTCCGAAAAGAGCAGCGGCCTGTCTGATTGCATCAAACGTGATCGTGTTTACAGATTTATAGTCTTTTTCGGCAGAAGAATGGATCATAGAAAAAACGCTGACAGGATGCTTGCCGGCAGTCAGAACACAGGCCTCTGTTACATGGTATCCTTTTTTATAAACGCTTTTCGTCTGTGTGCTTTCAGAACCATCGCGAACGATACCAAGAGCTTCAAACTGTTTTCCATCTGGTTTTACGATATCACTTTCATCAATGAGGACCACTGGTTCAGAGGGAACGAGTCTCTTTATGGTATGGAGATAAGAAGCAGCCGCAGAAGCCGGCGTTCCTTCTGAAAGATGATTGGAAAGTCGTTTTACAGTATTCGCCTTCTGTGCCGTTTCATGAAGCTGGTCGGAAATATCAGTGAGCAGGCAGCTTCTGGATGCCAGAATGCCATAAACCATATCTGCTGTAAACTTCCGGTCCGGTTTCGAGAGTCTGCGGGAGATTTTATTTGTAAAAGTCAAAATTTTTCTTTTCAAACGGTAAGTAATTGATGTAGAATTAGCCATAAGGAATCCCCTTTCTTTCTGTTTAGTAAGGTTTTTGTTTGGTAGCTTAATTTTACATCAAAAAGGAACAGGATTCCTTATATTTTGGGCATTTTTTGAAAGTTGTGGATAATAAACGCAATGATAATTCCCAATACAAGTTTAATTTTTTTCATAGCAATCTCCATATCATAGTGACACAAATTTGTTCTTAATCAGGAATTTGTTGATAAACGTATTATACTATGACCGTTTGTCTTTGGGAATAGATGAATTGTAAACTTGTTGGACGGGAACAACTTGCAGCGCAAGGTGTTTCCGGGCGGCAAGTCCACAAAGGGGTAGCTGGCGGCAGCCAGCGCAGGGGAAGTGTAGCTTCCCCTGTGATGATTGGAACAGATTGAAAATCTGCGGAAATCATCCGCTCCCTGCAAGGGGCTTCCGGCAGGACGCAACGCACCGGCTCGACCGGTGTATAGTTGCGCCCTCTTTCAGAGGGGCAGTCCACGGGCTGCGGCTCTGGAAGCGATTATGACCGTTCCCAGTCTGGCTTTTTTCTCTTGGGATGTGGCCTTTCCGTCCTCGCCTGTGCCTTGGCTTCGGCAAGCCTGCGCCGGATGGAATTGTCCCGCTTCTGGATAAAACGCTGCTTCGTATCAGCGATAAAGCGGCGACACTCCGGCTCTGGGATGGCGTCCAGCTTTCGGATGGTACTCTCCACAATCTCCCTTGTCTGCCGGTCACGGATAACCGGCACGATTTCTTTCAGCCCCGCAAGGGTTTCTTCCTTCGTACCGGCGGCGTACTGATAGACCATAGCCAACTCGTCTTTAGAAAAATTCATCTTCATTCTGCGCCTCCTTCTCTGTGCCGTTTCCGGCAAATACTTTTTCCATAAGCTGCCGGGTGCTGTCCTGACGGAACAGCAGCTTCAAAAACAAGCTGACCTGTTCATCCGTGATGGCTTCCGGGTGGGGAAGGTAGCTTTCCAGCATGGCGGCTCTGGTGCAAAGCCGGTGCGTCCGTTCCTTCCGTGTCAGCGTCTTTATCTGGTGTGTCAGGCGCTTTTCTTCCTGTTCTGCCCAGCGCAGCTTCTTTTCCGTTTTCTCTATCTCCTGATTGAGTTTTTCCAGCTTTTCATTCATCGGCGGCTGGCCTCCTTCTTCGGAATGAGTACATATATTTTGTTGGGTTCCCCGAAGCCCTGACGCACTCGCAGTATCAGTCCGGCGTCCTCCAATTCATTCAGGGAACGCTTCACGGTCATGGTGCTGCGGGCAAGTGCCGCCGCCAGTTCCACGATAGGGAAATGGATAAACAAAATCCCGTTGGCGTCCTCTATACCTGACAAGAAAACAATATCCAACATCCGGGCGTACATGACCTTTGCGGTGCTGCTGATCGGGAGCCGCAGCATGGCTCTCGGCAGCGGCATACAGGGCGGTAGGGCGGTGTCTGCGGTCATAAATTCAACTTCCATTCAATCGGTGTCCTCCTTTACTTTTCGTTTTGAGCGTTTGGAAAGATAATAGGGGCAGTCCACAATGACCGCCCGGAAACTCTGCTTGCAAGTGCGCTGGCATTTCCGGCAAAGGTCGTTGTACGTTACCCGCCCCCGTTCATTGAGGAAGAAAGACAGTTCCAGCTTCCTCTTTTTCGGCATTCTCGGCATGGTGCCTCCTTAAACAAAAATCCGCCCATTTCAGCCGTAACAGCCGCAATAGACGGATAGCAGATTTTAGTGTCGTGTTTCGGGGCGATTTTCAAGGAAAAAGCGGCCATAGAGCCGCCCGGAAATCCCCCGTAGTATTACGGATAGGGTAGACTATGCCCTATCGGATTGTTGTGTTTCGGTATCAATTCGGTGTTCATTTTCGCCGGTTCTCCCTGATGTCGTTCCTGCCCCTGGCTCTCACAACGGCGTTTCGCTCCCTTTGGTACGCTCGTTGCGGTCATGGTTCCTCCATTTCCCTGCCGCAAGTCGTTGCGCTACATCGCCGGGGAGCATATCCCATACAGGCCGGTCATTCGATTGGAATAATCCATCGATGAACTA
>ENA-UONY01001579-UONY01001579.1-human-gut-metagenome-genome-assembly--contig:-CS9-NODE-1579-length-18557-cov-5.186845_pt1 | contig 18557 bp, 4 predicted proteins | sample MGYA00242465_ERZ724012 | MGnify/ENA metagenome assembly ERZ724012 | reverse complement strand
GGTCATGAACATTCCCGCCAAGGTATCTACGATTGAAACCGGAGCCTTCGCGGGTTGTCCCGGCAAGACATTTAACTTCTCTGAGGATGAGAACACTGTCCTACAGAAAATACTCAAAGATTTTGAAATAGGTACCGTGCCAAATGCCACGACGAAGGCAAAAATCATGTGCAATGTGACAAGCGAGAATGCTGGCAGCGAACTTGCAGTACCCAAGATTATAAAGGCAAACACAGACGGCACGGTTCGCGCTGCATTCTATGGCAAAGACGCAAGAGTCGAAGTTTATGTTACAGGCAAGTCCGGCACAGATACGGGCGCCGTTACAAGCAAACTGAATGTCACCGATTTTAAGGATACGTCTACAAATACAGCTGCTGTGGACACGGCAAGAACAGTTGTCGTGGGGGAAGGCGTAACGGAACTGTGCGATCAGTGTTTTTCCGGTTATAAGCGGCTGGAATCGGTCACGCTGCCGAGCACGATGAAAAGACTGAACAGCTCCGCTTTTTCATCATGCAGCAAGCTGGCAACGATCAATTTGCCAGCTGGGTTAGAGGAGATCGGGGATAGCTGCTTCTCTGTCAGCACAGCTTTGACCAAAGTCACTATTCCTGCATCTATCAGAAAAATCGGCAAAGATGCCTTTGCCGGTTCTGATGACGGCAAAGAGATTTACATAGAAATGACGTTGGCGGAATCCGATAAAGTCGTTACCTATGGTCAAAACTGGTGGGGCTCAGCATCGGTTTACTATAAGAGCGCTTCCGGTGACGGCTACGAAAAAGTTGACGTGTCACCCTACGCATGGCTTGAAGGCGTGATATTTACTTTTACGGAGGGTGGTAAGGCGCTGGAATCACAGGTGTACCTCAACGTATCTCAGGCACAGTTTACCTATGAGGTGGACAGCGAAGCAACGCAGGGCGATTTTACCATTGAAAATGCCGGACTGACATTGACTAAGGACGGTCAACCGTTTACGGATGCGATCGTCACTATGCCGAAAGAACTCAATGTCACGAAAACGAGCAACGCATGGCAAGTTGATGGAAGCGTTGTCCTTACACCGAAAGAAGGAATCCGTGGGGAAGCGCAAACCTTAAAGCTGTGTATAACGCTCAAAGAAAAGCCTTATCAGTTTGAAGGTGACGGCACAAAAACAAATCCGTATAAAATCAACTCTTTATTCGAGCTTCAGGCACTCCAAGGGAATGTTAATAATCATGGAGTGACCTATGAAGGCCAATATTTCCTCCAGACGGCGGACATCGACATGTCCGGCGTAGAGAGTTGGAACGCAATTGGCTTTGTTGTCAACGCCAGTTCAAAATATCCGTTTAAAGCGACTTATGATGGTGGCGGGCACAAAATCGTCAATTGGAATGTCGATTGCAATAAGCAAAGCGGTGACACACGAAACATTGGCCTGTTTGGTCAGATTTCCGCCTTGAAGAATCTGACGATAGACAAGACCTGCACCTTTAAACTCCGTTCCTGGAGCGGAACGCTGGCATATCAGGTTGATTATATTGAAAACTGCTTCAATTACGCAACTGTGACGGCACAGACCACCGGCGCAGACAATGCAAATGCCAGCATCGGCGGTTTGGCAGAAAACGTGGGAAAGATGGTCGGCTGTGCTAACTATGGTGACATTACGATCAACGGCGGCGGCACAGTCGGTGGTCTGGCAGCCATTTGCTATAACGCCGTAAACTGCCGCAATTATGGCACCGTCACCGCCTCCGGCACGAAAGTCGGCGGTATCTGCGCGGAACTGAGCGCTCTTGGCAACTCTGCGGACGAGGAGCGCGGCGTCATTTCCGGCTGCGCCAACTACGGCACTGTCAACGCCGACGAACGGGCCGGCGGTCTGGTGGGCGAGCTGAGCGGCATCATGGAGGACTGCTATAACCTGGGTACCGTCAAGGTCAGCAAAACCACCGTGGGCGGCCTTGTGGGAATTGCTTATAATACCAGCAGCTATACGGATAAGGTTGGCGTGTTCAACAGCTACCATGCCGGTTCCGTTCAGTACGGCTCTGAGGAGGCCGAGCCTGTGGCGGGCCACCTAATTGGCAGCCTGGCAGGCAGCGGCGGCAATGAAAAGGCGCTGGGCAGCCTGTATTATCAGCAGGTGGGTATCCTGCCCGCCGTCGGCGACTATGACGCGGGCGACTATGCTACTGGCATGACCCTAAACGCCATGCAGGCCCCGGCATTTGTGGACAAGCTGAACGAGTATACCAACATCTCCCTGCGCGGCGTGACGTGGAAGCAGGGAGACAGCGAAAGTCAGAATCTGCCGGTGTGCGATAGCTTCGTGACACTGAAGAACTACGCCTGCGACCTGACGGGCCTGACCGTCAACGGCAATACGGCCCTGCTGGATAAGAGCGGCGACTATTACTTTGTGCTGCCCCATGGCACGGATCTGACCAAGGTGACCGTTGCCACCACCATCAGCCCCCGCGCCACTGTCAAACCCGCCGACGGCACGGTTGACTTCTCCAATGGCTTCGTGGACTTTACGGTTACGGCGGAGGACGGCACCCACAGCAAGACCTATTCCGTTACCGTAACGGCGGCAGACAGCGCCAACGGCCTGACTGCGCTGCGGCTGGGCAGCCATGTTATGGGAAGAGTCGATTCGGCTTACACGAGTGGTACCATGTTGTTGGATCCCAACGACTTCGCGCAGGGTACAACAACATATAGCTTTACGCAATATGATACGGTCGTGATCCCTAACGGCGCTTCTCATAAAGCATGGAATTATTACAGCATCTGGGCTGTCCCTGCCGAGACCGGCGCGACCATCACCGCCGCCATCGGGGACAGAACTCAGGCCATCGCCGCCACCACGGATATGACGGCGAATACCTCCGAGAGCATCAACTATGCCGACCTGATGAAGCTGGGCGAGAACACCCTGACCCTGACCGTGACCCCGCCGAAGGGCGGCAGCGGCACAAAGACGGTGTACACCTTCAAGCTGACCGTCCTGCCCACGCTGAAAACCGTCACTTTCGCCGAGGAAGGTCTGGAGCAGGATCAGGCTTTCGTGCCTGAGACGCTGAACTACACGCTCAAGGTACCCGACAGCGTTACCGCCCTGACCCCCACCGTGGCCGCTACCCTGACGGATGGCAGTGTCAACGTGACGTACTCCCCCGAGCTGGAGAGCGGCAAGATCCCGCTGGGCAAGCTGGAGAACGGCAAGTTCACCATCACCGTCTCCGATGCGGAGACCGGCGCGGTCAAGACCGTGTACACCTACACGGTGGATACCATCGGCACCTACGACGCGAAGATCACCACCAACGTCGACGGCGCGCAGGTGCGCGTCTATCAGGGCGACACGCTGGTCACCCCCGGCAAGAACGGCGTATACAGCCTGCGCACCGACAAGACCTACAAGTATGTCGTCGTGGCCAAGGGTTACGTCACCAAGACCGGCACCATCAGCCAGCCCGCGCTGAATAAGGGCGTGCTGGACGTGACGCTGACCGCCGCACCGACGCTTACCCTGCCGCAGTATGATGCCTTCTGGCCCAACTTCCGCGGCAATGACCGGAACATGGCCATCACCAGCGTCAAGACCCCCACCGGCCAGATCGACGCGGAGACCGAGTCCTCCGATGTGGAGCTGCTGTGGGCCAGCGCCAGCGGCAGCGGCTATGACAGCGGCGCGGTGGGCTCCCCCATCTTCGTGGGCGGCTACATGTACGCCTACGCGGGCACCAGACTGCTGAAGCTGGATCCCGCCACCGGCAAGACCGTGGCCTCCGTGAACATGGCCAGCAATTCCGACTTCGCCATCATCCCGCCCACCTATGCCGACGGCATGATCTTCGTGGCGCTGAAGGAGGGCCGCGTGCAGGCGTTCCGCGCCGATAATCTGACGTCCCTGTGGGTTTATCAGGATCCGCTGAAGGGCCAGTCCAACTCCCCCATCACCTACTCTGACGGGTATGTGTATGTGGGCTTCTGGAACGGCGAGAGCGGTGCCGCCAACTTCGTGTGCCTGACGGCGGACTATGAGGGCACCTCCGCCAAGGAGGCCCTGTGGCGCTATACCAGTCAGGGCGGCTTCTATTGGGCCGGTGCTTACGCCAACGAGAAGTATGTGGTCGTCGGCACCGACGATGGCCAGAGCGGCTATACCTCCCAGACTGCCAAGCTGGTGGTGTTCGACAAGCGCACCGGCGAGATCGTGGACTCCAAGGAAGGCTACACCGGCGATATCCGCTCCAACATCGCTTATGCGGACGGCCGCGTGTACTTCACCTCCAAGGGCGGTCACTTCTACAGCGAAGTCATTGGCTCCGACGGCAAGATCGACCTTACGCAGTCCAAGGACATCGACTTGGGCGGCATGAGCACCTCCACCCCCGTGGTGTATAAGAGCCGCGCCTATGTGGGCGTGTCCGGCGACGGTCAGTTCACCGCCTACAGCGGCCACCACATCGCGGTGCTGGATCTGAACAGCTGGAGCGTGGCATACACCGCCACCACTCAGGGCTATCCCCAGACCAGCGGCCTGCTGTCTACCAACACCGGCGACGGCAGCGTGAACGTCTACTTCATGGATAACTACACCCCCGGCGTCATGCGCGTGATCAACGACAGCGCGAATCAGACAGCCCTGAAGAACGGCATCTCCGAAAACGGTCAGAGCAACTGCGCACCCGTGGTGTTCAAGCCGGAGGGCCCCCTGGCGCAGTACTGCATCAGCAGCCCCGTGGTGGATGAGTACGGCACACTGTACTTCAAGAACGACAGCGGCAACCTGATCGCCCTGACCAGCGCGGTCAAGGAGTTGGTGGTGGCGAAAACTCCCGAAAGCGTAGATGTGGACGGAAGCAAAGTTCAGGTCACCGGCGGCAAGATCGTGGCAAAGCTGGCCAACGGCATGGAACGCGACGTGACCAATGTGGTGACGTATTGTACCAACGACGAGGGTGCGGTTGAGGCCGTTTATACCTATGGTACCGACGTGGGCAACTACACGCTGTCCACCAAGACAGTGCCTCTGACTCAGCCCAAGTCTGACATTAAGATCGGCAACGGCACGACGGACGGTACCACCGTGGACGGCGTGACCAGCTTCAAGGCCGGCACCTCCGCGGATGCGCCTACCATTATCGTCACCGCTCCCGCGGCCGGCTGGAAGCTGGGCGCTGAGAATACCTTCACCGTGGCAAGCGACAATGATGTGGCCTGCGTGGTGCTGGTGAAGAAGGCCGACGGCAGCTATGAGAAGCTGACGGCCACCACCGGCGAGAACGGTAAGCACAGCTTTACCGCGACACTGGCAGCAGACGACAGCATCGTCGTGGCCCTGAAGGGCGATGTGGATGGTGATGGTGTGATTACTGCCGCAGAAGCTCGTAAATTGCTGGGTGCCAGCAGTGGAAAGGTAACGCTGACAGACATTGAAAAGCTGAGAAGCGGTTCCACTGGAGAGCCGACTGCCGCAGAAGCTCGCAAAGTTTTAGGCGTCAGTTCTGGAAAGACAGCTTTTGACTGGTGATAGAAAGGAGTTTGGCAAATGAAACGAAATTTGCGGCGCGGAATTGCACTTCTGCTCTGCTTAGCACTTTGCTTCAGCTTGACGATCAACGTATTTGCTTCTAATGAGCTGGGAATATCCTATACAGCGATATTGAGCCAAAGCACGGTTGATGCGAGTGATAAAGATCAGACGGTGAATTTGACAATAGGAACATCGGCTCCCGTAACGCTCGACAGTATCGAAGTGATCGTGTCCGATGCAAGCGGGAAACTGGTCGTAGGAAATCCGTCCGGATATCCGAATGGAGGAACCGCAAGCTATAATGACAAGGCGAATAAGCTTTCGTGGATGAATCTTGGCGATGATAACATTGAAGATGTAACGACTTTGGCGGTGTTCCCCATTACGATCCCTGCCAATACACCCGCAGATGAGTATGTTATCAACGTGACGGGTATTAAACTGAGTAAGGATTGGGGTACGACATGGGAGGATGGCGGCTCTGCCACCACTACCCTCACCGTCAAGGACAACACCCCCGCCGCCAAAGGCTACACGGTAGCGGTGTCCGGCAATACCACGGTCCAGACTGGCGAAGATGCGCAGGTCAAGCTGAACATCACCCACAGTGACGCTGCTGAGAAGAATTACGCCGCCTATTCCATGAAGGTCAGCTATAACAAGGATATCCTGACCTATAAGAGCTTCAGCGACACGACTGCCACCATTACAGATGATAAGAAAGGCTCTCTGACCATCTACCGTTACGGCGAAGATCTGACCATCGGCGGAGACCTGATTCTCACTTTCACCGGCAAGGCCGGTGGCACGGGTGAGGTAAAGGTCACCGAGGCCAAGATCGATAAGTCCGAAAACGCACTGAAGAATGCCCCTGAGGCTACTGTGACCGGCTCTGCCACCATCACCGTGGGCCAGACCTACACCGTGGACATAGATACAAATGTTGTGGAAGGTAATCCCAAAGCCGAGGCCGGCAAGGATTACACCTTCAAGCTGGTAAACGGTCTGGACGGCAACTGCATGACCGTGAGCTACACCGTTGGCGGCGTGGATAAGGGTACGCTGACACAGGGTGCAGACGGCATCTACACCATCCCCGGTACCGATGTCACCGGCAATATCGAGATCACCGCTGTAGGCAAGACCTACACGGTCACCAAGGCTGGCACCGGTGCGGACGACGTCACCCTGAATGGTAATACCGCCACCTACGGCACGAATTACACCTTTACGCTGACTCCGGAAGCGAACTATGCCTACGCCGTAACGGTTACCGCAGGCGGTAAGACGGTCACACCCACGCCGGGTGCAGATGGCACCTACACCATCAACGGCAAGGATATCACAGGCAACGTGGTCATTACCGTGACCAAGGAAGCGAACAAGGCTCAGATCAACTTCGCTGGCAGTGGCGTGGCCGATGTTGTGAATGGCAGTACATCCCAGACAGTTGAACCCGGTCAGGACTTCAAGTTCTCCATTAATAAGGAAAATGGCTATGAGTACACCGTAACGGCCACCAAGAAGGATGGTAGCGAAGTTACCGTCACGGATAATGGCGACGGTAACTACACCATCGCGGGTGCGAACATCGCTGTTGGCGATGTTATCACCGTTACCGTGGAAAAGAAGCTCATCGAGACCAAGTACACTATTGCGGTCAATGAGTATGTGACGCTCGACAATGCCCGGTCCGTGTTCCTGATCACCGCCAAGCTGAATGGTGATGCAAAGCTGGCTGGCGGCAAGGTGCTGGCCTATGGCAATAACGCCATGTTCCAGAACGCGGAGCGTTATGACGGCGCCTATGCCTATCTGGTCATTTCCGACAAGACGTTGGATGAAGTAAAGGCTGAAGCCGAGAAGGCCGGTCAGATCACCGAGGTGGAAGGCAGTGCGGAGATCTTCAACGTGAACGGCGATGTGAACTACACCGGACTGGTGGATATCAACGATGCCCAGCTGGTGTACAACATCTACAACGCCAAGTATGACAGCTTCGATACGACCACTATGAAGATGTTCCTGGCCGCCGACATGAACAAAGACAAGACCGTCAGCTCGCTGGATGCTGCGGCTGTTGTGGGCTTGATCAAGTAACCCTCTCTATAGGGCGAATACTGTCCATATCGCACATGATTTCCCCTGCCCCGAAAGGGGCAGGGGAAATACCCCGTTTTTCGGAGGTTTGTTTATGTGTCTCTTGAGACGCGGAAAAAGAGGAATAGAAACGAATTTCTGAATAAAAAGAAGCAGAAGGAGAACCACGAAATGAAGAAACTGTTATGCGCACTGCTGGCGGCCCTGACGCTGCTGGCGGCAGTCGTCCCGGTCATGGCCGTGGACGAGAGCCAGTCATACCTATTTGAGCTGTCCATCGACGGCAGCGACACGAAGCAGGCCGCCACCGGCGATATCGTCACGGTGGCACTGGCCCTGAAGCGTACCGACGCGGACGAGGGCTACACCATGTACGCCATGCAGGACGAGCTGTGCTACGACCCTGAATTTTTCGAGCTGGTGGAGAACAGCGCCATGACGGCGGCTTCCATCGAGACGACGGACATCGCCCTGCGGGGCGGCCTGCGGTCGTTCTACATGAACTTCGTGTCCATGGGCGGCGGCGAGAACTGGGACGCCTCCACCATGATCGGCACGTTCCAGCTGAAGGTCATCGGCACCTCCGGCTCCTCTGTGATCCGCAACACGGAAATGCAGGTGGCCGTCGAGGGCGGCATGGACAGCTACGCCGCCACCGGCCGTGACGTGACCGTGGTGGTGACGGACGAATGCACTGTGCGGTTCGAGAGCAACGGCGGCACCTCCGTTCCGGACCAGAAGGTGAAGCTGGGCCAGAAGGTGACCCGCCCGGAGGACCCCACCAAGGAGGGCTTCGCGCTGGCCAGCTGGTACAGTGACTTCGATATGACCCGGGAGTGGGATTTTGATAAGGACACGGTGCAGGGCAGCATGACGCTGTACGCCAAGTGGGTGGACGCCTCCCAGTTGCCCTCTCAGGGCTTCCATATGCCGCTGTGGGGCTGGCTCGCGCTGGGGGCGGTGCTGCTGGCGGTGGTTCTGCTCTTGCTGCTGGGCCGGAAGACGGTGAAGTTTGAGACCTTCGGCGGCACGGCCCTCGGCAGCCGCAAGGCCAAGCGCGGCGAGAAGCTGACCCGGCCTCCCGTCCCGGAAAAGGAAGGCTGCGGCTTCGGCGGCTGGTATCAGGATACCGCCTGCACAAAGCCCTGGGACTTTGACAACGACAAGGTAGAGAAAAGCATGACGTTGTACGCCAAGTGGCTGTAAGCGTCGGCATAACGAGGGATACACGATGAGAAAGAGGGTCATAGCCCTGCTGCTGGCCTGTGTCATGACGGTGAGCCTGCTGCCGGTCTCGGCACTGGCAGTGGAACCGTCCGACACCGCGGCGGCGCAGGAGGCAACGGTCATTACGACGGCGGAGGAATTTGCCGCCATGAAGCCGGACGGCACATACCGTCTCGGCGCGGACATCGCGGTGGACGTGCCCTATGACAAGACGTTTACCGGCAGTCTTGACGGCGCGTACCACACCGTGACGCTGGCGCTCCATGTAACGGCGGACGATACAGCTGCGTCGTGGGGATTGTTCCGCGCCCTGAACGGCGCGGCGATCCAGAACCTGCGACTGGCCGGCGAGCTGGCCGCCGCAGAGGACAGCCCCGCGCAGAGCGTGGGCGCACTGGCCAGTATGGTGTCCGGTGATACCATAGTGAGTAGTTGCCGCAGTGAGGTGCAGATCAGCGTCTCCGCCGCGAATAGCCGCGTGGGCGGCCTTGTGGGCAGCGTCACCGGCGGTACGCTGCCCCTGACGGGCTGCGCGAACGAGGGTACGGTAAAGGCACTGAACAGCGCCGCCGCGGGCGGTCTGGTGGGCAGCGTTCTGTCCGGCAGTGTCGCGATCCAGCGGAGCTATCAGTACGGTGACGTGCTGGGCGGCGTGTGCGCTGGCGGCTTAGTGGGCCAACTGGCGGAGCAGGCGGAATGTACGGCGTCGTACAGCTATGCCGCCGTGTCAGCCGATGACAAGGAAAATGCTGACGCCTCCGCCCTGACGGGCTGGGGCGAGGTAAAGACCGTCAGCGGCGAAAAGGCCGGTGCACTGTGCGGCGAAGGTACGTTCAGCGCAGAGAGCAAGGCACTGTTCTGGTCCGGCAAGGCGTTCGGGACGGACGCCGTCCCTGCCGGTGGCCAGTTCGAGGAGATGGATACAAATACCGTGCTGGCAGCCTTGAACGACGGCACGGCGGCGGATGATCCCAACGGCTTCTTACTGACGGCGGAGAACGGCGGATGGCCGCTGCTGCGCTGGGAGCTGACTCAGCCGCAGGCACCGGATATGGAACTGGACAGCAAGAAGGAGACGTTGAAGTCTCAGCTTGCGGAGGTATGGTACCACGAAGCCTCCTATGAACCGGAGGATTGGGCGGCGCTGACGAAGCTCTATAACGATGCGCTGGCGGCCATTGCCGCCGCACGGACGGTGGAGGAGCTGCCGCTGCTGTCGGAGCTGATGGCAGAAATGGCGGCCATCCCAGGCAAAACATATACGGAACTGACAGCGGAGGAAAAACAGGCTGCCATCCGGCGTATCCAGGTGCTATATGAGAAGTATCTGAAACAGCTGGAGGAAAAAGAAGCTGTTTTTGATGAGAGCAGCCGGGGCGTCTGGCTGTCCCTGACCATGACGGGTCGTGAGCAGCTGGACGCGGCCCGCGAGGCGCTGGAACAGCAGCAGGCCACGGCCCTGACGGCGCTGAACGACTGCAAGACCACAGCGGAAGTAGACGCGCTGGCCGAAAACTGTGAGGCTGCCATGCAGAAGATCGTGGAGGACTTACAGGTGACCGTACAGGCCAATGACGTCCCGGAGGAAAAAAAGTGGGACGGTAAGACTATGACCCAGCCTGCCTCCGGCAGCGGTACGAAGAATGATCCGTACCTTATCGACACCGGTGCAGAGTTGGCGTGGTTTGCGGATCAGGTCAAGAACGGCAAGGTAACGCTGTGCGCCAAGCTGACGGCTGATATCGACCTGAATGGGCACCCTTGGACGCCCATCGGCAGTTTCGGTAGCAGTAAGAATTATCAGGGCACCTTTGACGGATGCAACAGCACAGTCAATGGATTGCAAGTATCCGATAAAAGTTATGCGGGCCTGTTCGGTGTGATCGGAGCGTCCGGTGTTGTAGAGCGCCTGATCGTGGCCGGTACGATCTCCATAACAAGTGTTTCCGGTAATGGTATCGACAATGTAGGGGCAGGCGGTATCGCAGGCTACTGCAAAGGCACGATCTTCCAGTGTTCCTCTTCAGTGTATATCAGCAACACCGGTATGAACTACAGCGCTGTAGCCGGCGGCATCGTGGGAAGAGCAGCAGAGGACGCCATCGTGGACAGCTGCAACAACTACGGCACGGTGGGCAGCCAGAAGAATATCAATTACGCGGGTGGCATCGTAGGTGTAGCATGTGAAAATGCAGTGATTCGCTACTGCACCAACGGCAACGAAGGCGCAGTCAATGGCGTTCAGGGCGTGGGCGGCATTGTAGGCCTGCTGACAGACTACGCGCAGGTACGCCTGTGCGAGAACAGCAGCGCTGTACAGGGCGAGAGCCGCGTGGGCGGTATTGTCGGCTGGGCCTGCCTGGATAAATATATCTCCGGCAGCGTGCTGGACGTTATCATCATGAACGTGCTGAACAAGGCCCCTGTCAGCGGCAGCAGCGGCTCCCCCGCCATGAACTATGGCACAGGCGGCATTGTGGGCTGTGTCGATACCGGCAGCAACACCGGCCTCACCGGCCCATGCACCCTTTCCTATGCCTATAATACCGGCAGCGTAACAGATAACGGTAGTACCACGGCACAGGGCGTCGGCGGTATCGTGGGCGATTGGCACGGCGGCGAGATCCGGCATGTGCAGAGTGCGTCTGCCAATATGCTGTGGGGCACGGTGGACATGGCGAATACCAACAGCCACGACGCGGCCCGTGTGTCCTGCGTGATGCCTGCTTTTACCATGAATGGCGATAGTTGGGATAAGGTCGCCGCCACGGCACGGCTGCTGGTAAAGCTGATCCGTCCCGGCGACAAGAATTACAATATCTATGGTACGGAGCAGAGCATCCGCTATAACGGCATCGTGCTGTCGTACATAGAGCGCATCGAACTGGCCGACGGCGACGCGGACGCGCTGGTGCAGGAATGTGAGGAACAGCTTGCCACGGTGCTGAGCGGTACGGATGCCGGTGGTGAGCAGCTGCTGGCCGATCTCCACGCCTATGTGGGCAGCCGCGTGTACGCGGCTGAGGAACAGGCGAAGGTCAACGAGCTGTTGGCGGCGGCAGAGGAAGAGATCAAGGCCGCCAAAACCATTGCGGACATTGATAATATCCGGCTGAAATATCTGGGTGAGGATGGCAAGCTGATTCAGGTCATCACCTACCCAAAGAAGGCACAGCAGGATCTTTATAACAAATTCATCACCAATAAGAAGTATTCTCAGGAGGACATGACCGCGCTGCTGGCCGCCTATGAGGGCTGGAAGCTGAAGCTGGATCAGGCTGCCTCCGCAGAGGAAATCGAGATCATCAAGGCCGACGCCGGAAAGGCACTGACCGACCTGACAGCCACCTTCACGGAGGGCGAGACGGCACCGGATATGGACGCGGCGGCAGCGGCGGCTCTGCAAAAAGCCCGCGATACGGCGCAGCAGGAGCTGGATACACTGGCGCAGCAGCACATTGCGGAGCTGACAGCCCAGCTGGGCGACATCAGCAGCTTCGATGAAGAACGCCAGAAGCTGCTGGCCGATGCGTTGGAGCGCAGCAAAACCGCCATTGAAACGGCGGCAGCAGTGGAGTTGGACGATCTGAGCGACTATGCCGCCATCGAGCAGGCGCGGCAGGAAGGCCTGGCTGCCATCGAACAGGCATATACCTCCGCCAGCGGCAAGCTGAAGAAACTGCTGGATTCCGCCCGTGCCGAGGACGGCTGGAATGGCATCACCACCAGTCAGCCCCATGGCAAGGGTACAGAGGACGAACCCTACCAGATCGGCACGGCACAGGAGATGGCATGGCTGGCCTATGCGGTGAATAACCAGATGGAGAGCGAGGGCTACTGCGCAGTGCTGACAGCAGATATCGACCTTGGCTATTGCCAGTGGCCGGTTATCGGCGTCCTCAGCAGCAACGGTCAGCGTGCCTATACCGGCACCTTTGACGGACAGGGTCACACGGTGTCCGGCCTGAATATCACATCTTTGGGTGGCCGCCAGAAGCTGGGCCTGTTCGGCGTAGCACAGGATGCGGTCATTGAGAACCTGACAGTACGAGGCAATATCGATCTGACCGGTGTCAGATCCTACGATACGACGACAGGCTATATCATCGGCGGAGTGCTGGGAAGCGGCGAGGGCGGCGGCGTGACCATCCGCAGCTGCGTGTCGCAGGTAGATATCTCCGTCTCCTTCGTCAACGATCAGAAAGCCCAGAATTCCGCAGTGGGCGGTCTGGTAGGCCGTCTCTCCGGCAGCGGCAGCCATGAGATCACGAATTGCCGGAATGAGGGCCGGATCTATACCGCCTTCGAGCCGGGCGCCTACTATCTGGGTGGTTCCGGCGGTAACGGCGGCCAGGGCGGCATCGTGGGCTTTATCGGTGCCAGTGCGCAGCTGGAACGCTGCGTCAATACCGGCACGGTCTATGCAGGCCGGGCGGCCGGTGTGGGCGGCATCGTCGGTAACGCCGGTGACAGCGGCGTTACCATCACGCTGAATCAGTGCGCCAATCAGGGTGCGGTGTCCAATGATACCGGGGGAGTGCTGCTGAGAAAGGGCGGCACAGGCGGTATCATCGGTCTTGCGCCGACGGGCAGTGTCACGGTAAGCAGCTGCTATAATACCGGCGCCGTGGCGGGCAGCGCCATCGTTGGTGGCATCCTGGGCGGCGAAAAGGGCGAGCATACCTCCAGTCAGTACGGTAACCAGAACCTGACGCTGGAGAACGGCTATAACGCAGGTGACTTGCAGGTGGGCACGGCTGCTACGCTGGTCGGCTCGCTGGCGGGCTATCCCATAGACGGTCAGTATTATACGGGCCTGACGATACGCAAGGGCGCTTGCCGGTTCGTGATGGGCTGGAAATGCAGTCAGGGCGACAGCGTGAAGGAAAGCGCGGTGCTGACGGCGGATACGCTGTTTGAGGGACTGGTGGACAGCATCGGCGGCGTCAACAGCGGCTATCCTCTGTTTGACTGGCAGCTTCTGGAGCAGCAGAGCCGCGAGGAGGTGATCAGCTGCCTGAACGACCGCTATGAGCGGGAGATCAAGCCTATCGCCACCGCGGCCCAGTGTGAGGAGATCGAAAGGCTGCTGGCAGAGACGGCGGAGACCATCCGCACCGCCAAGACCACGGCGGAAATGACTGCCGCCTATGAAAAGGTGCTGGCGCGCATGAGCGCGGACGACCTGCTGGCGGCAGCAAAGGAAGCCGCGCAGAAGCAGCTGGATAGGCTGTATGGCAGCGCAAAGAAGAATTATAAGGATGTTGCAGAACAGCTGAACAAGCTGTATGAAACACAAAAGGCCGCCATCGAGGCCTGTACCAAGTCCGCGGATACGGACACGGAGCTGGATCGGTTTTCTGCCGGTGTGGTGGATCTGCTGATCACGGCACGGGTCAAGACCGGCGTGACCATGAAGGAGCTTTCCGCCACGCTGCCGGAGGTAACGGCGTCCTACAAGGAGCTGACCGCGGCGCAGAAGGAGATGCTGGTCAACGGCAAAAAGCTGACGGATGCGCAGAACCTGCTGGCCACCTATGAGCGTGATCTCGAATCACTGAACCAGTGGGTAGACAGCGATAAGACCAAATATTCCGCAGTGAAAACCGAGCTCGGCAAGCTGGCGGCGGAGACCCGCACAAAGCTGGAAGGCTGCACAAGTGCCGCCGGCATGACCAAGGTGTTGAACGACTATTCTGCCGGTGTGGCACGTCTCCTGCTGGAGAAGCTCAACTTCACCGCAGGCAAGACCACGCTGGGTGAACTGAACAAGCTCTCTCAGGTGATCGAGCAGGCATCTGCTGCCATCAACGGTCTGACCGAGGAACAGAAAGCCCTGCTGGAGAAGGCTCAGGTGGCAAACTGCACCGCAGCCAAGGAACTGCTGGCTGTTTACACAAAGGCCGTGGAGAGCCTGAACAAGTGGAGCAGCGAGGATCAGAGTAAGTATACAGACCTGAATACAGCGCTGAACAGTCTGGCCGCGACTGCCCGCAAGGAGTTGGAGGCCAGTGTGGATAGGGACGGCGCGGCCAAGGCACTGAACGGCTACTGCGCCGGGGTCGTGATGGAGCTGATCAAGTCTGTCGGCACAGTCAAGACCGTTATGACCGAGCAGAAAGCGGCCCAGGTAAAGTCGAAGATCCAGCGCGCTCAGGACGCCTACGGCATTCTGTCGGACGATCAGAAAAAGCTGGTGACCAACTATGCAGCCTTGCAGGCTGCGGATACTGCTTATAAGGCTTATGAGCAGAACTATGCGGCGGCCAAGACGGTCATGGAGCTGATCAAGAGCATCGGCAAGGTGAACGAGGTCATGACCAGAACGGAAGCCGATGCGGTCAAAAAGAAGCTTCAAGCTGTGCAGGACGCCTATAATAAGCTGACGGCGGAGCAGAAGCAGATGGTGACCAATTACGCCGACTTGCAGGCTGCGGCGGCTGCCTATCAGACCTACAAGACGAATTACGCGGCAGCCAAGGCGACAGAGGATCTGATCCGTGCAATCGGCACAGTGACAAAGGACAGCTATGACGCCATCCAGAAGGCCACCGAGGCCTATAACAAGCTGACGGCCACGCAGAAGAAGTTGGTGGACGCCAAGCTGGTGCAGCAGTTACAGGATGCCTCTGCCCGCTATAAGGAGCTGCTGGAGCAGACCACCGACGCAAACGGCGAGAAGGTACCGACCGACCAGCTGTTGGTACCGGATGAGGTACAGACGGAGGATACGCCCTTCGATTGGAGCATCGTCTGGATCAGCCTGGGTATTCTGGCGGCGGCAGGCGTTATTACCTTTGTGATCTGCTGGTTTATCGCCATGCGGCGGGCCAAACAGAAGAAAGAAACGTAATACCCGCAAGAAGGGGGAGGTGAAACACCGCCCCCTTCCTGTGGCGTTTACAGGAGGAGCGTGAAACATGAAAAAAAGGCTGGGAAGCGTCATACAGACCGCTGTTGCCCTGCTTCTTTGTCTGGCCACGGCGCTGTGTGTGACGCAGCTGCAAATCGGCCACGCACCCCAGGAGGAGGCCCACGCGGCGTCCCGTATGCTGCTCTCGCAGGGTGAGGTGCTGTATGACGGCGACCGCATCGCGGGCATGGACAGCGCCAATGACGGCGAGGATCAGGAAAATGATACGCCAGACGAACCGGATACACCGGATGAGTCGGATGCGCCAGAGGATCAGCAGACCGAGCCGGCTCAGACGCCGGAGAACGACCGGCAGGACGGACGGCAGGATCCCCAAACGCCTGATGAGGATAATCCATCCTCCGGCGACGGTACAACGTCAGAGGGCCGGGGCAATATTGATGACATCCTGGACATTGTGGATAACGGCGGCGGCTCCGGTGGGCAGATCCCTGACCGCACCCCCACTGACGCCATCACAGTCCCGGAAGTCAAAGACCCTGCGGCCTATTTTAAGACCAGTATCATCGACGGTTCGACGGTGGAGAGCGAAACCTATGGCTTCTCGATTCAGCACCTGACCACTCTTGAGGTCACCGGGATGTCTGCGGCGGTGAATGGGAAGGAATATCTATTCCCGGCCAACAGCCGCTATATGAATGTACGTCTGGCAACAGGGGCCAATACCATTACGGTCAGCGTGAACTACCGCGAGGCGGATGGCAGCACTGTTTGCGCGTCCAAGAGCTACACGGTTTATTACGCACAGGCAGGAGAGCTGATCATCGTTGCCAAGCGGGTGTCAGACAATAAACCCCTGAACGAGCTGACAACTGTTACAGATGGTGAGCTGACCTTTACCGCCAGTATGGTGCAGGACGGCAATGAGTACCCCGTGCAGTCCGTAACGCTGAACGGAAGGACGCTGACGGGTATCGGCGATACCTATACGGCCAGTCTGAACTCCGGAGCGAACACGATCCGGATCAAGGGAAGCTATCAATCTTCCTCCGCCGAGGAGACCTATACCATCACATACAACGCCAGCGCGTTTCAGATCAGCACCACCATCTCCGACACGGTCATCGACGACAGCACGGCCCAGAGCAGCGCGTCGTTCGAAAAGGTGACAGTGGACAGCGAACGGTATCGTTTTCGGCTCAAGCTGGACCGGAGCACCGGTAAGGAATCTATCGACTGCGTCCGCGTCCGCGTCGGCCCCGACACCCTCTCCCTGACCCAAGACAGCGACGACCGGTACACCGTGGACATGGGCCGCGAGGACCGGATGCTGTATATCGACTACAAGGATTCCTTTGGGCAGCTTAAAACTTATAAGTATCAGCTGCATTTCCAACGCAACGCGGAGGATACCCCGGAGAACCGTCAGCCTACGATTGCGCCCGAGATCGAAATGGACGGTACCATCATCGGCCTGGCAGACGGCCTGACACTGAAGAACCCGGATGTCATCCTGCTGGTGGATGGCCACAGCTATACCGGTAAGCAGCTCTATTCCAGCAACTACACCGTGTCGGTGAACGGTATGGTGGCGCCTGCGCCGGTGAGCCAGTCCGGAAGTAAGTTCGGCTATTCCACCTATCTCTCCAACGAGGGTGCCAACACTATCACCATCACCGCCACGGACGCGGACGGCTATTCCGCCACCCGCAGCTGGACGGTCTACTATGAAAACGGCGACATCACCGTCACCGTCAGCGTAGAGGCCACCACCGTGGGCTTGGGGTATCTGGTGCCTCCCACGGCGGTAACGGTGCCGGGCGGCACGGACGCCTGGTCCATCGTGGAAAAGGTGCTGACGGAGAACGGCTACGGGATCAGTGGCAGCGGCAGCTATCTGTCCGCCATCCAGCGCAGCGGCATTTGCAGCGGCTTTTTCATCGATTCCGAACTGATGGAGCTGATCATGGCCGACGGCATGGACGAAAACGGCGCGGGACTGGATCCCCAACCCTTCTCCATGGACAGTCTGGGCGAGTTTGACTTCTACCGCTGGTCGGGCTGGATGTATTCCTATAACGGCAGCTATCCCGGCTACGGCATGAACGTCTGCAAGCCCCAGGACGGCAGCGTGATCCGTGTCCGCTATACGCTGGCCCTGGGCAAGGACATCGGCGGCTTTACCAGCGCCAGCGGCAGCTACGGCGTTTCCAGCGGCAACTATTATAAAGAATGGTAAGAGGAGAAAAGCAGATGAATACCAGCGTAGAAAAGATCCTGAATGAAGTGAAAAAGGTCATCGCCGGTAAGGACGATGTGCTGGAAAAGATCATGATGACGGTGCTCTCCCGCGGCCATGTGCTGCTGGACGACGTGCCCGGCACCGGAAAGACCACCACCGCACTGGCCTTCAGCCGTGCGCTGGGTTTGCAGTACGGGCGTATCCAGTTCACGCCGGATGTGCTGCCCTCGGACATCGTGGGTTTCTCCATGTACCATAAGGAGAGCGGCAGCTTTGTCTATCAGCCCGGCGCAGTCATGACCAACCTGCTGCTGGCCGACGAGATCAACCGCACCTCCAGCAAGACCCAGTCGGCGCTGCTGGAGGTGATGGAGGAGCGCCAGGTCACCGTGGACGGCCAGACTCACAAGCTGCCGGATCCCTTTGTGGTCATTGCCACCCAGAACCCGGTAGGCTCTGCCGGTACGCAGCTGCTGCCTCAGGCGCAGCTGGACCGCTTCATGGTGCGGCTGGAGATGGGCTATCCCGATTTTGCAAGTCAGGTGAACATCCTCCGGGACCGCCAGACCGGC
>ENA-UONY01001576-UONY01001576.1-human-gut-metagenome-genome-assembly--contig:-CS9-NODE-1576-length-18605-cov-16.117466_pt1 | contig 18605 bp, 17 predicted proteins | sample MGYA00242465_ERZ724012 | MGnify/ENA metagenome assembly ERZ724012 | reverse complement strand
TATCGTGGGCGACCCGAAGGTAAGCATCCTCATCCCGAACAAGGACCACACCGAGGATCTGGAAAAGTGCCTGCACAGCATCTGGACCAAAACCAGCTGGGAGAACTTTGAGGTTATCGTCATCGAGAACAACTCCACCGACCCGGCCACCTTTACCTATTATAAGGAAGCCCGGCAGCGTTACGACGGCCTGCAGGTGGTCAACTACCCGCAGAAGGGCTTCAACTTTTCCGGCATCAACAACTTTGGCCGGCAGTACGCCAGCGGGGATTACCTGCTGCTGCTGAACAACGACGTGGAGGTGCGCAATGCGGACTGGCTCACGGAGCTTTTGCGGCAGTGTGCTCACCCCGACGGCGCGGCCATCTGCGGCGCGGAGCTTTTTTACCCGGACGAGACGTTGCAGCATGCGGGCGTTGTGACCGGCCTTGGCGGCTACGCGGGCCACAGCCACAAATACCGCAAGGCGGGCGGCAGCGGCTACATGTTCCGCGCTGCAACGGTGCAGGACTTTTCCGCCGTCACCGGTGCCTGCCTGCTGGTAAAGACCAGCGTGTGGGACGAAGTGGGCGGTCTGGACGAAGCCTTTGCGGTGGCCTTCAACGATGTGGATTTCTGTCTGCGGGTGCGGGATGCAGGGTACCGCATTGCGTGGACACCCTATGCTCAGCTGACCCATTACGAGAGCAAGAGCCGCGGCGGCGACGAAAAAGACCCGGTGAAAGCCCGGCGCTTTGCCGCCGAGCAGCAGCGGCTGTATGCCGTGCACGGCAAGGCGAACATCCTGCACGACCCCTACTACAACCCCAACCTGACCATGGACCGGGAGGATTTTTCCGAAAGCAATGATCTGCGCGGGCTGAAAGAGGGACGTATCACGGTGCAGTGGAGGAAATAACAGCATGAACATCAAGGGCCATTTTGAGACCATCACCCGGCACAAGCTGCTGGTGATGAAATACTGCTTTGCCTGCGGGCTCTATGAGCAGGGCCTTGCCCACGACCTGAGCAAGTACAGCCCTACCGAGTTCATTCCGGGCTGCATCTATTATCAGGGTGACCACAGCCCCAACGAAGCGGAACGTCTGGCGCGGGGCTATTCCTCCGCGTGGCTGCACCACAAGGGCCGCAACAAGCACCATCTGGAATACTGGATCGACTACAGCACCCGGAAGGTGGGCCTTGCCGGCATGAAGATGCCCCTGCGCTATGTGTGCGAAATGGTGTGCGACCGCGTGGCCGCCAGCCAGATCTATCTGGGCGACAAGTACACCGATGCTTCCCCGTGGGAATACTACGAGCGCAGCAAGACCCACTACCTGCTCCACCCGGAGACCCGTGCCCTGCTGGAAGAGCTGCTGAAAATGGTGCGCGACCTTGGGCACGACCGCACCTTTGAGCACATGAAATACCTGCTGGGCTGCGAAAAAGATTACTAAAAGGAATATTTTGCCTGAAAACACCGCTGAGGGAGACCCGGCGGTGTTTTTTGTATGCCATGAAAAAACACAAAACCACTCCGGTTGGCCATCACGCGGGACTGCAAAAAATACATGTCATTTTTTGTGGCATCCGCGAATTGGCAAAAGGGTACGGGGGGGTAAACTTAACTCATCCAAGCCGGAGGGGTTCCACTTGGGCGTGTGAAAAAACTCTGATATTCAGGAGGAAATGCAAAATGAAACTGTTCAAGAAACTGGCAGCGGCCATGCTGGTAGCTGCTCTGGCACTGACCATGGTGGGTTGCGGCGGACGCAACAGCCTCACGGATCAGATCAAAGACGTTCTCGCAGATTTCATTGCAATGCAGGGCGATGAGATCACATACTCAAAAGAGCTGGATGCGCTGGCGGCAAAGCTGGTGGCAGAGGCAGACAAGGCTGCTGCAAAGCCTGAAAATAAAGACAAAACGGTTCTGAATCTGCTCATCGATAAAGAGGTTGTAAAGGCTGCGGGGATCGATGCTGCACAGGAAACTTACATTGTGTCGGCTGCTGAAAACTATAAGCTGCTCAGCAGCACCGCAAATAAACAGAAAGCAGTGCTGATCGCAGAGATGCTGATGGCGAATGGTAAGCAAATCGGCAGCGGCGAGCTGGAGAAATTGAGCAATTTGGGTCTTGCCATGGGTAAGATCAATGGCAAAGAGTATATTGTCGTGTTGGTGAACTGACAGCCGAGGATCTAAGAGCAGGATGCTCGTAGGCTGATAGGAGCATAAAGGAGGAACAAAACCATGAAATTGTTCAAGAAACTGGCAGCCGCTGCATTGGCGGCGGTTCTGGCGCTGGCGATGGTGGGCTGCGGCAGCAGCGCTTCGCTGAAGGATGAACTGCTGAAGCTGGCAATGGATCAGATGACCGTGGCCGGCAGTACCGCAACCCACAGCAAGGAGCTGGATGCATTGGCGGCAAAGCTGGTGCAGGAAGCAGACAAGGTTGCCGGGCAGGACGCGTACAAGGGCGAGGATGCAAAAACGATCCTGACAGCCGAAGATGTCGTGAAGGAGGCCGGCATTGATCCCACAAAAGATGCGTATATCCTCAATGCAGCTCCGAATGTTCAGTTCAAGAGTAGCGGAGCGCTTATGGAGTACACGCAGCTGCAGTGGATGGTGAAGGCCATCAACCCTTATACGACGAACGATGGACCCAACAGAGCCGTGAAGATCGGAACGATCGAGCAGCTGGGCGACAATGTTGACGTCGGCGTGGCAATGGGCAAAATCGGCGGCAAGGAATACGTTGTGATCCTTTATGCCAACCACGCAGCATAACACCTTTTAAGAAAAAAGCGCTTCGGCGCAGCACCCCGGCACACGGAGAACCCCTCCGTGTGCCGGGGCTTTTTGCTGCCCTTTTGCCCCGCAAAACACGAATCCCCCAGCCCGGGCAGCGGCGTGCCGTTCAGGCTGGGGGATGCTTTTTGTGCAAGACGGGTGTTACTGCTCGTTTTCGTAGATCTGGATATAGCGGGGCGCGTTTTTATCCTGAACAAGCAGCAGGGCGGCGGTCAGGGCAACGGCCAGCGTGGTGAGCAATGCGAGCAGCACTTTGAGAACCTTCATCGTTTCAAGCCTCCTTGGTAAGTCTGGCGCGGAGCGGGGGACGTTCCGCAGTTTTTGGTTGCCCTTAGTATAGCATAATCCGCATACAAAGGCAAACACCGGATACAGGAAGAAAAATACGGTGGTTAGTTGTATATAACCACGAAAAAATAAAAAGAAAGTTCAGGAAAACACATCATTTTTGTGCCATTGTCGTTGACTTCCCACGCCAAAATGATACAATAAACATGTTAAGCAGCTGCTGTCCCTGTACCAGTGCGCCTGCATGGGCGTGGGGGCGGCAATTCAAGCAGAATGGGGGATTTGAATTCCATGTTGAACAAGCTGAAACGTGCGGCGCTTGGCGCGCATACGCCGCATGACAAGGCAACTGCTGCAAGCAAACCGATCCCGATGCCTCTGCCCGCGCAGGTACGCATCCTCATGAGCCAGCATATCGGCGCTCCCGCCAAAGCTCTGGTCAAAAAGGGCGACGAGGTGTTCGTTGGCACAAAGATCGGCGAGGCTGGCGGCTTCGTCTCTGCAAACATCCACTCCAGTGTCTCCGGCACGGTTGCCGCAGTGGAGCCCTTCCGTCTGTCCAATGGCCGCATGTGCGACTCTGTCGTCATCAAGACCGATGGCAAACAGACCGTGGACCCGGCTGTCAAGGCACCGGAAGTGACCGATAAGGCCAGCTTCCTCAAGGCTGTGCGTGAGTGCGGCCTGGTCGGTCTGGGCGGCGCAGGCTTCCCGACCGACGTAAAGCTGCAACCCAAGCAGCAGGTGGATACCCTGCTGATCAACGCTTCCGAGTGCGAAGTGTGGCTGACCAGCGATACGCAGGAGATGCTGAACTGCAGCGATGATATCATCCGCGGCATCAAGGCCGTGCTGCAGTACACCGGCATCCCGAAGTGCGTCATCGGCATTGAGAACAACAAGCCCGAGTGCATCGACCTGCTGTGCAAAAAGACCAATGGCGACAGCACCATCGAGGTCAAGCCCCTGCCCAGTGTCTACGGCACCGGCGCAGAGCTGATCCTTATTGAAAAGTGTCTGGGGCGCGAAGTGCCCCACGGCGGTCTGCCCGCAGATGCCGGGGCCATCGTCATGAACGTGACCAGCGTTTCCACCCTTGGCAAGTATCTGGCTACCGGTATGCCGGTGGTCGAGCGCACCATCACCGTGGACGGCGACGCCTGCGCAAAGCCCCAGAACATCGTTGTCCCCGTGGGCACTGCCTATCAGGACATCATCGATTTTGCGGGTGTCAAGGGCGAGCTGGGCAAGGTGGTTGCCGGCGGTGCCATGATGGGCCCCGCTGTGGAGAACCTGAGCTACCCCACCACCAAGACCACCTCCGGCCTGATCTTCCTGAGCAAGGCCGCTGCAGAGCCTGCACCGGTGAATCCCTGCATCCGCTGCGGCCGCTGCGTGGAGTACTGCCCCATGGGTCTGGAGCCTGTGGAGGTCAATCAGGCTTACGCTGCACGCGATGTGCAGGAGCTGGGCAAGCTGCATGCAGACTACTGCTTCAACTGCGGCAGCTGCTCGTTCGTCTGCCCGGCAAAGCGCCCTGTTACCCAGATGATGAGTCTGGCAAAGGCGTTCTACCTTGGTGAAATCAAAAAAGGAGGCAATAAGTAATGGATACGAAGCTTATTGTTTCGGCTTCCCCGCATGTGCGCAGCGAAGAGACCACCCAGAGCCTGATGGCCAACGTGATCGTCGCCCTGTGCCCCTGCGTGGTGGCCTCTGCCATCATTTTTGGTATGCGTGCACTGCTGGTAACAGCCGTGTCCGTGGTGGCCTGTGTGGCTTTTGAGTGGCTGTACTGCAAGCTGCTCAAGAAGCCCAACCCCATCAGCGACCTGTCCGCCGTCGTCACCGGCATTATTCTGGCCATGAACGTGCCCGTAGGCATGCCCATCGGCCAGCTCATCATCGGTGATCTGGTGGCCATCGTCATCGTCAAGCAGCTGTTCGGCGGCATCGGCATGAACTTTGCCAACCCCGCTCTGGTGGGCCGTATCGTGCTGTTCATCAGCTTTGCCGGTTCCATGAACAAGTGGGTGTTCCCGGATGCAGCGGTGGACCAGCTGTCCAGCGCTACCCCGCTGGCTGTGGCCGATAAGTCCAAGCTGAGCCTGCTGGATCTGTTCATGGGCATCCACGGCGGTGTGCTGGGCGAGACCTGCGCACTGGCCATCGTGCTGGGCCTGATCTATCTGGTGGCCACCAAGACCATCAGCATCGCCATCCCGGCTTCTTACGTCGGCAGCATGTTCGTGTTCTACCTCATTGCTACCCACAGTGTGCACGAGGCTCTGGTTGCCGTGCTGAGCGGCGGCCTGCTGTTCGGTGCCGTGTTCATGGCTACCGACTACGTTACCAGCCCCTTCACCCTGAAGGGCAAGCTGGTGTACGGCGTAGCCTTGGGCATCGTGACCTTCGCCATCCGTTACTGGGGCAGCTACACCGAGGGCGTGTCCTTCGCACTGCTGTTCATGAACCTGTGGGTCCCCTACATCAATGATCTGACCCGTCAGACCCCGTATGGCTACATCAAGCCTGCAAAGAAAGCAAAGGAGGGTGCTGGCAAATGAGTAAGTCTTCCAACTGGGAGAGCACCATCAAGCCCATCGTTGTGCTGAGCGTTATCTCCCTGATCGCCAGCCTGCTGCTGGCACTGGTGAACGGCATGACCGCCCCGGTCATTGCCGAGAACACCAAGCGCACCACTCTGGCCGCTTATGTCGGCGTGCTGCCCTCCGTTTCGGATGCCAGCGAGCTGGAAGAAGTGACCGATTACACCACCGCCGGCATCACCGGCGTGGTCAAGGCTCCGGACGGCAGCACTGCCATCAAGGCCGAGGAAAAGGGCTTTGACGGCGGCATCCTGACCGTCATCATGGGCTTTGATGCCAATGGCGCCGAGACCGGCATGTGGGTAGACGCTTCCACCCAGACCAAGGGCATCGGCTCCAACGTGAGCAGTGACGACTTCCTGGCGCAGTTCGACGGCATGGATGGCACCCAGAACATTGTGATGAATCAGGATTACGATGCCTACAGCGGCGCAACCATTTCGTCCACCGCTCTGTTTGCTGCCATCAATGACTGTGTCAACTGCTACAACGAGCTGGCGTAAAGGAGGTTGGTAAGAAATGGCACAAGAAAATAAGTCCAAGGTAAGCATCCTTACCAACGGCATTATCAAAGAAAACCCCGTTCTGCGTCTGGTTCTGGGTACCTGCTCCATTCTGGCAGTTACCACTGCAGTTTCCAGCGCTCTGGGCATGGGTGCCGCCTTCACCTTCGTGCTGGTGTGCTCCAATATCATGATCTCCCTGCTGCGCAAGGTGATCCCCGGCAAGGTGCATCTGCCCTGCTACATCGTCATCATTGCAGGCTTCGTGACCATCGTGCAGATGTTCATGCAGGCCTACATGGAAAGCCTGTACAACGCTCTGGGCGTGTTCCTGCCCCTGATCGTTGTCAACTGTATCATTCTGGGCCGTGCCGAGATGTTCGCCTGCAAGAACAATGTGGTGGATTCCGCACTGGACGGCGTGGGCATGGGCCTCGGCTACACCCTCACTGCTACTCTGATGGCCTCCATCCGTGAGATCCTGGGCAGCGGCACCTGGCTGGGCTTCCAGATCATTCCGGAAGGCGTTGCCAAGGTCTCCATCATGACGCAGGCTCCCGGTGCATTCTTCTGCTTTGGCCTGTTGATGGCCGGCTGTGTGTGGCTGGAAGGCAAGCTGGATGCCCGCATCGAGCGCAAGAGCTGCTGCGACCTTGATAACCTGAAGAAGGAGGCAGAATAAGATGTTAGTAAAACTCGCTGCGATCTTCTTCAGCATGATCCTGGTCAACAACTACGTGCTGGTGAAGTTCTACGGTATCTGCCCGTTCCTGGGCGTTTCCAAAAAGCTGGATTCCGCTGTTGGTATGTCCGGTGCTGTCATCTTTGTCATGTTCATGGCAACGGCCGTTACCTTCCCCATCCAGATCTTCATTCTGGACAAGGCTGGTCTGAGCTACCTGCAGACCATCGTGTTCATTCTGGTCATCGCCGTGCTGGTGCAGTTCATCGAGATCTTCCTCAAGAAGTATGTCGTTGCCCTGTATAACTCGCTGGGCGTTTACCTGCCCCTGATCACCACCAACTGCTGCGTGCTGGCCGTGACCATTCTGGTCGTGGACGACTACGGCGCAGACGTGGCTGCTCTGGGCTTTGGCGCTGCCTACATTGAGGCTCTGGTCTGCTCCATCGGTGCAGGCGTCGGCTTCATGCTGGCCATGGTCATGTTCAGCGGCGTGCGCAAGCGCGTGGAAGCCTGCGATCCCCCGGCACCCTTCAAGGGCCTGCCCATCACCCTGATCGCAGCAGCCATCACCAGCCTGTCCTTTATGGGCTTCGGCGGTCTCGTCGAAAACCTGTTCAACGTGACGCTGTAAGGGAGGAACAGGATTATGAATATTGTATCTGCTGTGATCCTCTGTACCATCGTGGGCGCGATCGGTGCCGTTGTTCTGGTGCTGGCCGCAAAGTTCATGGCGGTTGAGGAAGACCCCCGTATTGAAGAAGTTTCTGCCTGCCTGGCCGGTGCAAACTGCGGCGGCTGCGGCTACGCCGGCTGTGCCGACTACGCAAAGGCCGTTGTTATGGACGGCGTTCCCTGCGACAAGTGCGCCCCCGGCGGCCCCAAGGCTGCTGCCGCCATTGCCAAGATCATGGGCGGTGAGGCAAGCGCTGTGGAGAAGAAGGCTGTGGTCCAGTGCCAGGGCAACTCCGAGCACTGCAAGCCCAGCTACGAGTACAAGGGCATCCAGACCTGTGCCGCTGCTGCGACCCTGTACGGCGGCCCCAAGACCTGTACCTTTGCCTGCATCGGCCTGGGCGATTGCACCAAGGTGTGTAAGTTCGATGCCATCCACATTGTGGACGGTGTGGCCAAGGTGGACAAGGACAAGTGCACCGGCTGTGGTGCCTGCGCCAACATCTGCCCCAAGCACGTCATTATGATCGACGCAGGCGGCCCCCGCAAGCCCGTGGTCATGTGCTCCAATCAGGATAAGGGCCCCGTTGCCATGAAGGCCTGCACCACCTCCTGCATTGCCTGCGGCATGTGCGAGCGCACCTGTAAGTTTGATGCCATCCACGTTGTGGACGGCGTGGCCCGTGTGGACTACGACAAGTGCAAGGGCTGCGGCATGTGCGCCCAGAAGTGCCCCAAGCACATCATCCTGTTCCCGCTGAAGGACGACCCCAATCCCCCGAAGCCCGTGGTGAAGCCCGCCGCTCCCGCTGCTGCCCCCGCAGCAAAGCCGGAAGCCAAGGCTGAGGCAAAGCCCGAGACCAAGGCAGAGTAAACTGTAAACCAAAGCCCGCCGTGCAGCGATGCCCGGCGGGCTTTTTGCAACTTTTTGTAAGAAAATCCGGTTGCAATGATGCGGAATTATGGTTAAATAGAAGGAGGATATTTTCACAGAAAGAGGACGATTATGGAACAACAGTCTGCACGCCTGCGGAATACAGGCTTTCTTACTTTCTTCTTCAGTGGCATCTGTGCCATCAGTGCGGGCGTGGTGGTCAGCCTGCTGCAGGAGCGCTACGGCTTTGCCTACGGCACGACCGGCACCCTGCTCTCACTTATGAGTGTGGGTAATCTGCTGGCAGGCCTGCTCATCGGTATGCTGCCCAGTGTACTGGGCATGAAGCCCAGTGTGCTGCTGCTCACCATCGGCTATGCGGTGGGCTACGGCATCATGGGCCTGACGGGTGCCGTGGCGGTGCTGGCGCTGGCGTTTTTTCTGGTGGGCATTGCCAAGGGCAGCGTCATGAACACCTGCACCATTCTGGTCAGCGATAACTCGGCCAACCGCACCCGGGGTATGAACCTGATGCACAGCTGCTACGCCTGCGGTGCGCTGCTGTGCCCCTTCCTCATTGCAGCGGCGGCAAGGGTGAGTACCGCACTGGCAGTATTCCTGCTGGCAGTGCTGGGCCTGATGCTCTGGCTGGTGTATGGATTTACTCCGCTGGGCGGCGGCAAGGCCAAGAATGCCAAGGGAAAGCAGGCCATTGACTGGAGCTTTCTGCGTTCGGCACGGTTCTGGATGCTGACCGGCCTTTTGTTCTTCCAGAACGCTGCAGAGCAGAGCGTCAACGGCTGGATGGTCACTTACTTCAAGGGCAGCGGCATCATTGCGGGCACACTGGCGGCTTACACCGTCACGGTGATGTGGGGTGCCACGCTGGTGGCCCGTCTGCTGATCGCATTCGTGTTCCCGTTCAAGAGCCCGCGCAAGGCCATGGTGGGCATGAGCGTGCTGTGTACGATCTTTTATGTGCTGCTGGTCATGGCCCACACGCAGGTCATGGCCATCGTGCTGCTGTTTGCGTTTGCGTTCTCCATGGCGGGCCTGAACCCCACCGCTGTGGCCAGCGCGGGCCGCATGACCAGCGTGACCAGCATGGGCATCATGCTGCCGGTGGCATCCAGCGGTGCCATCCTCATGCCGTGGATCATTGGCATCGTAGCCGAAAAGGCTGGCCTTGCCGCCGGTATGGCTTCCAACATCGTGCCCTGTGTGGGCCTGATCGTGTTCACCCTGCTGGTGGCAAAGCTGCCGGAAGAGTAAACCCTCTCAGGCGCTATCGCGCCAGCTCCCCCGAAGGGGGAGCTTTATGCGCTAAAACCGTTTGGGATTCTCTTTTCAGTAAAGAAAATAACCGTTGGGAAGTAGAAAAAGCTCCCCTCTCGGGGGAGCTGGCATTGCGTAGCAATGACTGAGAGGGTTATTTCTCAATGCCACGTGCCTTCGCGCTGAACTCGCACCCGCAGTAATCCTGCCGGTACAGGCCGTATTCCTCCGAAAGCTGCAGGCTGCGCAGATAGCCGTTGTGCTTTTTGAAGTCCGAAGGCAGATGCTTTACGCCGAACTCGGCTTCCAGCTCCTGCCCGATGGCATTGATGCGCTTGGCATCTTTATGCGGGCTGATGGACAGTGTGGTGGTGAACCAGTCGAAGCCGTTCTCACTGGCGTATTGCGCCGCCCGGCGCATCCGCAGCCGGTAGCAGATCGTACACCGGCTGCCCCGCTCCGGCTCGTTTTCAAGGCCGGTGACAGCAGAGTAGAACTCCTGCGGGTCGTAGTGGTCCTCCACCACGGTCACGCCCAGAGGATGGGCTGCTGCCACGAACTTCTTCAGCTCTTCGCCGCGGCGGTGGTATTCCTCTGCAGGCCATGTATTGGGGTTATAGTAAAGCACTGTGATCTCAAAATACTGGCACAGCTGTTCCAGCACTGCGCTGGAGCAGGGGCCGCAGCAGGCGTGGAGCAAAAGGCGCGGCCGGGTGCCGTCCAGCGTTTTGAGCACGGCATCCATCTGCTGTGCAAAATTCAATTGAGTTGCCATTTTTATCATCCTTTGCTATACTGATTGAGAAAATTCCTTAAAAAGCTCGCCCTTTCGGGGGAGCTGGCATTGCACAGCAATGACTGAGAGGGTTTGCTTTCTTATTATAACATATTCCGCTTGAAAATACAGGAGGCACCATGACACAGAAAAAGATCGCCCGCATCAACGAGCTGGCAAAAAAGAGCAAGACCACTGGCCTGACCGAGGCCGAAAAGGCAGAGCAGCAGGCCCTGCGCCGCGAATACATCGACGACATGAAGGCCAGCCTGCGCGCGCAGCTGGCCAACACCTCCATTCAGGAGCCGGACGGCACTATCCACAAGGTGATCCGCCGTGCCGACCTTGAGAACCCCCGCAGCTGAACGCACAATTTTGCGCGCACTTTTTTGGAGGAAAACGCAGCCAAAAGCTGTGTTTTCCTCTTTTTTTGCACGGCGATCTGTGCTATACTATACTTGCATTGGTATGTGCTTTGTGTATGCCTGCTGATGTGTTTTCCCAAGGTGGCGTATCCCGGGCAAGGTGCACGGAAAAGGCTGTCTTTTGAAAAAAGGATAAAGAGGTCATTTATTATGCTTACTGCAATTACGGGTATCAACTGGGGCGATGAAGGCAAGGGCCGCATGGTCGACCTCATCAGCCAGGAGTATGACATCGTTGCACGCTATCAGGGCGGCAACAACGCAGGCCACACGGTCAAGAACGAGCGCGGCAAGTTCGTGCTGAATCTGCTGCCCTCCGGCATCCTGCGTCCGAACGTGGTCTGCGTTATGGGCAACGGCATGGTCATCGACCCGCATCATCTGGACGGCGAGATCAACAAGCTGCGGGAGCAGGGCGTTGAGATCAGCCCGGCAAACCTGAAGATCTCCGACCGTGCAACCATCACCATGCCCTACCATGTGGAGCAGGACGGTCTGGAAGAAGCACGTCTGTCCAAGACCGGCGCACAGTTCGGCTCCACCAAGCGCGGCATTGCCTACGCTTACGGCGACAAGTACATGAAGAAGACCCTGCGCATGGGCGACCTGCTGCATCTGGACGACGCTGTGAAGAAGCGCCTGGTCACCATGGTAGATTCCAAGAATCTGGTCATGGAGGGCAGCTACAACGCAGCTCCCATCAGCGTGGATGAGATGTGGGCATGGCTCGAAAAGTATGCCGCCATCTTCAAGGATTACATCTGCGATGTGGGCCAGTATCTGGCCGATGCAGATGCCGTCGGCAAGAAGGTGCTGTTCGAGGCCCAGCTGGGTGCCCTGCGCGACATCGACTTCGGCATCTACCCCTACACCACCTCCTCCAACGTCATCGGCGCTTACGCTCCCATCGGCGCAGGCATCCCGGGCCACAAACTGCACAACTCCATCGGCGTCATGAAGGCTTACTCCTCCTGCGTGGGCGACGGCCCCTTCACCGCTGAGCTGGCCATGACCGAGGAAGAAAAGCACGACCTGCGTGAGGCTGGCCACGAGTACGGTGCAGCCACCGGCCGTCCCCGCCGCGTTGGCCCCATCGATCTGGTGGCAAGCCGCTACGGCGTGTTCTGCCAGGGCTGCGATGAAGTTGCTCTGACCCTGCTGGACGTGCTGGACTACATGGAAAAGATCCCCATGGTCACTGCCTACAAGCTGACCGATGGCAGCACCACCACCCGCTTCCCCATGGGCGAAGCTCTGGACACCGCACAGCCCGTGGTGGAGTACCTGCCCGGCTGGCACTGCGATATCACCGCAGCCCGCAAGTGGGAAGACCTGCCCAAGGAAGCACGCGATTACGTGGAATATCTGGAAAAGGCTGTCGGCTGCAAGATCACCTACATCTCTGTGGGTGCCGAGCGTGAGGCTTATATCCACCACGTATGATCCCCTGCAAAGCTCCTGAATGATTCAGAAAAGGAAGCGTCACAGATGTTTGATATCATTACCGACAGCGCATGCGACCTGACGCTGGACACTGCCAAACAGCTCCAAATCGAGGTCGTGCCCTTCTATGTCTCGCTGGACGGCGAGCACTACCGCAAAGAAGGCAAGGAGATCGCCGTGCGGAACTTCTACCAGTTCATGGTGGACAACCCTTCGGCCTACCCCAAAACCAGCCTTGCTTCCATTGAGGACTTTGAGCAGGCATTCCGTGCCCATGCTGCTGCTGGCCGGGATGTGCTGTGTCTGGTGTTCACCGGCAAGATGAGCGGCTGTGTGGGCAGCGCCCGCAATGCCCGGGATTTGGTGCTGGAAGATTTCCCCAATGCTCGCATTGAGGTCATTGACAGCGCGGCGGCTACCGTTACCGAGTCCACCATGGTGGAAAACGCCGTGGCCATGCGGGACGCAGGCTGCACGCTGGACGAGACTGTGACATGGCTGGAAGCAGAGAAAGCTACCAACCAGATCTTCTTCACGGTAGGCAATCTGGACTATCTCATTAAGGGCGGCCGCATTGGCAAGGTGACGGGCCGTGCAGCCAACATGCTGGGCATCAAGCCGATGATCCTGTTCAAGGATGGCGAGATCTTCTCCGGCGGTGTGGCACGCGGCCGACAGAAGAGCTTTGAAAAAGCGCTGGAACAGCTGATGAACTATCTGGATGCCCACGGCGGCACCCCGGACGACTACCGCATCACCGTAGGCTACGGCTACGACGAAGAGGAAGGCAAGCGCCTGTGGATGCAGACCCGCGCGGCCCTGCGTGCAAAGTACCCCGGCGCTCAGTGCGAAGTGGGCCTGTTGCAGATCGGCTGCACCATTGCCGTGCACACCGGCCCCTATGCGCTGGGCATGGGCGTGATGCGCCGCTGGAAAAAGCAGGGCTGAGATCACATTATATGAATTTTTGAACTCCAGAAAATCTATGGATTTTTTGGGGTTCTTTTTTTAGAGCAATGCTTCCCATACAGAGCGTATTCGAGTGGAACAGATTTCTTGACTTTTATGCAATTCTTCTCCACCGGATAAGTTCTCTTTTGCGTGCCAAAAGAGAACCAGAAAAGCACCCGCTACTTTCGAGGCGCGGGAGGCACGAATTAAGGGCTGCTCGCCCTTAATAATCCCAAAGCAGTTGGGCTCCATACAAAAAATCCAAGTCGCTGCGCTAGAGGATTTTTTGTGTTGCGCCGATTTTAAGTCGCTTACGCGACGAACGGTATGGCAAGGCTGCGTGTTTTTTCTAGCAAAAACTGTGATTTGCAAACTTTTTATGAACCCTATTGACAAAGTGGGAAAACAGGAGTATAGTTTTAGCAGTCGAACAGATAGAGTGCTAAAACAAGTAAAACCAGTTCGGCAGGAGGTGCTTGAAACCGTGAAACAACTGAAGAATAGCCGCTGCTTCCCGTTCGGCAGCATCTCTGCGCCGGGCTTTTAGCAAACAGCCGTCATGTCCGCTAAAATAAACCTTCCGGTATGAATGGAGGCTTGACTTTATGAATACCAATCAATATACACAGAAAACGCTGGAGGCTCTGCAGGCAGCGCAGCAGCTGGCTGTGGAGTACCAGCACAATCAATTGGAACCTGAACATCTGCTGCACGCCCTCGCTTCGCAGGAGCAGGGCCTGATCCCGCAGCTGCTGCAGAAGCTGAATGTTGACCCCGGCAGTTTTGCTGCCGCCGTGGCCGAAAAGCTTTCGGCTCTGCCTCGGGTCTCCGGCTCTGGCCGTGACCCCGACAAGGTCTATATCTCGCAGGCTGCCGATAAGGTGCTCAGCGCCGCCGCCCGAGAAGCCAAGGCCATGAAGGACGACTATATCAGCGTGGAGCATGTGTTCCTGGGTCTGCTGGACGAGCAGACCCAGAACACCACCGAGTTGTTCCGTGCGTTCAGCATCACTAAAGATAAGTTCCTGCAGCAGCTCACAGCAGTGCGCGGCAACCAGCGTGTGACCAACGACAATCCCGAGGAAACCTACAACGCCCTGCAGAAGTATGGTCAGGATCTGGTAGACCTTGCCCGCAAGCAGAAGCTGGACCCCGTCATCGGCCGCGATCAGGAGATCCGCAACGTGATCCGCATCCTGTCCCGTAAGACCAAGAACAACCCCTGCCTGATCGGTGAGCCCGGCGTTGGCAAGACCGCCATTGCAGAGGGTCTTGCACAGCGTATCGTGCGCGGCGATGTGCCCGAAAACCTGAAGGACCGCATCGTGTTCAGTCTGGACATGGGCGCTCTGGTGGCCGGTGCAAAGTACCGCGGCGAGTTCGAGGAGCGCCTGAAGAGCGTGCTGAACGAGGTGAAGAAGAGCGAGGGCAAGATCATCCTCTTCATCGATGAGCTGCACACCATCGTGGGTGCCGGCAAGACCGATGGTGCCATGGACGCAGGCAACCTGCTCAAGCCCATGCTGGCCCGGGGCGAGCTGCACTGCATCGGTGCCACCACGCTGGACGAGTACCGCCAGTATATCGAGAAAGACCCCGCTCTGGAGCGCCGCTTCCAGCCGGTACAGGTGGATGAGCCCACCGTGGAGGACACCATCTCCATCCTGCGCGGCCTGAAGGAACGCTACGAGGTGTTCCACGGCGTGAAGATCAACGACAGCGCCCTGATCGCCGCTGCCACCCTGTCCGACCGCTATATCACGGATCGTTTCCTGCCGGATAAGGCCATCGACCTTGTGGATGAAGCCTGCGCCATGATCAAGACCGAGATGGACAGCATGCCCAGCGAGATGGACGATCTGGCCCACCGCATCACCCAGCTGCAGATCGAGCAGGTGAGCCTGAAAAAGGAGACCGATGCCCTGAGCCAGAGCCGCCTGAAGGATTTGGAAAAGGAGCTGGCCGAGCTGCAGGACAAGTTCCGCAGCATGAAGGCAAAGTGGGAGAACGAGAAGAACGCCATCGGCAAGGTGCAATCCCTGCGTGAGCAGATCGAGCAGACCAATGCCGACATTGAAAAGGCTCAGCGCGAGTACGACCTGAACAAGGCCGCTGAGCTGAAATACGGCAAGCTGCCCCAGCTGCAGAAACAGCTGGAAGAGGAAGAGAAGATCGCCGCCGCCAAGAAGGAGGACAGCCTGCTGCGTGACCGCGTGACCGATGAGGAGATCGCCCGCATCGTGGCCCGCTGGACCGGCATCCCGGTGGAGAAACTGGTGGAGGGTGAGCGCGAGAAGCTGCTGCATCTGGACGATGTGCTGCACCAGCGGGTCATCGGTCAGGACGAGGCTGTGACCAAGGTGAGCGAGGCCATCCTGCGCAGCCGCGCCGGTATCGCCAACCCCAACCGCCCCATCGGCAGCTTCCTGTTCCTCGGCCCCACCGGCGTGGGCAAGACTGAGCTGGCCAAGGCACTGGCACAGGCCCTGTTTGACGATGAGCGCAACATGGTGCGAATCGATATGACCGAGTATATGGAGAAGTTCAGCGTCAGCCGTCTGATTGGCGCGCCTCCGGGATATGTCGGTTACGAAGAGGGCGGCCAGCTGACCGAGGCTGTGCGCCGCAAGCCCTACAGCGTGGTGCTGTTCGATGAGGTGGAAAAAGCCCACCCCGATGTGTTCAACATCCTGCTGCAGGTGCTGGACGATGGCCGCATCACCGACAGTCAGGGCCGCACCGTGGACTTCAAGAACACGGTCATCATCCTCACCTCCAATCTGGGCAGCGACATCATCCTGAACGATCTGGAGCAGCGCCGTGCCAACGGCTCCAACGAGCTGAGCGAGGAAGCAAAGCACCAGATCGACCAGCTGCTGAAGAGCAAGTTCCGCCCCGAATTTCTGAACCGTCTGGATGAGATCGTCTACTACAAGAGCCTGACCAAGGACGAGATGCGCAAGATCGTGGATCTGCAGCTGCAGGATCTGCGCAAGCGCATGGACGAGGGCAAGCACCTCAAGCTGGAGGTCACCACCGCTGCCAAGGACTTCATCATCGATTCTGCTTACGACAGCGTCTATGGCGCACGTCCCATCAAGCGGTTCATCCAGAGCCGCGTGGAGACCCTGATCGCCAAGGCCATCATTCAGGGCAGCTATACCGAGGGCAACACCCTGACGGTAGACTGCGAGAATGGCGCTTTGACCCTGCGATAATGTAAATTTTACCTGTTCTGTACGGACTTTGCGGCAAGAAAGCTTGCACCACCGTACAGAATATGGTATGATTACAAATAACATTGATGTGCTTTTCATCGCGGAACAGCAACGATGGGGAGCACATTTTTGTATACGGAAAGAACTCCTTCCGTCATCGCGCGGCAAGGCTCCCTCTTTGAGGGAGCTGGTTGCGAAGCAGACTGAGGGAGTCTGTTCTTTAATAAAAACAGAAAGTTGAGTGTGATTTCCCTTTTTATGGACGATGGCAGTATTACGCTTTTGGCGGCGCTGATCATTCTGGTGGCATTTTCCGCCTTTTTCTCCGCCTCTGAGACCGCATTTTCTTCCCTGAACCAGATCCGCCTGAAAAGCCGCGCCGAGGACGGCGATTCGGCAGCAGCCCGCGTGCTGGCTATGTCGGAAAAGTACGACAAGCTGCTCTCCACCATCCTCATCGGCAACAATATCGTCAACATTGCCGCAGCATCCATTGGCACAGTGCTGTTCACCCGCCTGCTGGACCCGGAGCGGGGCGCGACGGTGTCCACCTTCGTGCTGACCATTGTGGTTCTGATCTTTGGCGAGGTGACCCCCAAGAGCCTTGCAAAGGAGATGCCGGAGACGGTTGCCACGGCGGTTTCGCCCTTTTTGAACCTGCTCATGATCCTGTTCACCCCGCTGACCTGGCTGTTCAGCCAGTGGAAGCGCCTGCTGGGGCATTTCATCCGCAGCACCGAGGAGGACACCATCACTGAGGGTGAGCTGATGACCATGGTCAGCGAGGCCGAGAACGACGGCGAGCTGACCGACCGGGAAAGCCAGCTCATCCGCAGCGCCATTGAGTTCGACGATGTGGAGGTGGAGGAGATCCTCACGCCCCGCGTGGATGTGATCGCGGTGGAGGACGATCTCTCGCTGGATGAGGTGGCCGATACCTTTGCGGAATCGGGATATTCCCGTCTGCCCGTTTACCATGGCACCATTGACAACATCATCGGTGTGGTACATGAAAAGGACTTTTACCTTGGCCGTCTGCGCAAGGATACCACGCTGGAAGACCTTGTGAAGCCCACCCTTTATACCACCGGCTCCACCCAGATCTCCCAGCTGCTGCGCACCCTGCGCGAGCAGCACCATCACATGGCGGTGGTGGTGGACGAGTACGGCGGTACCGAGGGCATCATCACGCTGGAAGACATTCTGGAAGAGCTGGTAGGCGAGATCTGGGACGAGCACGACGAAGCGACCGAGGACTTCCGCAGGCAGTCGGACGGCAGCTGGATCGTGCTGGGCAGTGCCGGTGTGGACGACCTGTATGAGAGGCTGGGCCTGCCGGAGGATGAGGACATCGATTCCAATACGGTGAACGGTCTGGTGCAGGAAAAAACCTGCCATCTGCCCAAGGTGGGCGACCGGTTCACGCTGGGCGAGTACGACGGTGTCGTTACCCGCACGGCCAAGCGCCGCGTGACCGAGGTGCGCCTGACCCCGGCGGAAAAGCCGGAACCGAAGAAGGAAGAGGACGAAAAGCCGCACTTCAACCGGCTGACCAATAAGTAAATCTAAGGGAGGATGCCGTTTTCCAATACGGCCCTATCCTGTGAAAAAGCAAACTCCGGCAGACCGCAGTCTGCCGGAGTTTGCTTTTTAAAAATAATTGTTCCGCTGAATATGGCTAGAGCGAAGCGGAAGCCATTAAATGGTTTTGCTTTCCGCCTGCAGATAGGTATACAATGCTCCCACCTGATTGGCTTCGCTGCTGAAATGGCAGGGCACGATCTCGCAGCGGGGCAGACCGATCATGTAAGGCGATTCCCCACGGGAAGCAAACAGCCCGGCATATACCCGGCGCAGATCGTCCAGCAGCAGCGGCTGCTTGCTGATGCCGCCGCCGATGGCTACCTTTTCCACATCCAGCAATACGGTCAGGTTGTAGATCTGCACGGCCACCATCCTGCAGAACCGTTCCAGCACTTCCAGCGCTTCCGGCTCGGCGGCATTGGCGGCATCAAAAAAGAGTTTACCGTTCATGGGGGCATCGGCGGGCAGGCCCTTGCGGGCGCGGTACCACTTGAGCAGGTATT
>ENA-UONY01001566-UONY01001566.1-human-gut-metagenome-genome-assembly--contig:-CS9-NODE-1566-length-18829-cov-6.802067_pt1 | contig 18829 bp, 14 predicted proteins | sample MGYA00242465_ERZ724012 | MGnify/ENA metagenome assembly ERZ724012 | reverse complement strand
TTCCGGCGGACTCCGTCATCTGGCTGACGGCGGTGGGCGTCATGTCGCCCAAGCCCTGCGTATACCCCCGGATGGCGGAGGTCAGGCAGACGAACAGCACCGCCGGGCCGAGGACCCGGAGGGCGGGCGCGGCCAGTGAGTCGTGGAGCAGGCCGCTGAGCACCTGGGGAAACAGGCACATGACGGCGCTGCACACCGCGCCGATGACGGCCAGCAGCGCCAGCGCCGTCCGGAAAATACGGCGCTGGGCGTTGCGTCTGCCCTGCGCCGCTGCGCGGGATACCAGCCGGGACAGCGCCAGCGGCAGTCCCGCCGTGGACAGCACCAGCAGCAGGTTGTAAATGTTATAGGCGGCGTAGAAGTGGGCCATGCCCTCCTTGTCCAGCAGGTTTCCCAGCGGGATCTTGTAGAGGGCGCCCAGCACCTTGGTCACCGCCACGGCAAAGGCCAGCACAGCGGCGCCGCTGATAAAGTTGTGCCGTCGCTGTGCCATGCCGCACCTCCCGCTTACTTCTGCATATTCTCGTGGAACCGGCGGAACGCCTCCAGATCCTGCCGGAGCTTCTCCGGACGGGCGATGTACTCCGTGGGGAACTTGGGGTGAAACACCCGCTCGATCCGGTCGCGCACCGGGTCTACCATCTTCGTGGAGCCGCCTGCGCCCAGAGACAGGATGCTGTGCAGCTCTTCCATGATGTAGATATTATACAATCCCTCCGCGCCGGATATGCACCAGCCCACGTTCTCAAAGCTGCCGGACATATACTTCTGGCGGTAGAGGTAGTAGGGGGTGAATCCGGCGGTGCGCAGGGCGTCGTTGGCATAGTCCAGCATGGCGGACACGTCCTGCGCCGATGGGATGGGCAGACCCTCCAGCAGGATGCGGCTGCCCTTCTTCAGACTGAGGGTGTGGACGGTAATGTTGTCCGCGCCGAAGGTCAGGCACTTGTCCAGTGTGCGGCGGAAGCCCTCCGGGGTGTCGGCGGGCAGTCCGGCGATGAGATCCATGTTCACATGGGGGAACCCCATGGAGGTGGCCAGCGCCATGGTCGCCTCGATGTCCGCCGCTGTGTGCTTGCGGCCGATAGCCCGCAGCACCTCGTCCTCCATGGACTGGGGGTTGACGCTGATGCGGTCGGCGCCGTGATCCAGCAGCACCTGCAGCTTCTCCCGTGTGATGGTGTCGGGGCGGCCCGCCTCGATGCAGTACTCCGCGCAGCCCGTCAGGTCAAAGCTCTTGTTCAGATGGGTCAGCAGGTGATCCATCTGCTGTGCCGACAGGGTGGTGGGCGTGCCGCCGCCCATGTAGAAGGACTTGACGGACAGCCCCGTCTCCGCCACCATACGGGCGGCGTCGGTGATCTCCTGCTCCAGCGCCGCCAGATACGGCTCCATCAGGCCGAAGGACTTCTCCACCGACGCGGACACGAAGCTGCAATAGGCGCAGCGGGTGGGGCAGAACGGGATGCCCACATAGAGGGATATCTCGTTGGGACGCAGGCCGCGCTTGGCAGTCAAGCCCGCCTGCGCCGTCTCGATGGCCAGACGGCGGCGCTCCGGCGAGACGAAGTAGGTGTCCCGCAGGACGCGGTCTGTCTCCCGCTCCGTTTTGCCCTGCTCCAGCATGGCGCGGGCCAGCTTGCCCGGCCGGATGCCGGTGAGCGCGCCCCAGCTGGGGGTGATGCCGGTGATGTCCCGCGCCGCCTTGAAGAATGACAGCTTCAGGGCGCGCTGACGCAGACGCTCCCGCTCGTACTCGTCGGGGGCGTCCGTAAGAACGGCGCGGGAGACGCCCCGCGCCGTTTTGCCGTGATAGTGAAGGGTGGTGACGCCGGTGGCGTAGCGCTTCCCCTCCGTCAGGGAGACAAGGGCGCAGTCGTCGTCCTCCGGCGTGATGGACTCGTAGACAGGGCGCTCCTCGGGGAAGAACGCCAGCAGGCTCTGCTCAATGGCGTAGCGGTCGTCGTGACCGCGGAATTCCAGCTTCATCGTGCCGCTCCTTGCCGCATATAGGGGTTGACACGGCGCTCATAGTCCAGCGTAGTCTCCCGATCGTGGCCGGGCAGCACCCGCAGGTTTCCCTCCAGTGCTGCCAGACGACCCAGCGACGCCAGCATCTTCCGGTAGTCGCCGCCGGGGAAGTCGCACCGGCCGCAGGAGCAGCGGAACAGGGTGTCGCCGGCGAACAGCACGCCCTGCCCCTCCACCAGCAGGCAGACGGAGCCCTCGGAGTGGCCCGGCGTTTCCAGCACGCGGAGAGTCAGCCCGCCCAGCGGCAGGGTGTCGCCCTCCTTGTAGTAGCGCTGGTTCTCCGGCCCCACCTTGCGGAACAGCAGCTCGCCGCGCTCCGTATCCACGGCGTCCTTTTCGTGGATATATACCGGCACGTCCGGGTGCTTCTCCAGCAGTGGCCGGACGGCGGAGGTGTGGTCGAAGTGGCCGTGGGTCAGCAGGATATATTGCAGGGCGCAGCCGCTCTGCGCCACCATGCGCTCCACCTGCGGCGCGTCGTCGCCGGGGTCGATGAGCGCGCAGACCTTTGCCGTCTCGTCGCACAGCAGGTAGCAGTTGGTCATGATGGGCCCCACCTGTAGAGATGTGATCTTCATCGCGCTCTCCTTTCTCACAGCTGGTCGGTGTCCACCACCAGCGTCAGCGGGCCGTCGTTCAGGCTCTCCACCTGCATATAGGCCCCGAACTCGCCGGTCTCGGTGTGGAAGCCCTTGCTGCGGCACTCCTGCACAAACTTCTCATACAGGGGGATGGCCACCTCGGGACGGGCGGCAGCCAGGAATTCGGGACGGCGGCCCTTCTTGCAGTTGCCGTACAGCGTGAACTGGGAGACGATGAGCAGCTCGCCCTTCACCTCGTCCAGACCGCGGTTCATCTTGCCGTTCTCGTCCTCAAAAATGCGAAGCCCGGTGAGCTTGTCCGCCAGCTTGACGGCCTGTGCCTCGGTGTCCTCGTGGGTCACGCCCAGCAGGATGAGGAAGCCCTCTCCGATCTGGCCGTGTACCTTGCCGTCGATGGTGACGGATGCGTGCTTCACGCGGGTCAATACTGCTCTCATGGCATATCGCTCCTTTTTCTGGTTTAACCGGCGGGGCGGGTGACCCGCATAACGCCGGAGATCTGCTCGATCCTCCGCATGACCGTTTGCAGCTGCTGGCTGTCGGACACGTCCGTGTCCAGCGTGATGAGGGCAAAGCCGTCCGGCGTGCTGCGGGCGTTCAGGGAGGAGACATGGGTCTTGGTGCTGGACAGTACCGTGGAGATGTCCACGATCAGGTTCAGGCGATCCTTGGCCACCACCTCCAGCGTGGTGCGGTAGCTCTCGCGGGTGTTGCTGCCCCACGACACATTGATCCAGCGTCCCGCCTCCTCCGGCTTGCGGCGGGCGGGGTCGGCGTTGGGACAGTCCGCCCGGTGGACGGAGATGCCGTAGCCCCGGGTGATGAAGCCCACGATCTTGTCGCCGGGTACGGGGGTGCAGCACTTGGAGAACTTCACAAGGCAGTTGGTCAAACCCTCCACCACGATGCCCTGCTCCCCCTTGGGGTGCTGGGGTACGGCGGGACGGGTCTGCTGGGGCTGGTCAGCCACCGGCACCTCCGCCTGCCGCTCCGCCTGATGCTGGTGGAGAATGCGCTGGATATCCTCCCGCAGGCGGCCCATGACCTTCAGGGCGGTCACGCCGCCGTAGCCGATGGCGGCGTACATATCGTCCAGACTGTTGTAGCACAGCTTCTTCAAAACGCCGGGGAGGTTCTCCTCGCTGGTCAGCTCCTTCAGGGTGACGCCGGTGCGCTTCAGCTCCGCCTCAAAGCTCTGGCGGCCGTTGACGATGTTCTCGTCCCGCTTCTCCCGCTTGAACCACTGGCGGATCTTGCTGCGGGCATTGCTGGAGCGGGCGATCTTCACCCAGTCGCGGCTGGGGCCGTGGGCGGAATTGCTGGTCATGACCTCCACCACGTCGCCGTTGCGCAGGTGGTAGTCGAACTGGACGATGCGGCCGTTGACCTTGGCGCCGGTCATGTGGTTGCCCACGGCGGAGTGGATGGTATAGGCAAAGTCGATGGGCGTGGCGCCGGCGGGCAGGTTGATCACGTCGCCCTGCGGCGTGAACACGAACACCTCGTCGGCGAACATATCCACCTTCAGGGAGTGGATAAAGTCCTCGGCGTCGGCGCCCTCCTGATTCTCCAGCAGGCGGCGCACCCACTCGTAGCTGCGCTCGTCGCCTGCGCCCTGCCCGTTCTGCTTGTACTTCCAATGGGCGGCCACGCCGTACTCGGCGATCTCGTGCATCTCCTTGGTGCGGATCTGCACCTCGAAGGGGATGCCGCTCTCGCCCACCACCGTGGTGTGCAGGCTCTGGTACATATTGGGCTTGGGTGTGCCGATATAGTCCTTGAAGCGGCCCAGAATGGGCTTGTACAGGTCGTGGATCAGCCCCAGCACGTTGTAGCAGTCCGCCACCGTGTCCACGATGACCCGGAAGGCGAACAGATCGAACACGTCGTCCAGCGACTTGTTCTGGGTGTACATCTTGCGGTAGATGGAGTAGGGGTGCTTCATGCGGGCCTGCACCGTGGCGTCGATGCCGGCCTCCCGCAGGCGGGAGGTGATCTGGTCGTGGACGGAGGACATGAAGCCGTCGTACTCCGCCGCCTTCTCGTCCAGCGCCTCGATGATCTCCCGGTAGCCCACGGGGTCCAGATATTTCAGAGACAGATCTTCCAGCTCCCACTTCATGCGCTGCATACCCAGACGGTGGGCGATGGGGGCGTAGATCTCCATGGTCTCGAAGGATTTCTGCTTCTGCTTCTCCGGCGTCTGATACTCCATGGTGCGCATATTGTGGAGCCGGTCGGAGATCTTGATGAGGATGCCCCGGATATCCTTGGCCATGGCCATCAGCATCTTGCGGAGGTTCTCCATCTGCTCCTCTTCCTTGGAGGTGTAGTGGACGCGGGTCAGCTTGCTGACGCCCTCCACCAGATCCGCCACGGTGGGAGAGAACAGCTTGCTGATCTCCTCGTGGGTGGCGTCGGTATCCTCGATGGTGTCGTGGAGCAGCGCCGCCACGATGGACTCGGTGTCCAGATGCAGCTCCTCCGCCACGATCTGCGCCACCGCCAGCGGATGGGTCACGAAGGGCGAGCCGTCCTTCCGGTTCTGCCCGGCGTGGTGGGCGGCGGCATACTCGTAGGCGGCGTGGATCTGATCGAACCCGGCGGACGGGTTGTAGGACTTGACGGTTTCAACAAGATGGTCGTACATTTCCTGCGGCGTCATTGTCCAACGCCCCCTTTCTCTGTGATTTCATGGAGCCACAGCAGGCAGGGCGATTGCCCCAGCACCACCTTCAGGCCCCGGTGCAGCCGGATGGTCACATCGTCCCCCTGCCGCTCCAGCGTCAAAAGTCCCCGTTCGGCAAAAACGGACAGGCACAGGGCCGCCCGGGGGAACGGCTCGGTCTTTCCCAGCTCCGCCGCCAGCGCACGCAGCAGCGGCAGATAGCCGGTGGTGAGGCCGCCATCGGGGACGGTGCGCTCCAAAAACCGCCACGCGGCGGCGAATTGATCCCGTGTGGGCAGCAGCCGCCGGGCATCCCGGACAGGCATGGGCTGCCGCGCCGTGCAGCGATCCGCCAGCGTCAGAGACTCCTGCTCCCGGCCGCTGGCGCACAGGGACGGCCGCAGATCCACCATCTGGAGCTGCACCGTCCGGCTGCCCCGGAATTCGTTGACCTGCAAATAGAAGGCGGCGTCCACCCGGTCGCCCACGCGGCAGCCGCAGTCCTCCGCTACGGTGGAGAAGAAGATGCCGTCAAACTGGGCGCTGCCCTTGCCGAGGCGCAGCTTGAGATGCCGGTTCTGTCCTACGTTCTGGGTACGCAGCAGCGTGGCGCCCAGCAGACAGAACACCGGCCGGGCGTTGCCGCTGCCGTAGGGCTCCAGCGCGGACAGGGCGTCCAGCTCCTCCAGCGTCACGGCGGAGGGGTGGGTGATGGCCACGTCCACGTCCAGCACGGACACGGGGGCCTCGCCGCCCCGGAAGCTGCGGGCGTAGTCGTTCATCCGCTCGCGGAAGGCGGGGATGTTCGACTCGTCAATGGTAAAGCCGGCCGCCAACTCGTGGCCGCCGAAGCCCAGCAGCAGATCCTTGCAGTTTTCCAGCGCCGCAAAGAGGTTGAAGCCGCCCCAGCTGCGGCAGGAGCCCTTGCCGGTAGTGCCGTTGAGGTGGATCATAAAGCTGGGACGGGAATATTTCTCGGAAAGGCGGCTGGCCACGATGCCCACCACGCCCTGATGCCAGCGGCTGCTCTCCAGCACCAGCGCGCTCCGCTCCCGTTCGGGCATATGGGCGATCATCTCCTCCGCCTGGGAGTAGATGGTCTGCTCCACGTTCTGCCGCTCCCGGTTCAGGGCGCACAGCTCCCGCGCCATGCGGTCCGCCTCCTCCGGGTCGGTGCAGAGCAGGAGATCCGCCGCCTTGTCGGCGGCGCCCATGCGGCCCGCCGCGTTGATGCGGGGTGCCAGCACAAAGCCGATCTGCACGGAGGTGATCTCCCGGCCGGTAAGACCCGCCTCCTTCAAAAGCGCCTGTAAGCCGATGAAATCGGAGTGTTCGATCACGGCAAGTCCGCGGGATACGATGGTACGGTTCTCCCCGGACATCTGCATCACATCCGCCACGGTGCCGATAGCCGCCAGCGTACAGTAGCGGGCGAACAGCGCCTCCTCCCGGTCGGGGCCGCCCAGCGCCAGCGCCAGCTTCAGCGCCACGCCACAGCCCGCCAGATGCTTGAAGGGATAGGGACAGTCGGGCCGGTGGGGGTCCACCACCGCCACGGCGCGGGGTAATGTCTCCTTGCACTCGTGGTGGTCGGTGATGACCACGTCCATGCCCAGGGAGTTGGCGAAGTCCACCTCCTCCACGCCGGTGATGCCGCAATCCACCGTGATGAGAAGCCGTGCGCCTTTGCGGTACAGCCCCTCGATGGCGTCGCAGCTCAGGCCGTAGCCGTCCTCGATGCGGCGGGGGATATAGTGCAGCACGTCGGCGCCCCGACTCTGGAGGTAGTCCACCAGAATACAGGTGGCAGTGATGCCGTCCACGTCGTAGTCGCCGAACACGGCGATCTTCTCGCCGTCCGCCAGCGCCTGCTGCACACGGGCCGCGGCCTTGTCCATATCCGCCATCAGGAACGGGCTGTATGTCAAACGCTGCTCCTGCTCCAGAAAGGCGGCGGCCTCCTCCTCCGTTGCGATGCCGCGGGAGGCCAGCACCGCCGACACAAGGCAGGGATACCCCGCCGCGGTCAGCCGGGCCGCCGCCTCGGGATGGGGCGGGGCAATGTGCCATTTTTGGAATTTCACGGCGGGTCACCTCCCTCCTGCCGGCGGCAAGGACTATGCCGCCAGAATAATAATCGTATAATTCTTTATTATAGCAAATGCGGTGGAAAAGGTAAAGAGCAAAATGCGCGTCCCGCCCAGCTTGCAGGCGGCGGCAAGCAGGTTGCATTTGTCGAAAGGATGGGGTACAATGGGTCATATAATCCAGACAGAATCGAGGATATGCCTATGCGTCCTGACGGAACAAGAGTAAAAAATCTGCCGCCCATCGTGGCGGCGATCCCCTATATCATGCCCAAGCGCTACGACGCCCAGAACAGCATCACCGAGAACATCGACGAGGAGGTCCTCAAGGCCTACATCCGCGAGAAGCGGCGCGGCGGTATCCGCATCAACCACATGGCGGTCATCATCGCCGCCTACTACAAGGCGGTGCAGACCAATCCCAAGCTGAACTACTTTGTGATGAACAGCCGCATCTACAAGCGCAACCACTTCTGCGTGTCCTTCGTCATCCTGAAGAAGCTGGCGGACGGCTCGCCGGACGAGACGACGCTGAAGATCTTTCTGGAGCCGCAGGACACGGTGTTCACCATCCAGCAGAAGATCACCGACGCCGTTGACGCCAACAGCCAGACGGAGCAGAAAAACAGCACCGACAAATTTGCCCGGTTCATGTTCTCCGTTCCGGGGCTGCCCAAATTCGTGGTGTGGCTGGCGTACCATCTGGACAAGCACGGTCTGCTGCCCCGGAAGATCATCGACCTCAGTCCCTTCCACACCAGTATGTTCATCACCAATCTGGCATCCATCAAGACCAGCTACATCCACCACCACTGCTATGAATTCGGCACCACCAGCGTGTTCGTGTGCATGGGCAGGCCGGTACCCAACTATATGAGCGGCGACCTGCACAAGAAGATGATGCCGCTGGGCATCGTCATGGACGAGCGCATCTGCACCGGCTACGAGTACGCCTCGTTTTGCAGCGACTTCCGCAAGTACATCCGCCAGCCGGAGCTGCTGGAGATGCCCTTTGACGGCAGCGCCGCGCCGGAGACGGCAGCGGGCGAGACAACGGAGACGCCTGTCTCCGTGTAACGCGACAATTTCATAGCTGCAAAAACACAGGGACGGCGCGAAAGCGCCGTCCCTGTGTGCGGTTGGGGGGAGATATTGTGAGGATGGTATTTCTTAGAAGAACAGGCCCCAAGCCAGGAAGCCCAGGCAGCCCACCACGCCGGTGAACAGCAGGACGATCACCAGATAGCCCATAATGTCGCGGGCGGACAGCTTGGCAATACCCAGAGCAGGCAGCGCCCAGAACGGCTGGATCATGTTGGTCCACTGGTCGCCCCAAGCGATGGCCATGGCGGTACGGCCGGCCTCGATACCCATCTCCGCGCCGCCGGGCATCATGATGGGACCCTGCACGGCCCACTGGCCGCCGCCGGAGGGGACGAAGAAGTTGACGATACCGGCTGCCAGGAAGGACAGCATGGGGAACGTCACGCTGTTGGAGATGCTCACGAAGAACTGGGAGATAACGCCCGCCAGAGACACGCCCTGATCGTTGGCGGCCACCATCATGCCCATGATACCGGCATAGAACGGGAACTGCAGCAGGATACCGGCGGCGCCGGCAGCGGCCTCGCCGATGGCGTCCACATAGCGGCGCAGGTCGCCGTGGAGCAGCAGGCCCAGGAACAGGAAGATCATGTTCACGATGTTCAGACCCAGCGTGAAGCCGTTCTGCACGAAGTAGTACACGATGTAGATAAAGCCAAAGACCACGGTGATGATCCACAGGATCTTGGAGTGCTCCAGCTTTTCAGCGGGGGTATCCAGCTTGTACTCCTTCTCCGCCTCGTCCACCAGCAGCGCGGGGTTGACGGTGACGGTATGCTCCTTGTGGGGGTGCATGGCATAGTTGACAAAGGGCATCAGCACCAGAATCACGCCGCACATAATGAGGTTCATGGGGTGGAACACCGTGGCGGTGATGGGTGCCTGATAGGTCACCTCACCGAAGGCCTTGCCGGCCACCAGATCCAGAGGGATGGAGCCGGACAGACCGGCGTGCCAGATCACGAAGCCGGAGTAGGCGGAGGCGATCAGCAGGGGATAGTCCACGGAGGGCACGCGGCGCACGACCTCCTTGGCCAGCAGCGCGCCGATGACCAGACCGAAGCCCCAGTTCAGCCAGCAGCAGATGGTGGACACGAAGGTGGTGACCAGAATGGCCTGCTTTTCGTCGTGGCACAGCCCTGCCACGGTGCGCAGCGCCTTCTTGCAGGGCTTGGCAGAGGCCATGGCGGAGCCGAATACCAGCACCAGCGCCATCTGCATGGAGAACGCCAGCAGATTCCAGAAGCCGCCCTTCTGATCGCCCCACTTGGCGATGATGTCGATGGGGCCCATGCCGGTGGCGCACATGGCACCGACAAACACCACGAGGGTCAGGATGATGGCAAACAGGAATGCATCCGGCAGCCACCGGTTGACGACGCGCACGCAGCCATTGGTGAATTTCTTGAACACAACGTCACTCTCCTTAACATACACATTTTTTCTGCGGATACCGGTCCGGCCTTCCCACCGGAGCGTCCGATATACCGTATGAGGACAGTTTACTACGTTAAGAAATTAACTGCAACCCCTAAAACAGATTTTGTAAAATTTTTAATGAACTCCCATCTGTAAGAAGTCTACGTTATGCCAAAAATTGTGTAGAACGCACAAAAAAATTCAGGGAGACAACGTCTCCGTTGTCTCCCTGTTTTTCATTTGCGTACATTATTGCCACGGATTGTTCGTACCGCCGAAGGGGTCGTTGGGGCGGAAGGTATCGTCATGGGGCGGCGTGTTTCGCCAGCCGATACCTTTGATGGCCTTGATCTGCTGGAAAAAGCCGATGTCGGTCTGGGCGCGGTAGGGCTGGATCCAGATGGAGAGGATGCCCAGCGTCAGGCCGCAGAGGATCTGCCAGCCGAGAAAGCTCAGGTCCAGCACGAAAAGCTGCCACTTGAAGCCGGCGGTCTGGGCCTTGCTCATGTTGATGGCGTCCATCACGCCCATCTCCGGGTTCTCGCACAGGTTGTAGACGGCGAAGCGGTAGCGGTAGGCGGCGATGATGCCGGGAATGATGAACAGCATACTCCACAGGAACACGAAGATGTAGCGGACCAGCGCCAGCAAAATCAGCTTTCCGGTGAAGGAGAAGCCGTCGAACAGCGTGAGGTAGGGCATCTCCTCGCCGCGGCGGATACCCAGCTGGTACAGGCAGTAGCCGGCGCCCAGCAGCACACCCAGCAGCGCCACGATCACCGTGACGAAGGTGACCAGCAGCGGCGGGAAGGCGCGGTGCAGGATCAGGAACGACAGATCCACACCGGTGGTGTATAGTGGTGTATATATATTGTATACCAGTTCCTCGTTCAGAGAGACGAAATCCGACAGGCCGTTGAGCAGCCAAGAGATGGCCAGAAACAGCAGCGTGAACCCGTAGGCGGAGACGCGGGCGCATTTGACGATGTCCTTCGCCTCTCTCTTCAGGGAAATACGGTCAAGCAGCATGATGCCGCCCTCCTTTCTGCACGGGGTCTATAGGCATTTCTCCCCCGGCGCGGCAATATTCTATCACAGTGCCGGGGAAAACACAAGTGCCGCTCCCATGGGCAAAAGCGGCAAAATTCGACAGATATGGGTATTTTGGGCGGACACAGGGACGATGCCGGCGACAAAAATGCCAAAAAAACCGGGAGAAATGCGCCGGAGGGCTGGACAAGCGAAAAGATTTGTTGTAATATCTGAACAGTATGCGGTGGCATAGCGCCACCCGGTAGTTAAGATGAGGTGAAAGACAATGGCACAAGCTTTCTTTGGCGGCGTTCATCCCAATGACATGAAGGCCGCGACCAATGAAAAGGCCATCGAACAGCTGGCAGCGCCGGCTGAGGTGGTCATTCCCATGTCTATGCACATCGGTGCACCTTGCAAGCCTATCGTTGCGGTGGGCGACAAGGTAAAAATTGGACAGAGGATCGGCGAACCCGGCGGATTTGTTTCCGCACCCATCCACGCCTCCGTATCCGGTACGGTCAAGGCCGTGGAGCCCCGCCCCTTCAACATGGGCGGCAAGATGATGTCCGTGGTCATCGAAAACGACTTCCAGAACGAAGTGTCCGAGGAAGTCAAGCCCGTGGCGGACCCCGACAGCCTGACGCCTGAGCAGCTGGTGGAGATCGTCAAGAACGCCGGTATCGTCGGCCAGGGCGGCGCAACGTTCCCCACCCATGTGAAGATCAGCTCCGGTCTGGGCAAGGTGGACTATGTGATCATCAACGCCGCTGAGTGCGAGCCGTACATCACCGGCGACCACCGCACCTGTCTGGAGCGTCCCGAGCAGGTCATCAAGGGCGCGACCCTGCTGGCCAAGTGCTTCGGCGTGGACAAGGTGTACATCGGCATCGAGGCCAACAAGCAGAACGCGGCCGACGTGCTGAACAAGACCATCGCCGAGCTGAACGCTCCCGTGGTGGTGGAGGTCCTGCACACCCGCTATCCCCAGGGCGCTGAAAAGCAGCTGGTCCAGGCCGTCTCCGGCCGTCAGGTCCCCAGCGGCAAGCTGCCCGCCGACGCAGGCTGCTGCATCTTCAACCTGAACACCACCTGCGCCATCTATCGCGCGGTGTACACCGGTATGCCCGTGGTGAGCAAGATCGTCACCGTGTCCGGCTCCGGCGTCATCGACCCCAAGAACATCGAGTGCCCCATCGGCACCCCCATCACCAAGCTCTTCGACGCCTGCGGCGGCCTGAAGGAGGAGACCTACAAGCTCATCATGGGCGGCCCGATGATGGGTCTGGCCCAGTACGACGTGGACGTCACCGTCGGTAAGGGTACCGGCGCGATGCTGGCCTTCGCCGACAAGGAGGAGCAGTACGTCGAGGATCCCCAGTGCATCCGCTGCGGCAAGTGCGTGGGCGTTTGCCCCATCCGTCTGGAGCCGGTGTTCATGTACAAGTATCTGATGAAGGGCGACGTGGATACCTGGCAGAACGTGCTGCACGGCATGGACTGCATCGAGTGCGGCGCCTGCACCTACACCTGCCCCGCACGCCTGCCCCTGACCCATGCGTTCCGTCTGGGCAAGCAGCAGGTCAACAACGCAAGAATGGCCGCCAAGGCCAAGGCGGAGGCCGAGGCAAAGGCCGCTGCCGAAAAGAAGGAGGCGTAAACCATGACTGATTACAAGAATCTCAAGCTGATCGCGTCCTCCTCTCCCCACATCCGCTCCAACGAGGATACCCGCTCCATTATGCTGGACGTGATCATCGCGCTGCTGCCGGCTCTGGCCTGGAGCGTCTACTGCTTCGGCTGGAAGGCGCTGCTGCTGACCGCCGTGTCTGTGGTGTCCTGCGTGTTCTGGGAGTGGGCGTACCGCAAGCTCATGAAGAAGTCCAACATGGTCGGCGACCTGTCCGCAGTTGTCACCGGTATCCTGCTGAGCTTCGTCTGCCCCGTTGACCTGCCCTGGTGGGCCGTCATCATCGGCGCATTCTTCTCCATCGTTGTGGTCAAGCAGCTCTACGGCGGCATCGGCTGCAACTTCCTGAACCCCGCGCTGGCGGGCCGTGCCTTCCTGCTGGCCAGCTATGCCACCGCCATGACCACTTGGGCGATCCCCCGGATCCGTCCCGACGTCACCTCCGCCGCTACCCCCCTGCAGATCATGAAGGAGGGTACTGTGGAGGCGTTCACCACCCTGACCAGCAACTACTCCGTCAGTGATATGTTCCTGGGCAAGATCGGCGGCTCTCTGGGTGAGGTCTCCTCCCTGTGCCTGCTGGTGGGCGGCGTGTTCCTGCTGATCCGCAAGGTCATCTCCTGGCACACCCCCGTGGCCTACATCGGCACCGTGGCTATCCTGACCCTGATCGCGGCGCCTGCCGGCATCAGCGGTGTGGACTATATGCTGTACAACGTGTTCGGCGGCGGTCTGATGCTGGGCGCCATCTTCATGGCCACCGACTATGCCACCTCCCCTGTCACCAAGCCCGGCCAGCTGGTCTTTGGCATCGGCTGCGGTCTGCTGACCTGCTTCATCCGCCGCTTCGGCTCCTATCCCGAGGGCGTTTGCTATTCCATCCTGATCATGAACTGCACCACCTGGCTGCTGGATAAGTACATCCGTCCCACCATCTACGGTGCTGTGAAGAAAGAGAAGAAAGAAAAGAAGGAGGCGACTAAGTAATGAAGATCTCCGGTAAGTTTATTCTCAAGGTCGCCGGTACCCTGACCGTCATCTCTCTGGTCGTGGCCGCCCTGCTGGGTCTGGTCGACAGCGTGACCCGTGACAAGATCGCAGCCATCGAGGCTGAAAACACCCGCATCGCCATGAGCGCCGTCGCCCCCGAGGGCAGCGAGTTCGGCGACAAGATGGAGATCACCGACGCCCTCGCCGCCGCCGCTTCCGCACAGGGCGGCAAGCTGGTGGAGCTGTATCCCATGACCAACGGCGGCGCTGACGCCGGCTACGTCATGAAGATCTCCGCCTCTGGCTCTCAGGGCTCCATCGTCATGATGGTCGGCGTGGATGCCGACAAGGCCATCACCGGCATCTCCGTGGTCAGCCACTCCGAGACGTCCGGCATCGGCACCAAGGTCGTGGGCAACGAGCCCAACGCCGCCGGTGAGCCCGTTCTGGATCAGTTCATCGGCATGAGCGGCTCCGGCTCTCTGGTGGTGGGCAAGAACATCACCGCCGTCTCCGGCGCCACCGTCTCCACCAAGGGCATCAACATGGGCGCAAATGCGGCTCTGGCTGTTGCCGAACTGCTGGGCTAAGAAAGGAGGAGCTGCAACATGAATTTCGGTAAGCAACTGAAAGAGGGTCTGATCACACAGAACCCCGTGCTGGTTCAGGTGCTGGGTATGTGCTCCACCATGGCCATCACCACGTCGTTCTTCAACGGCCTGGGCATGGGCGTCAGCGTGCTGATCATCCTGACCCTGTCCAACATCTTTATCTCCCTGCTGCGTAAGATCATCCCCAACGAGGTGCGTATCGCCTGCTACATCGTGGTCATCGCCGGCTTCGTGACCTGCGTGGACCTGCTGCTGAAGGCCTTCGTCCCCGCTCTGTCCAACTCTCTGGGCGTGTTTATCCCCCTGATCGTCGTGAACTGCATCATCCTGGGCCGTGCCGAGGGCTTTGCCTCCAAGAACGGCGTGGGCGCCTCCGCGGTGGACGGCGTCTGCCAGGGCATCGGCTATACGCTGGTCCTGATCGTGATGTGCGTGTTCCGTGAGTTCTTCGGCTCCGGTAAGTTCGGCGGCGGTCTGCTGGGCGGCGGCGCTCTGGGCAGCGCACCCGGCATCACCATCTTCCCCGAGGAGTTCGGCATCAAGGTCCTGACTCTGCCTGTGGGCGGCTTCCTGACCCTGGGCTGCCTCATCGCACTGATGCAGTGGGCTCTGGCCAAGAGTGCTAAGAAAAAGGAGGCCAAGTAAGTCATGACTGTCACTACACTGCTCGCCATCTCTCTTGGCGCAATTCTGACCAATAACTTTATCTTCGCGCAGTTCCTGGGCATCTGCCCCTTCCTGGGCGTGTCCAAGAAGATCGACACCGCCGTGGGCATGGGCGCCGCCGTGACCTTCGTCATGGGTCTGGCCTCCGCCGTCTGCTTCGGCGTCAACAAGATCCTCATCGCCTTCGATCTGGGCTTCATGCAGACGGTGGCCTACATTCTGGTCATCGCCGCGCTGGTGCAGTTCGTGGAAATGTTCCTGAAGAAGAACATCCCCACCCTGTACACCGCGCTGGGCGTGTACCTGCCCCTGATCACCACCAACTGCGCCGTGCTGGGCGTCGCTCTGCTGAACACCCAGAATGAGTACAACTTCATTGAGTCCGTGGTCTACGGTATCACCGGCGGTCTGGGCTTCCTGCTGGCCATCTTCCTGTTCGCCGCTATCCGCGAGCAGCTGGAGGTCTCCAGCGAGAACCCCAAGGCCTTCGATGGCTTCCCCATCGCGCTGGTCACCGCCGGCCTGATCGCTCTGGCGTTCATGGGCTTCAGCGGCCTGAAGGTCTGGTAAGGAGGTAGAAGAATATGACTACTTTGATTTGGGCGATCGTCGTACTGGGCGCTCTCGCCATCATCTTCGGCCTGATCCTCGCCGTTGCCGCTAAGGTCTTTGAGGTCGAGGTCGATCCCCGTCTGCCTGAGATCCAGGCTTGCCTGGCCGGCGCCAACTGCGGCGGCTGCGGCTACCCCGGCTGCGGCGGCTGCGCCGAGGCCATTCTGGCCGGTAAGGCCCCCGTCACCGCCTGCGCTCCCGCTGGCCCCGAGAACGCCGCCAAGATCGCGGCCATCATGGGCTTGGAGGCTCCCTCCGGCGATAAGATGGTCGCCCATGTGATGTGCAACGGCGGCTGCAACGCCAAGGAGAACTTCGAGTATCGCGGCGTGAAGGACTGCCTGGCCGCCACCAAGGTCTGCGGCGGCGACGCCAAGGCCTGCCGCTACGGCTGCTTCGGCTTCGGCTCCTGCGTGGAGGCCTGTAAGTTCGACGCCATCCACGTCATCAACGGCGTGGCCGTGGTGGACAAGGAGAAGTGCACCAACTGCGGCGCGTGCCGCGCTGCCTGCCCGCACCACCTGATCGTGGAAGTGCCCTACAAGCAGAAGGTGTTTGTCGACTGCTCCAACAAGGACAAGGGCCCCGCTGTGGCCAAGGTCTGCGCCAACAGCTGTATCGCCTGCGGTATGTGCGAGCGCACCTGTAAGTTCGACGCCATCCACGTGGTGGATAACGTGGCCGTCATCGACTACACCAAGTGCAAGAACTGCACCATGTGCGCCAAGGCCTGCCCCCGCAACGCCATCGAACCCATCCCCACTCCCGAGGAGAAGGAGAAGTTCAAGGCCGCGCAGAAGGCTGCCGCCGAGAAGAAGGCCGCTGCCGCCAAGGCTGCTGCCGAGGCTCCCAAGGCCGAGTAACCACACAACAAAACAAGAGACACGCCAACTGGCGTGTCTCTTGTTTTTTCCCCGCCTTCCGTGCTATACTGGAGAAAATCACCGCAAGGAGGCTCCGCCTATGTCCGATACCATTGCCGCCATCGCCACGCCCCAGCTGCCCAGTGCCATCGGTATCCTGCGCCTGTCCGGGCCGGGTACGCTGACCGCGCTGGACCGGGTATTCCGCGCCAAAAACGGGCGTTCCGCCGGGGCGCAGACGCCGCGCCGTATGGTGTACGGCGACCTGCTGGACGCGGATGGCAGCATCATCGACAATGTGCTGTGCGTCCGGTTTCCCGGCCCGGACAGCTATACCGGCGAGGACTGCGCCGAGCTGCACTGTCACGGCTCGCCGGTGGTGCTGAACGCCGGTCTTACCGCGCTGTTCGCCGCCGGATGCCGGCAGGCCAAGGGAGGCGAGTTCATCCGCCGCGCCTTCCTTAACGGGCGGATGGATCTCATCCAGGCGGAATCCGTGGCCGACCTCATCGACGCGGAGACGGCAGAGGCGGCGAAAAACGCGGTGTGCCAGCTGGACGGCGCCCTGAGCCGTGCCATCGGCCGCATCTACGACGGCTTGATGGATATGGCGGCACGGTTTTACGCCGTGGTGGACTACCCCGATGAGGACATCGAGGACGTGCAGCGCCAGCAGATGCTGGACACGCTGCGTACCGCCCAGCAGGAGCTGGAGACGCTGCTGGCCACCTTCTCCCGGGGACAGCTTCTGCGGCTGGGTGTACCCACCGTCATTCTGGGGCGGCCCAACGCCGGGAAATCCTCCCTGCTCAACGCCCTGCTGGGCTACGACCGGGCCATCGTCACCGACATTGCCGGCACCACCCGGGACACCGTGGAGGAGAAGGTGCTGGTGGGCGGCGTGCTGCTGCGGCTGACGGACACCGCCGGGATCCGGGACAGCGGCGACCGGATCGAGGCCATGGGCGTGGAACGCAGCCGTCAGGCGGCGCAGCGGGCGTCGCTGGCGCTGCTGGTGCTGGACGGCTCGCAGGCACTGTCGGAGGAGGACGAGCAGGCCATCGCCGCGGCGCAGCGTGTACCCAACCTGCTGGTGCTGGTGAACAAGGGCGACCTGCCGCGCCGTTTGGACATCGGGCAGCTGGCTGACCGGTTCGACAACGTGCTGACCATCTCCGCCCGCACCGGCGAGGGGCTGGATACGCTTTCAGACGCGGTGGCGGCGCTGTATCCCGCCGGAGAGACCCCCGCCGGTGAGCTGCTGACCAACGCACGGCAGGCGGACGCCGTCTCCCGCGCCCTGTCCGCCGTGGCGGAGGCGCGGAGCGCCCTGCGCATCGGCATGACGCCGGATGTGGTGCTGACGGACTGCGAGGCGGCGCTGGAGGCGCTGGGTGAGCTGAACGGCAAGCGCATCCGGGAGGATCTGGTGGACACCATCTTTTCCCGCTTCTGTGTGGGGAAATAAGCACCCCCGCCGCCATCGGCGCAAATTTTTCACTTTTCCCTTTTCACGGGACGCTTTTCGTGATACCATGGAGTATCGAGACGATACGGATATCCATCTGCTGCAAGGAGGCTTTTACTATGCGCGACTACATCATCATGACTGACAGCTGCTGCGACCTGACCGACCATATGGCCAAGGAGCTGGAGCTGAACGTGGTACCCCTGACCGTACATATGGACGGCAAGGACTACGCCAACCTGCTGGACGGCAGCGAGATCAGCTTCGAGGATTTCTACAAGAACATCCGCGCCGGTATCTTCGGCACCACCTCCGCCGCCAACGTGGGGCAGTTTGAGGACGCCATGCGCGCCGTGCTGGCGCAGGGCAAGGACATCGTGTCCATCAACTTCTCCAGCGCCCTGTCCGCCACCTATCAGAACGCGGTCATCGCCGCCAAGACCATGGCCGACGAGTTCCCCGACAGCCGCGTGTATGTGGTGGATTCCCTGTCCGCGTCGCTGGGTCAGGGTCTGCTGCTGTATCTGGCCGTGCAGAAAAAGCGGGAGGGTCTGTCCGCTGAGGAGCTGGTGCAGTGGGTGGAGGAGAACAAGCTCCACATCGACCACTGGTTCACCGTGGACGACCTGAACTACCTGAAGATGGGCGGCCGCGTGTCCGCCACCACCGCGTTTCTGGGTACCATGCTGTCTATCAAGCCGGTGATGCACACCTCCGACGAGGGCAAGCTGGTGCCCATGACAAAGGCCCGCGGCCGCAAGGCAAGCCTCCAAGCCCTCATCGACAAGGTGGCAGAGCTGGGCATCGAGCCCAGTGAGCAGGTGATGTTCATCTGTCAGGCGGACTGCGAGGTGGAGGCCCGTGCCGTGGCGGAGGAGCTGAAGGCACGCTACGGCGTGAAGGAGGTCTACATCAACTACATCGGCCCGGTGATCGGCAGCCATACCGGCCCCGGCACGGTCGCCCTGTTCTTCTGGGGCGACGAG
>ENA-UONY01001563-UONY01001563.1-human-gut-metagenome-genome-assembly--contig:-CS9-NODE-1563-length-18848-cov-4.409621_pt1 | contig 18848 bp, 19 predicted proteins | sample MGYA00242465_ERZ724012 | MGnify/ENA metagenome assembly ERZ724012 | reverse complement strand
AATTCAATCAAAGGAGTTAAATATGAATCATCAGCTTTGTTTAATTTTGAATTTCGGCGGTCAGTACAATCAGCTGATTGCAAGAAGAGTACGTGAATGCGGAGTTTACTGCGAGGTTATCAGCCGTAAAACTCCAATTGAAGAAATAAAGAAAAGAAAACCAACAGGTATCATTTTTACAGGCGGTCCTAACAGCGTTTACGCTGAAAACGCTCCAAGAATTGACAAGGAAATTTTTGAATTAGGTATCCCTGTTCTGGGTATATGCTACGGCTGTCAGCTTATGGCTTTTACTCTTGGAGGTACTGTATCTACAGCTGAAATGAGAGAATACGGCAAAACTGAAACAAATTACGATGTACAAAGCAAACTTTTCAATGAACTTCCTGAAAAAGGCATTTCATGGATGAGCCACACTGATTACATATCAAAGCTTCCCGATGGCTTCAAGGCTTCTGCATATTCTGATTCCTGTCCGGCAGCAGCTATTGAAAATGAAGATAAAAAGCTGTACGGCATACAGTTCCATCCTGAAGTTAATCATACCGAAAATGGCGTAGCTATGCTCAGAAACTTCCTTTACAATGTATGTGGATTCACAGGCGATTGGTCAATGGAAAATTACGTTAAAACAGCTATTGCCGATATCCGTGCTAAAGTCGGCGATAAAAAAGTCTTATTAGCCCTGTCAGGCGGAGTTGACAGTTCTGTTGCTGCCGCACTTCTGTCAAAAGCAGTCGGAAAACAGGTTACAAGTATTTTTGTTGACCATGGTTTTCTTAGAAAAAATGAGGGTGATGAAGTCGAAAAAGCTTTTGCAGACTGGGATATTAATTTTGTAAGAGTTGACGCATCAAAATATTTTATAGAAAAGCTTAAAGGCGTTTCCGATCCAGAACAGAAAAGAAAAATTATTGGTGCTGAATTTATAAATGTTTTTGAAAAAGAAGCTAAAAAAATAGGTACTGTAGATTATCTTGTTCAGGGAACGATTTATCCTGACGTTATTGAAAGCGGCGATGATGACGAAGCAGCAGTCATAAAATCTCATCATAATGTCGGAGGACTTCCCGACCATGTTGATTTTAAAGAAATTATTGAGCCATTACGACTTCTTTTTAAAGACGAAGTGAGAAAACTTGGTACAGAACTTGGTCTGCCTTATGAACTGGTAAGCCGTCAGCCGTTCCCTGGTCCGGGACTTGCCATCAGAATTATCGGTGATCTCGATGAAAATAAGGTTAAAATTCTTCAGGAAGCAGACTATATTTTCCGTGAGGAAATTTCAAAAGCCGGATTAGATAAAGATATTCATCAGTATTTTGCAGTGCTTACAAATACTAGAACGGTAGGCGTCATGGGTGACGCAAGAACATATGATTATGTTCTTGCTCTCAGAGGGGTTACTACAACTGATTTCATGACCGCCGATTTCGCTAAAATTCCATATGACATACTTGAAAAAATATCTGCCAGAATAGTTAATGAAGTAAAGAATGTTAATAGAATTGTCTACGATATTACCACTAAACCACCTGCTTCAATAGAGTGGGAATAAGTTGAAATGCCGAAAGAATCCAGTATTTATGCAGGTTTGCGGACACTGCCCAAATCGTCGAACCGTTTTTGCAACAGATGAAATAGTTGCAGTCGGTTTTGCAGTAAACTAAACAGACAGGATTGTAAGCGAGAACAAATCGAGGTGTGAAATTATTCGTTTTTTAGTTCGCAGGAACAAGCCAGTACGCTTTAGGGAAAAATTGAGTATAATGGTTAAAATACAGCCACAGAAAATTCGTACATATACGTTTAGATGATCACACCTTAATACTCAGAAAACAAAATAATATATAGAATCAGCAGAAGGCTTTTTATAGCTTTCTGCTTTTTCATTCTTCGCAAGTATTACAGCGAAGCCATTTGACAGAGCACAATTTCCATAATTCAGCTTGAAAACGGCGAAAAGACCGAATTTGTAAACACTCGAATCCGGTGGACGATGTTCCCAATATTTCAGAATTGTAATTGAGGGCAGAATTAAAACTTGACAAAAATAAAAGTCAGCGTATCATTCATTTCTAAGAGCTTTTACTCTCTCAACAAACCTGAGTACATCTTTCGGTGCATCAAAGCTGTAAAGCAGACCGTAAGGTATGCTGTAGTCCCAGTTTACCGGAATGGAAACAAGTCCGGGGTGAACCTCCTGCCAGCATTCAATGGTCAGCAGAACCTTTCCGGTTTCCGCACAGCGGTTGAATACAGATAAATCGTAAAACTGCGGTGTGTCCTCAATGCGAATCTTCGGGTGATACCTTTGCAGATCATTGCGTATAAAATCGTTCACCCCCGAATCTCCCTGCTTTACCATCATAAGCGTTTCGCCGTATAGGTCTTGAAGGTCCATGCGGCTTTTTCTCGCAAGATGATGTTCCCGGGACACAGCAATCATTTTCTGGTATCGACCCAGCGGAAGAAAATTACAGCGGGAAAGCCACGCTTTTGAATCGCATACGCCAATCAGAAAGTCAAACTTTTTCCCCAGTTTCTCAATTTCCGAAAGTATCCCCTCATGATTATCCTCAAAAGGTACAAGATGCAGTTTATACTCGGGGAAGTCTTTGTTCACACAATACCAGATATCCATAAATGGCTTAGCAGGATTCAGCAGTGATGTGCCGACGCAAAAGGTAGTATCGTTTGCATAAACACTTGCCTTTGCTTCCGCAATGGATTTGTGAGAATAGTCTATCATAAACTTAGAATTCCTATATATTATCTCACCAGAAGAAGTCAGCTGTACACCCGAAGGAGTGCGTTCAATCAGTTTCAGTTCCAGGTGATTTTCCAGTGCATTCATCTGTTTCATAATGGCTGTGGGAGAGATATACAGCTGCTGCGATGCTTTTGTAAAGCTGCCGCAGTCAGCAACTGCGATAAACGTATCAAGCATATGGTTATACATACTCAGCCTCCGTATAGTATCAACTAATAGTTTATACTATAATAACATATCGGAGATTCCATGTCAAGCTGTCATGTGATATAATAAAGATACAATAAACAAAGCACACGGAGGGATATGTAAATGTCAGATAAACTTGTGGCATTTTATTCAAGAGCCGACGAAAACTACGTAAGCGGCATGATAAAAAATCTAGATATCGGCAATACGGAAATTGCAGCCAGTATTATCGCAGAGTTGACAGGTGCAGACACATTCAAAATCGAACAGGCACATCCTTATTCCAAAAACTACAACGAATGTATTGCACAGGCACAGGCTGATCAGAATCTCAATGCCCGTCCGGAGCTGAAAGCTTATCCGGAAACGATGGAACAATACAGTGAGATATATCTCGGTTTCCCCAACTACTGGGGTACAATGCCAATGGCGGTATTTACTTTTCTGGAGCATTTTGATTTCAGCGGAAAGATTATTAAGCCATTCTGCACTCATGAGGGAAGCGGTCTGGGCGGAAGCATAAATGATATCAGAAAGCTATGTCCGGAAGCGAAGGTGGAAACGGGACTTGCCATGCGTTGCGGCAGTGTGAAGATGTCAAAAGCAGAGATTGAAAAATGGATTTGAGGAGGAAAAGTAATGAAATATGTACAGCTTGGTAATTCAGAAATTAATGTATCACAGCTATGTGTTGGCTGCATGAGTTTTGGCAGACCGTCTGAGGATTTTCATCAATGGACACTAAATCCTCAAGAAACTGAAACAATTATCAGAAAAGCTCTTGATCTTGGAATCAACTTTTTTGATACCGCCAATGTATATTCTCATGGCACAAGCGAGGAATATCTCGGTCAGGCTTTGAAGAAAAATATTGCTCGTGATAAGGCAGTGATTGCCACAAAAGTTTATTTTAATGAAGGACATCTCTCCAAAGAAGCGATAAACCGTGAAATTGACGGTTCACTGAAACGTCTAGGTACGGATTATGTAGATCTGTATATCATACATAGATTTGATTATGATACTCCGATTGAAGAAACAATGGAAGCGCTCGACGGACTTGTTAAATCCGGAAAAGTACGTGCTTTGGGTGCTTCTGCGATGTACGGTTATCAGTTTCATAATATGCAGCTTGCCGCTGAGAAAAACGGCTGGACAAAATTTATTTCCATGCAGAATCATTATAATTTGCTGTACCGTGAGGACGAACGTGAAATGATTCCGGTTTGCAGACAATATAATGTATCACTCACGCCTTACAGTCCCCTTGCGTCCGGAAGACTTTCACGTCTTGAATGGCATACCGATACAAAACGCAGTCAGACTGATAAAACAGCTGCTCAGAAATATGACAGCATGCAGGAAAAGGACTCTTGCATTGTAAAGCGTGTGGCGGAGATTGCTAAAAAATACGATGCTACAATGTCTCAGATTTCAATAGCGTGGCTGCTTGCAAAGGGAGTGACTTCTCCGATTATCGGCGCAACGAAAGCAAGATACTTTGATGATGCAACAGAAGCACTGGATATTTCACTCTCTCAGGAAGATATTGCTTATCTTGAAGAATTATATATTCCACATAAAATAGTGGGAGCATTGTGATAAGGAGAAAATTACATTATTAATATAAAGGCAATGAGCGATAATAGAATTAGATTTTTTAAGCTTGTACTCGGAACATTGCTTATCAAAAAACCCCGGCGTATGTACAGGCTTATGAAATGGGAAGGAGCATTTGAATATGGAATATGTAACATTGAATAATGGCGTAAAAATGCCAAAACTTGGTTATGGTGTGTATCAGATCGACCCGGCGGAGGCGGAAAGATGCGTCCTTGATGCAATTTCTGTTGGCTACCGTTCTATTGATACGGCGCAGGCTTACAGTAACGAAGAAGGCGTAGGAAACGCAATTGTAAAGTGCGGCGTTCCTCGTGATGAACTGTTCATCACAACTAAAGTATGGATAAGCAATGCAGGATATGAAAAGGCAAAAGCGTCTATTGAGGAATCCCTGCACAAGCTGCAAACAAATTATATTGACCTGTTGCTGATTCACCAGCCATTCGGTGACTATTACGGAACCTATCGTGTCATGGAAGAGGCATACAAAGCCGGCAAGGTGAAAGCGATAGGCGTGTCCAACTTCTATCCGGACAGATTTATTGATATTCACCATTTTGCAGAAATCAAACCGGCGATAAATCAGGTGGAAACTCATGTGTTCCAGCAGCAGAAGACTGCGAAAGAATATCTCAAAAAGTGCGGTGCACAGATTGAATCCTGGGGACCTTTTGCAGAAGGCAAAAATGACTACTTCAACAATCCTGTTTTAAAGGAAATCGGTGCAAAACACGGAAAGTCAGCAGCACAGGTCGCTTTGCGTTTTCTGATGCAGAGCGATGTGGTCGTGATTCCCAAATCCACCCATAAGGAACGTATGGAGGAGAATTTCAACGTTTTCGACTTTACTCTGACAGCAGAAGAAATGTCAGCCATTGAAGCGCTGGATGGTGGTGAAAGTCTGTTTTTCTCCCACTATGACCCGGAAATCGTGGAATGGTTTATGACAATGGCATAAAAAGCAACGACTGATAATTTTATGAGCTGATGTACCTTAATGAAAGGTACATCAGCTCTTTTTCAGTTTAAAAACAGTTTAACAATATTTTATCTCTGGTTGAATTATAGTTTCAATTCGTTTGAATTTTCTGATGTATCATGGAAAAAACGAACGATAAAGGAGTAGTTTATTATGAAAAAAATTCTGACATTCATTTACGGTTTCTGTATGGCACTGGCTGACAGTGTTCCGGGAGTGTCCGGCGGAACAGTAGCATTTTTACTTGGATTCTACGACAATTTTGTAGGATCGTTGGATGATTTAATTTCAGGTACAAAAGAAAAAAGAATTTCTGCAATAAAATATCTGATAAAGCTTGGCATTGGCTGGACTATTGGATTTGGACTTGCCGTTATAATTCTGGCAAACGTCTTTGAAACGCATATTTATCAGATTTCTTCATTATTCATGGGATTTATTATTTTTGCAATTCCCATTGTGATTATCGAAGAAAAAAGCTGTCTGAAAGAAAAAATCAACAGAATATTTTTTGTAATGATAGGTATTGTACTGGTATCCGTCATTACATATTTCAATCCGGTTGGCGGCGGGAATGGTATGGATTTGAGCAACCCAAATATATTAACATTTGTATATGTATTTGTCTGCGGAGCAATTGCAATTTGTGCTATGATTCTGCCGGGAATATCTGGGTCAACGCTGCTTTTGATTTTCGGAATTTATCTGCCAATTGTCACAGCAATCAAGGATATTCTGCATTTCAATTTTCACGCACTGCCAATCGTGATCGCATTTGGATTGGGCGTGGTTACCGGAGTGATATCAATTATCAAGATCATCAGAAAAGCTCTTGATAAGCACAGAGCGGCAACGGTGTATCTCATTATCGGACTTATGCTCGGTTCACTGTATGCAATTGTAATGGGACCAACTACTCTTGATATGCCGCAGCCATCGCTTTCCATTGACACATTCAGTTTTGTATTTTTTATCATTGGCGGTGCTGTGATTATGGGTATGCAGACTATGAAAATTGTGTATGCAAAGTCAGAACAGATTGACGAGAAAACTACAGTATGATATAATAAATACTGATAATATAAGAAACGAGCTGATTCAGCTATGACGATAAAAAAACGTCTGTTTATTTCCAATACCCTGATGCTGATCATTCCGGCACTGGTAAGTATACTTATAATTTTAATATCCATGTTTCTGTTTATGAATTTATTTTACAAGCAGTTTATGGACGAAACAGTAAAAGAAAACAACCTTTCGTATATCCATGAACTTCTTGTGGAGCAGTCAAAGGAATTTCTGGACAGCAATGAAGATATTACAGATTCCAAACTATATCATACTATTGAAAAGTATCTTTCATCTCAGGAAATGAAGCTAGATATTTATGATGATACAGGAATTGTTTGTACCATAGGCAGCAGCAACAAAAGCCAAACGGAGGCTGTACTTATTTCTGCAATGGAAAGCTTAGGTGGTGAAGGCAATATTTCAATGAATGGAAGCTGTCTTTACGGAGAAAAAATTCTGGTAAATGGTGAAACCTATCACGTTCTTATTTATAGCAGCAGTGAAATACAAGAAAGCCAATACAATGAATTTCTGGTAAAAAATATTATTGTAATTCTTTGCATCATGATTATCGCTGCGGTAATTGTCACAAACCGTTTTCTTACAAAGTTTGTTTTCAGAAAAATAGAAGCTCCGTTGGATATTCTCACAGACGGTGTCCATCAGATTCGTGACGGAAATCTGGATTATCGCATTACATATAACGAACAGGACGAGTTTCAGAGTGTCTGTGAGGATTTTAACGATATGGCTGTAAGATTAAGAGAATCCGTAGAGATCACTCAGAAAAACGAGCAGAATCGTAAGGAACTGATTGCAGGAATTTCTCACGATCTGAGAACACCGCTGACTTCTATTAAAGCATATATTGAGGGGCTGCTGGAGGGTGTTGCGGCAACACCGCAGATGCAGCAGAAATACATGATAACCATCCTTTCGAAAGCAAACGACATCGACCGCATGGTAGACAAGTTGTTTTTGTTTTCAAAGCTTGATCTTGGTGATTGTCCTTTTTATCCTGAGAAGCTGAACATTGGACAAGAAATTCTCTCTGTCGTCACATCAAATCAAAAGGAATATCAGGAAAAGGGTATGCAGATTCTTTGCAAAGATATTCCGCAGGATCTGGAGGTTTATGCTGATCCAGTTCAGCTGCGCAGTGCCATTACCAACATTCTGGAAAACAGTCTGAAATACAAAGACAGCGAAACAGTAGCTGTAGAGATTTACTGTGAAAATTCCGCAGAAGATGTAAGTGTCATCATTGAGGATAATGGTCCCGGAGTTCCGTCAGAGGCGCTGCCGAAGCTGTTTGATGTATTTTATCGCAGTGATTCGTCAAGGAATAATCCAAATAAAGGCAGCGGACTGGGGCTTGCCATTACTTCAAAAATTCTGGAACGCTTCGGCGGCTCGATTCACGCAGAAAATTTACAGCCAAAGGGTTTGCGTATCGTGATGACAATTCCAAAGGAGGAGCAGCATGAGTAAAATTTTAATTATAGAAGATGATATTGCCATTGCTGAAATTGAACGGGATTATCTTGAAATCAATGGATTTGAGGTAAAAATTGAAACTGACGGTGTAAGCGGAATGAATACGGCATTAAAAGGCGGATTTCAGCTGGTTCTGCTTGATTTAATGCTGCCTGAAATTGATGGTTTCACCGTATGTCGGAGCTTGCGGGAACATCTGGATATACCTATTCTTATGGTAACAGCCAAAAAAGAAGATATTGATAAGATCAGAGGTCTGGGACTTGGCGCAGACGATTACATCGTAAAACCCTTTTCGCCGGGAGAACTTGTTGCAAGAGTACAGGCACATATTGCAACCTACAACAGACTGAAAGGCGGCATACAGGAGATTCAGCCGGAAATAACAGTAGGTGCGATTCGTATCAATCCGAAATCACATCGTGTATTTGTAAAGGAAAAGGAAATCAGCTTGAAAAATAAAGAGTATGAACTGTTGCTTTTTCTGGTGACAAATGCAGATATGGTTTTTGATAAGGAAACGCTGTATGAGCGAATATGGGGCATGGACTCTGTCGGTGATAATGCAACAGTGGCAGTTCATATTAACAGGCTTCGTGAAAAAATCGAGGACGATCCTTCCGATCCGCATTATATTGAAACAGTTTGGGGTGCGGGATATCGTTTCAGAGCGTAGGTGATGTGCCTGTGTGGATTACGTTTGCATTTGGTTCAGCTCTTTTTGCCGGAGTTACTGCCGTGCTTGCAAAGATTGGAATCAAAAATATAGATTCCACAGTTGCCACGGCTATCAGGACAATTATAGTTTTGATTTTTTCCTGGCTGATGGTCTGGCTCACCGGAGCTTTTCAAGACATTGACAGCATTTCAGGAAAAACGCTGTTATTTCTGATATTGTCAGGACTTTCAACCGGAGGCAGTTGGCTTTGCTATTTTAAGGCTTTGCAGATAGGTAATGTAAACAAGGTTGCGCCAATTGATAAGTCAAGTACGATACTGACGATGTTGCTTGCTTTCCTTGTTCTTGGGGAAAAACTCAGTGCAGTCAAAGTTATTTGTATGCTTTTGATTGGTATTGGCACTTATTTCATGATAACCAAAAAGCAGTCCGACAATGAAACAAAAGGCTGGGGTTGGTTATGGTACGCTGTTCTGTCAGCAGTATTTGCAAGTCTGACATCAATTCTCGGGAAAATCGGAATAAGTGAAATTAATTCCAATCTTGGTACTGCCATAAGGACAATTGTTGTGCTGATTATGGCATGGCTCATGGTTTTCGTAACAGGTAAACAAAGTGAAATCAAAGCTATCAGTAAACGAAATATGCTGTTTATATGCCTTTCCGGATTGACCACCGGATTGTCATGGCTGTGTTATTATAAGGCTTTGCAGGACGGTCAGGCAAGTGTAGTTGTGCCGATTGATAAACTGAGTATTCTGGTGACGATTGCTTTTTCTTATTTTGTGTTGAAAGAAAAGCTGACGAAAAAATCCATGATTGGTCTTGTTCTGATAACTGCGGGAACGCTGCTGCTGGTAAAATAATAGATTATGATACGTACATCTTCGGATGTGCGTATTTTTTATATAAGTTTTAATGCCATTTTATCTTTTGTTTATAATTGGGTTAGCGTTAGTTTATTGTGTGGTTTTATAATAAAGTCAACCTCGAAAGAGGAAAACAACGAAAGGAATGATTTAAATGAAAGCAAAGAAAATAACAGCAGCTTGCATGGCAGCAGGTTTGGCATTGATGGGAACGGCAGGTGTTGTTTCCTATGCAGCAGGTAATCCATATGAGAATTACAAATCGGCTGTAGTAAATACCATCAGCGAGGACAATCTGACTGTCAATGCCGCTGTTCAGATGAAGCAGAATGGAAAAGTCATTGCAAGCGGCAGTGCAGTTTATGAAAAGGCTGTCGGAGTTCAGTATGCAGGCATTACAGCAGATGTCTCAGGACAAAGTATGGTACAGGAGGAGTATTCCGACTGTAATATAAAAGTCAAAAGCGACGGCAGCAGATACACCGAAAAAAGCCGCAAGGAAAAGCGTGATGAAAACGAGATGCTTACTCCTAATATGATTAAGCTTGCAGAAATGACAGCGGATTTGTTTGTGGGAGATCTGAGCAATCAGTTCGTTTCACACGGTGATACGATTTCAGTGTCGCTGACCGATGTTCAGATTCCGGAGATTGCAAATGTGGCCGCTTCCGCCTTTACGGAGATGAACGCAGGAACAAATAATGAAAACGGCAAAAATGATTTAGGAGATATACTGCTGCAGGAATTTCCTATTACGCAGAATGCCAGAATTGAAAGCGTCACCATGGATGCAGACATTGCAAAAGGAAATTTGTCTGCACAGAATATGACAATTGTTATCAGCGGTCAGACATCGGATGGCAAAGATACACAGATTGATATTACAATAAATGCAAATGTTTCAGATATCGGCTCTACAACACCGCAGATGATAGACACATCATCTCTGCAAAAATCATCTTCGCTCGAAAATGAGAATGATGATTGATTTATACTAGGCTCTCAAAATCCTTTGGCTTTTATGCCGTGTTTGCAATAGAGGGCAGTATATAACAAAAATTGTTTCCCGAAAAAATTAACCGCCGGATTTTTTCGGCGGCTTTCGGGGAAAATATAGGAGTGGTAAAAATGTATGCAATAGAAGCAATAAATCTTACCAAAAAGTATAAAAATCAGCGTGGAGCAGAAAATATATCCCTAATAATAGAACAAGGTGAAATTTTCGGTTTGTTAGGACCAAATGGATGCGGAAAAACAACCATCATGAAGATGCTCGTTGGGTTGCTTCATGCAGATAGCGGAGAATTCAGAATATTTGAAAAAAAGCCTGATGAGGAAATTGATGTCATGTCGCAGGTGGGCTGTATGATTGAAAATCCGGTTTTTTATCCATATCTTACAGCATATGAAAATTTGAAAATTCTGCTTAAGTTTTATCCGGAACTTTCACAAAAGCGAATTGATGAAGTCCTGGAGGAACTGGAGCTTACCAAATATAAGGATGAACCTGTTGGAAAATTCTCAATGGGAATGAAACAGCGGCTGGGCTTTGGAGCGGCAATCCTGCACAAACCAAAACTACTTATTCTGGACGAACCTACAAATGGATTGGACATAAAAGGAACAGCAAAAATTCGTCATATTCTAAAAGCGTATACACAAAGCGGAGGTACGATTCTGATTTCCAGTCATATTGCAGACGAAATTCAGCGTATATGTACAAAGGCCGCAGTTATGATGGATGGTAATATCATAGATAAAAGCAGTATAACTACTGCTATTATAGAATACGGAAGCGTAGAAGACTATTATTTACATATTATAAATGAAAAGGAGGCAGCAGAATGAATACATTGTGCATTTGTTCAAAAAATGAAATCTATAAAATATTTCAAAGAAAAAAGTATTGGATTATTCTGACTGTCACATTGGGAATTACGGTATGCGGAGCATTAATCGGGTTGATTTCAAACAGTATTGTTTCATTTTCTTCACAGAATTATCCTTATGCAATTCTTTCCCTATGCTGTTATGCATTTGTCCCCTTTACAGCGTTAATGCTTTCATCTGATTTGATTTCAAGTGAATGTGAGCGAAATGAATTGAGATTTCTTTTAACAAAACATGCCAGCCGTACAGAACTTCTTTTCGGCAAGCTTGCGGCAATAATGGTTTATGAGTTTTTCCTGACTGCTGCAAATGTGATTGCAGCGTTAATATTCAGTCTGATATTTTCAGGCTTTACATCAGTAAATATATTTGCCGTTCTGATGTCAGTCGTCATTACAGTAATTCCAATAGCAGCTTTTGTTTCTTTTGCAGGTATTATATCTGTATTCTGCAAAAACGGAATATCTGCCTTTGGGATGGGAGTTGCAGCTTATGGCGGATTTACGCTTCTGGGGCTTGTTTTTTCAAGAATCAGCAGCTCGATTTTTACAAGCTATCTTACACTGTATAAAATGATTATCGGACAGAATGTACCGGTGTTCCGGCTGTTTTTAGGTATTGGCGTTCTTCTTGGCTTTTCACTCCTGTTTCTTTCCGCTGCAAGTATGAAGTTTGAGAAAAGAGAATTCTGATTTTACATATATTTTATATTATTATGATAGCGATGTTATGTAATTGATTTATAATGCAGACAGAAAATGAAAAGGAGAAAAAATATGAAGATACTGATTACAGCCGATTGTTATACGCCAACGATAAACGGTGTGGTTACGTCAATTCTCAATCTTGAAACGGAACTGCGCAGATTGGGACATGATGTAAAAATACTTTGTCCGTCAGAGAATTTTCATAGCAGTGAAAGCGAAAATGTATATAGAATTGGTTCTGTAGGAGTAGGCAGGATTTACAGCGGAGCAAGAGCAGCCTTACGTATCAGTCAGAGCCATCTGCAAAAGCTGATTGATTGGAAACCGGATATTATTCATTCGCAGTCTGAATTTTCTTCTTTTATTATGGCAAAGAGAATTGCGGCGGAGGTAAATTGCCCAATCGTTCATACTTATCATACGGTTTACGAAAACTATACCCACTATTTCTCACCCAGTATTACTTTGGGAAGAAAGGCGGTAATAGTGATGACAAAGCGGATTCTTCGCCATACTAAAGCAGTCATTGCACCCAGTCAAAAAATCGAAAGACTACTGAAAGATTATGGCATAGCGCAACCGATAAAGGTTATTCCTACAGGTCTTAGATTGAAAAAATTTTCTGATGAAATTTCGGTAAACATAATAAATGAATTGAAAGCTAAACTTGGCATACCGCTAAAAAGCAGGGTTCTGATTACTGTCGGCAGAGCTGCTAAGGAAAAGAACATTGATGAACTGATAAGATATTTTAAACGAATGGATATAGAAAATACAGTTTTTGTAATTGTAGGAGGCGGACCTTATCTTGATGCTCTGAAAGATCTTGCTTATGCTGAAAACATATCTGACAAGATGATTTTTACAGGTGCAGTTGAGCCGGAAAACATTGCTGCTTATTACAGATTGGGAGATATATTTCTCAGTGCCTCTCAGAGTGAAACGCAGGGACTGACCTATATTGAAGCACTGGCAAGCGGTTTACCTGCTGTATGCCGAAGAGATGATTGTCTGAATGACGTGATAACAAACGGCAAAAACGGCGGACAATACACAGATTTCAAAGAATTTTCGGAACTGATCAGAACATTTTTATTTAACGATGAGTTGTATAAAAGCATGTCTGAAAACGCAGTACAGACAGCTCAAAAATATTCCGCAGAAAAGTTTGCAAAGGATGTCGAAACAGTCTACATGGAAATCTTAGAAAAGAGGAATAATTATGAAATTACGAACACATTTTATAATTGCGAAAATTGCAGCTGAACATACAGGATTTACATTTTTGGAAAAAACTGCATTTTGTATAGGTTCACTTATTCCTGATTTATCACCTATGCAGTTTGTACACCGTCACTTTTATGCAAAATCCGGCAAATATGTACAAAAAAAGCTGGAACGAATTTCAGGAAGGAATTCTTTATTTACGCTACTTGTATACGGAAAAATGGCACATTATGTCAGTGACTTTTGCTGCTCTGTACATTCCGGCGGAGCTATCGGGAATATTCGTGAACATATTCTTTATGAGTGTGCATTGAATTGCTATGCTTTTGAAAAGTATGATTTGCTGAAATCAGAATGTGAAAGCCGGATAGAGCAGCAGGATCTGACATCTGTTCTGGATTGTTATCATCACAGTCAGAAATACGATTTTCATACAGATTTGAGTTTTGCAGTCAGAGCGTGTGTTAATGTCTGCATGAAGGTATATTATCCACAAAAAAAGCAAGCTGTAATTCAATCCGGAATTGGTGACGGAGGTGTTTATTATGGTTGTCGTAATTCCAGCATATGAACCAAATGAGAAACTGGAAAATCTGGTATCCGAATTGAATTGTATGAATTATAGAATTGTCATTGTCAACGATGGCAGTTCTCCTGATAAAAACGTAATATTTGAAAGATTAAAGGATAAAGCTACGATACTGCATCATACTGTCAATTATGGAAAAGGCAGAGCAATTAAAACAGCACTGCATTATATTTCAGAGCATATGCCTGAAGAAAGCGGAGTTGTTACTGTTGATGCTGACGGACAACATCAATCGAATGATATAGTATCTGTTTGTCAGTCACTTCGATATCATAATGAAAAACTGATACTTGGTGTCAGAAAATTTGAGGGAAAAGTTCCTTTAAGAAGCAGATTTGGAAATGCAGTTACCCGGGCAGTCTTTTCTTTGACAAGCGGTAAAAAGTTACGGGATACACAAACAGGTCTGCGTGCGTTTCGGACAGAATTGATTCCTTTTATGTTAAATATAAAAGGAGATCGATATGAATATGAAATGAATATGCTGCTCAACTGTGTTGAATGTGGAGTAGATTGGGTAGAAGTTCCTATAAGAACGGTTTATCTTAATGACAGGAATACATATTCACATTTTCATCCTTTCAAAGATTCTCTGCGAATCTATCAATCTATTTTAAAATTTTCAGGCTCATCTTTTATATCTTTCGTGTTGGATTATATTCTTTTTAATATTTTTTCACTTTTCCTTGGAATATTATCTTTCAGGAATCCTATATTTTTTAGCAATATCTTAGCACGAGTTATCAGCTGCGGATTTAATTATCATCTGAATAAAAAATATGTCTTTCATTCATACGGAAACCATATGAAAGCACTGAAATATTTCACGTTGGCATTCGGCATTTTAGCCGCAAATACTGTGTTATTACAGATATTAACAACTATCGGGATCCCTGCATTTTCCGCCAAAATTATGACGGAGATCATACTTTTTATCGGCAGTATGTTGGTACAACGATTCCTGATATTTATACCTGAAAAGAACAAAATATCATATCAAAGATCAGAGAGGACACATCATGCAGACAATTACAAATATTGATTTACGTTTATTAAATTGGATCCACGAACATTTGGCTTGCTCCTTTCTCGATTTTCTTATGCCTAAAATCACATTTCTTGGCAATGGAGGATTGATATGGATTGCAGCAGCAATTATCATGATATTTTTCAAAAAATATCGAAAAATAGGAATCATGATTGGAACGGGTTTGTCCGCAGGCGTTATCATTGGTAATATTTTGCTGAAAAATCTTATTGCAAGAGAACGTCCCTGTTGGATTAATGAAACAGTACAAATGTTGATTTCTACACCTCAGGACTATTCTTTTCCGTCAGGACATACGCTATCCTCTTTTGTTGCAGCTACAATTATCATGCACTCTGACAGGCGAATGGGAATAGCAGCTTATGTGTTTGCTTCAATAATTGCATTTTCGAGATTGTATCTTTATGTTCACTTTCCAACGGATATACTGGCAGGTGCACTGCTTGGAATTATAATTGGGTTAATAGTTTGCAAATTTTTCAATATTCTTTCACATAATCATTTATCCTTATGGGAGGCTAAGAAATAATGATAAAACGACTCATTATACTTATTACTGATATTGCAATTGCAGTTAGTTTGTTACTGGGGATTTGGATTTATTATTACAAAGCACCACGTTATGGGGTACATGCAGTACCATCTTTAGAAGATATTATTTATCAGAGTGAAATTTCAGGAAAAACTTCATATAACAATAATGATAATAATTATCCTGCTACTCGTGTTATTGCAGCTACAGAGGATTGGCATAAAAAATTTGCGAATCATTTTTCAAATACTGTAATTATTACAGATAACGAATATAAAAGTCCAAACCTCTCTATTGAATTAAGCTATGGAAATATTGAAACCAATCGGCTTGATATGTCGGAAAAAGGAAAACATAAAAAATACGGTACCAAGATAGCCTATACCCTTGCAGATATTTATATCGGTGATATTACTTGTATTCAGACTGCTTTTGCTCAGGATACTTATGGTGTTGGATACTCAGAAAAATTAACAGATATGTCAGCAAGATTGAAGTCTGTTTTAGCGATAAACGGTGATTCTTATAGTAATAACCGTCATAGAAATAATGGAACAATTATCCGAAATGGTGTGATTTACCGTAATGCAGATACAGATACGGAAACATGTGTGCTGAATTGGGATGGAACGATGAAGATATATACCCCGCAGGAATTAGATACTCAGACATTGATTGACACCGGTGCATATCAAAGCTGGGTCTTTGGTCCAAGCCTTCTGGATGAAAACGGAAAAGCCAAAACAGATTTTCTAACATGGGACTATATCCTGGAATCCCACCCACGAACTGCAATCGGATACTATGAGCCGGGACATTATTGTTTTCTATTGGTAGACGGAAGAAAAAAGAATTATTCCAGAGGTATGTTTACTGACGAAATGTCACAGTTTTTTGAAGACTTAGGATGCAAAGCAGCTTACAATTTAGATGGAGGACATTGTTCATTTATGACCTACGGAGACAAGTTCATAAATCATCCTTACAAGTCAGAACATAAGATTCAGGATGGGATATTTATTACGGAGGGATTATCATGAAAATAAAGAATATCTTTTTGTATATATTATCCAATGGATTGATAATATTTGGACTTACATCACTTGTAATCAAAATATTGGATTGGTATAATCCATTTATGGATTTTTCCGGACATTCAGATATCATACAATGTCTGCTGATTGCTTTTGCAATTATAACAGGAGTATTTTATCTTTTTTCAAAACAAAAAAAGAAATAGATCAGAGGTACATATGCAAAAGATTATGGAATGGATTTCTGTCCATAAACGAATAATTTGTTTTGTTTCGTTAATGGTAACGTCTGCTCTGTCTGTTTATTGGTATAAATCGGGCATATTGACCGATGAAATAAAAATGCGTCATATGCTCGATTCAACTGGGATCTTTGCACCTATATTTTTTATAATTGTACAGGCAGTACAAGTTATTATTCCAATATTACCAGGTGCTGTAGGATGTGCGTTCGGCGTTGCTTTTTTCGGGGCTGTCAAAGGGTTTCTGTATAATTATATCGGGATCTGTATCGGATCTATATGCGCTTTCCTAATAGCAAGAGCATATGGACAGAATTTTGTGAAAAGCATCACCAGTAAAAGATTTTTCCAGAAGTACAACCGGTCTCTTACTGATAAGAATCGCTTTGAAAAATTATTTGCGCTGTTGATTTTTCTGCCTGTTGCACCGGATGATTTTCTTTGTTATCTTGCCGGCATCAGCAGTATGTCTTTCAAGAAGTTTACGCTGATTATCCTGCTTGGCAAACCGGCGGCGATTTGGCTGTACAGCATGGGATTATATAAGATTTTTCAATTTATACCATTGTTTATAAAATAGGGGGACAGCATGAAAGTATATATTTATTCTGAGATGCAGGATAAAATCGAAAAAAGCGGTGTTGGCAGAGCAATTTATCACCAAAAAATGAGTTTACGATTAAATGGTATAGTGTGTGTAGATAGTTATAAAGACGCTGATGTTATACATATCAATACTGTTTTTTTGAAGTCCGTTTTTCTTGCCCTGAAAGCCAAAAAACTTGGGATACCCATTGTGTATCATGCGCATTCAACTAAAGAAGATTTCCGCAATTCCTATATCGGATCAAATTTATTTGCGGGATTATTTAAGCGTTGGATCACATTTTGCTATAATCTCGGTGACATCATAATAACTCCAAGTGAATATTCAAAAAAACTTCTTGCAAGCTATAATATCAATAAAGAGATACAGGTCATTTCCAATGGAATTGATTTGAATGAATATCGAAAAAATGAACTTGCTGGAAAAACATTCAGATATCACTATGGATATAGTGATACTGATAAAATCATAATGTCAGCCGGATTAATCATTAAGAGAAAAGGTATTCTTGATTTTATAGAATTAGCAAAGCGAATGCCGGAATATCAGTTCATATGGTTTGGAACTGCTGATTTGCGCTTTGCTGGAAAAGAAATTCGCAAAGCTGTTTCAGAAAAAATCCCTAACCTTACTTTTGCTGGTTATGTTAATTCCAAACAATTGCAGGCAGCATACAGCGGGTCGGATTTGTTTCTGTTTCCATCATATGAGGAAACAGAAGGTATTGTTGTATTGGAAGCATTGGCAATGAAAATTCCACTGCTATTGCGAGATATTCCTGTTTATAACGGTTGGCTGGAAAAAGGAAGAGATGTATATCAGGCAAAAAAATTAGATGATTTCGAAAAGATTGCCAGAAACATACTAGAACATAGGTTACCTGATTTAACAGAACAAGGATATCAGATAAGGCATCAGCGGGCAAGTGAAAAGTGCAGGTCATTTTCTGATTGCTTTCCTGCTTATGCTGTGGGATCATACTCCACCATCACCAAATGAAATGTACCGTCAGATAAAAATGTTTTATGATGACTTATCTTCCAACACTCTATTTTACATTATTTTAGTATTTATTACTTTATTATATACATTAAAAAGTATATTTCCTATGTAATGAATATTTTTCTTTTGAATTTGTATCTGTGTATGTCCAGCCTGTTTGCGCGCTGATTGCTGCCCCAGTCTATATGATGCTGCTGGCAAAAGCGCCCGTACATGGCCCGATCAATTATTCTTTGTTTTTTCTACTCCCGACGGCATAAATGCTCCAAATGGCAACGAATCTTATACTG
>ENA-UONY01001557-UONY01001557.1-human-gut-metagenome-genome-assembly--contig:-CS9-NODE-1557-length-18878-cov-5.058386_pt1 | contig 18878 bp, 13 predicted proteins | sample MGYA00242465_ERZ724012 | MGnify/ENA metagenome assembly ERZ724012 | reverse complement strand
AAAACGACATCAAGTTTACCGGCGCGACGCTGGATAACAGCGGGACATACTACCTGGGGAGCCGGCACTACGACCCGAATACCGGGCGGTTCTTGCAGCAGGATACGTTCAAGGGAGACATATACAGCCCGTGGACACAGAACCTATACACCTACACCTCCAACAACCCAGTGAACTATATAGACCCAACGGGGCACTATTATGAACAGGTATTGGGGGGAATAGGAGAAGCATTGGACTGGATGTTTGGAGTGGTAGGCGCTAAAACGAATTTCAGAGAGAATATGAGTACCAAAGGGAAAGAACTGGATGAAAAATATGATACACATGAAACACCGGAAGAAATGGTAGAGTTGGCACAGAAACAGAGGAAGATTAGGAAGTCGAAGAAGAGCGGCGTATTCGGAGCGGGATACAATGAACATAAAGCAAACCTCATGATGGAATTGATGATAAAAACTGAATCAGAAAAAAATAGGGCAAATCTTGAGTATGGAGCGTTTGTATATCAAAGAGAAGATGGATTGTACTATATTTCTAATGTATTACAATCTGGAGAACCTACATTAAAGGCTATTACAGACGGGCAATTCAATGCAGAACGGGAGTTGTTGGGGCTGTTAGCTGGGACAGAGGTTAGTTTTGCTCACTCACATTTACTATCAGATGATAAAAATAATAATCCCACACCAAGTTTTTCAGAGAAAAAGACTATTGTATTTATGTATGGATCAGAAGAAGATGCAAATACCGTTGAAAGAGGAAGCTTGGGTGGGATGAAAATCAAGAACTATACGATTTATGCACCTATCAAGATGCAAAGTTGGGCTTTAGAAGATATGGTGGTAAGCGGATGGCATGAGGAACGGTGGCCTTAAAGGAGTGATCACATGAAAATAATATGGAGAAGGGAACTAGCTTGGATAGCAATCGTTTTAATCTTAGTTATTTCGGCTGGATGTCCGGAAAAAGCACAGGCAGAAAGATCAGAGATAGAGGATACATCCATCAATGTGCAGGGATATACAATGGAGGTGTTTCTGTCGCAACCTGAAAAGATTGAGAATGAATTGGTGGCGATTGAGGGCTATGCAAAGTTTGAGCAAAACGGGATGATCTTGTATTACACAAAAAATGACTATCTGTATGATACGAAAGAGAATGCGGTTTGGTTACCGGAAAGGGGGGATTTATCTATAGAGGAGTATTTTCAGGATGAATTGATATATAAAGGGGAAAAAGGTTTAGTAAATGGGAATTTTTATTCGGTAAGGGGGATCGTTCAAAAGCAGGAATCCCCTTACGCTGCGGTGGCGGTATACTGCAGAATAAATGATGATGTATGGAATAGAGCAAATCCTTCGCCCAAAACAGTGAAAATGTATGGTGAGCCTACAGAACAAGAAGCAGAAAGAGTATCGATATATAGATTGTTAGCAGACCCTTGGAGTTATGACGGTAAGAAGATACGTATAGAAGGATACTCGTATCAAGAAAGCTCTCCAATATGCCCAAATACAGAGAATAGCCATTCTACTATTAAATGGGCTTCGGAAATGTATGGCCACCCGACTGAATGGAAGATGGCGTATGCAGACATAGTAGATAAATACAGCCAGATGGAAAAGTATAAAAAAGTCCCATCTGATAATTTAAGGCTTTTGTTAGAGTCTGCAATATATAGTACCAAAGCGCGACTGAATATAGAGATGATGTTTTATATGCATCATATAGAAAACTATCTATTGGAAGAAACAGGCGTAAGTTATGTATATTGGCCTCGTAGAATTACCATTCAAGAGAAGGATATTGAAAAGTGTGAATCTTACATGAATGCATACGCCCAGATGTATTGTGAAGAAGAGGGTTGAAAAGACAATAAAAGCTCATTAAAAAATCTAGACCTAGGGAGTATGGGGCAAGGAAGGATGAAGATAAAAAATTATGTCATATATTCACCTCATAAAATAGGGGATGGATGGGACGTGGAACGATGGCCAAAAGTTCCGACATGGAAGTAGAGGAAGATAGAGATGAGGGGAAAAGGACTAAAAAAATGGGGATGGATAGGCATAGCGATATGCCTATTCCTTCCCGCATCAGGGTATGCAAAGAACGATGCCAAAAACTATAACTCGAATATACCTAACAACTATGCAATGGAGACAATCCTAGCTCAACCCGATAAATTAGAAAATGAGTGGGTAAGACTTGTAGGTTATGCAAAATTTGAAGAAGACGGGATAATTTTATACTACACAGAACGGGACTATCGGTATGACACGAAAGAGAATGCGATATGGCTTCCTGAAAGGCCAGAGAGGCCGATTGAGAAATATTTTGGAGACATGAACGAAATAAATGATGGAGAAGTACTCTTTATTGATGCAGTGATATTACCAAAAGAAAATACAACCTATGCAGTAGAAGCACTTTATGTTATAGATGATGAGGATGAGGTGTGGGAAAATGCTGAACCATTACCAACTAAAATAAAAAAATATGACAGAGAAGAAGAAAATGAGAAGGCACAAAGAATATCTATTTATAGATTATTGGGTGATCCATGGAGTTATGATGGTGAAAAGGTTTGTGTAGATATAAGAGGGGCACATGAATGGGGATATGATATTAGCAGTGAAAGCAGATATACTGAGCTTGGGTGCACTAACGATATATATGGAGAAACAATAGATTATATAGCGCCCTGGAATGAAATTGTAAAAGAGTATGAACAGGATAATATATTTAAGGATACAAATGCAGATGTACAACGTTATGCAGAGGTAGCTGCATATGTTACTCGAGTTCAGATGGAGATAGAAATGATGTTTTATATGTATGAGGTAAGTGAATATAGTATAGAAAATACAGCTGTAAACTATAGGTGTTGGCCTTGCAAAATTACAATTAGTGATATAGGTAAGCAAAAATGGGAAATGGAGATGAAAGAATTGTATTCAAAATTTAAGGATAGATGGATCAAAGAAATATAGAGAAAGAAAATAGTAGATGTTCTATCAAGATTGATTAAGTGAAATTTGAAAAAAGTGCAAGGTGTGTATTAATTTGTACTATCGGTTAGATACGGAGGATAAAATTGACAATGAAACAAAGGAAAAGTCTGTGGCAATTGGGGATACTTTTATGCCTATGCTTTTTAGTGATTGGATGTAATCAAGTTCCCGAGGGCGAGCGGATCTCCCTGATAGCAATCATCACAAAGCCGGAAGAGTATGACGGAGTGCGGGCAACGGTACGGGGCATATTGAGAGCAGAAGAAGAGGGCATAGCGCTGTATGTGTTTGCGGAGGATGCGGAGTACGAATCGCATATCTCGGCGCTGTGGCTGGGGAAGTATGAAGAGATAAAGACGTTAACCAAAGAACAGCTGCAAGCAATGAACGGAAAGTACGTAGGCGTAACAGGCAGCATCGCAGCGACGAAATATGGGCCAACAGGGGATTACAACTGCGAAATGACAAACATAGAGAACGTAGCAGAGGTGGAGGAAGTTAACCCGCTGCCAAGCGAAAGTCCGGGGGAATGAGAAAAGGGCACAAAGATGTGCCCTTTTTTCTATATGGTTTGGTAGAATGAAGATGAAAAGGCACCACGCTGGATAACAGCGGGACGTACTACCTGGGGAGCCGGCACTACGACCCGAACACGGGGCGGTTCTTGCAGCAGGATACGTTCAAGGGAGACGTATACAGCCCGTGGACACAGAACCTGTACACCTACACCTCCAACAACCCGGTGAACTATATAGACCCAACGGGCTACTCAAAAGAACAGTGGGCATTGGCAGAAGGAATGAAATATGCAATGGGAGAAGCGAAAAAACAGACAAACATTTTTGCCGCGCTCAATACATTCATGACATCGATACCGAGAGGATACAACGATGCGCTAAAACGTGCAGACGCGAGAGAAAAAGAGCTGAGAAAAGAGCTTGCGGGGCAGGTTGGGAAAAAGGGGACACAGCGACAGCTAGTAGACAGTTCAGTAAGAGTCCTGCAGGAATTGACGTTATTAACGGATATTGAATATGGGCTTACCGGAAGACAAATCGATAAAGATTTATATGAATGGGTAATGGAAAGTTCAGGAGATTCTAGATCTGTTATGGTGGGGAATGTTGAGGGCGAAGGGATTTTTACGCTTCATTCACATCTAAATAAAATAGGGTTTGGAATTACTGTGAAAAATGAAATGGGGGTATTGCATTCAGGTTATGATGTGGATGAATTTGGAGATCCTCTATGCCGAGTAGACAAATCTTATGTCGTTCTAGGAAATACAGTAGAGGTTGTTGATTTCAACAAAGCAAAACAAAAAGAAGGCTTCAATAATTACTGGAAAAAAACAGTTGATTATCTTAGACAGAGTAAAAATACAAACAATACAGCGATTAAGCCTACAATAGGGGAAAATATAAATATGCTGGATCCAAAGACGTGGGAGGTGGATTGAATTGCGGTTTTTGAAAGCCTATACAATAAATATTTTATTGCTTTGTATTGTCGTTTTGTCAGGGTGCTCTACAGAAAAAGTATTATTTCCTGTTATGAATGACCAGGGGGTGTTCGGTTATGTTGATCAAAAAGGGAATATCGTACTTCCATGTGAATATGAACAGGCAAGACGTTTTGACAATGGATATGCTGTGGTCAGACAGGACGAAAAAGAAGGGATAATCAATGTAAATGGGAAAGCAGTTATACCAATAGAGTATGATTTCATATCAATTTATGATTCGATAAGGGGATGGTATGTAGTTGAAAAAGAGGAAAAGGAAGGGGTTATTTCTGTCAATGGGGATGTGATTGTGCCGTTGATTTATGATGAAGTCCTGTTTTTCAATGATAACAATGCTTGTGTAAAAGAGGATAACAAAGTTTTTTGGTATGATATTGAGGATAAAAATCAGCATATATTATGTAAAGATAAGAGTATTCGGAATTTGACCTGGACAAATGAGCCGTTGTTTGCATATACACAAGGAGAGCCTAAAAAGGTAGAAGGAATAGATCGAGCGTTTCCAAAGCAACTATGCTGGACAGATAAATGGGGGGTGATAGATGAAAACAACAATGAGGTTGTACCAGAAAAATACGATTATATAGAAGGATATGCAGAGGGAAGAACTTTTGCCTACTTAACAGAAGATAACATCAGTGCCTCCCATGCGTATTTGTTGGATGAAAAGGGAAAAGTAATAAGAGCCTATGAAGAGACAGAAGCTATCTACCAATTTGAAGATGAAAGAGCGATTTTAATTGATTATAGATATGGATTCGGTGTGATTGACCGTGATGGGAATTGGGTTATAGAGCCTTCTTTTCGATATAGTACGATGAAAAAACAAGGGGATTTCATATGCGCTATGGGAAATGATGGATGTACCTTTTATGATCTGAATGGGAAAAAGCTGATTGAGAGCCAGATGGATAGAGCCGAATATCAGAACGGATACATTGTATTCTATGATGAGGTTGAAGGGAGCGGGTTGATGGATCTATCCGGAAAAATTGTAACGCGTTTCCCAGAGGGCTATATGTGGACGAATTGAGAAAGGGGCTAAAAGCCCCTTTCTCAATATAAAAATAGTTTCTATGCTATAATTTTATACGAATTCGGACGGCGGGATGGGATGACCGACCATACCGATGGCGAGACCATCCAAAGCAGCTGGGCGTATGATAAAAACGACCGGGCGCTGTATGTAATGCAGGATGGCAAAATCATGGGCTTTGGGTACAACGGCGTAGGCGAGATGACAAGCATCCGGTACAGCGCGGGCAATACGATGGAAATTGAAGGCGCGGTGCGCACCGTCACGTATGAGTATGACGATTTGGGGCGGCTGACGGCTGTGAAGAGCGGCGAGGTGGATACCAGCAACGAAACGATGGCGGAAAACGTGAAAACGGTGAAGGATTACAGCTATACCACCGAGCCGGCCGTGCATTTTTGCCGGCCTGTCAGCTTTGACGGTACCTACCTGAGCGCTGATTTTTCTTTTTTGCAATGCAGCCGTGTGAACGGAAAGGGACGGCGTTGCATAAGGTAAAGTGGAAGACTCTTTACAGGAGGAAAACAGCATGGAAGCATTGTCGGAATATGTTGTGGTCATCGTCATGGCAATCTGCCTGGCGGTGGGCTATATCATCAAGCACTTTCTACCGCTGGATAACAAATGGATTCCGCTCATCATGGGCGCGCTGGGCATTGTGCTCAATATCTGGGTCAGCGGCTGGGTCTTTACGCCGCAGATTCTGTTGGGCGGGCTTGCCAGCGGGCTGGCGGCCACCGGCGCTTTTGAGCTGATAAAAAATATGGCGGGCAGGCAAAAATAAATCGACGCTTGAAGGCCGGGGAACCGGCCTTTTTTATGGAAAACATTGACGCCACGCCGCGTGCGTATTACACTGAACACGACAAACATCTATGGTGGAGGGAAACCTCTGAAAAGGGAAGCAGGTGAAAAGCCTGCACAACAGCCATTACTGTAAATGCTTACAAGAAAGCAACGGCCATTGGGCAAGAGAGCTTGCCCGAGAAGGCGCTTTTAAGGGCAAAGCATGAGTCAGGAGACCTGCCATAGCGTGTAAGCCGGGTCCTGGGCAAGGGGGACGGGGTGCTTTTTGTGTCGTCAAAAGGGTGGTCTGCTCTTTTTCGTATGCCAAAATGCGTCGTTTGCTCCATATAGCCGGGGCCAAACGGCGCTTTTCTTATGGGGAAAGCGGGAAAAGGAGGAGACACATGAAACGCAAACGAAACAGGTGCGCATCCTGGTGTTTGGCGCTGTGCATGCTGTTGACAACGCTGCAAACGCCGCTCTTGGCGTTGGCGCAGGGCGAAAATGAGGCACAGCCGACGGCAACGCAGACGCAGCCGGCTGAAACGCCGCGGGCAAGCGTTGATGTAAAGCCAACACAAACACCGGAGAAGAGCCAAGCGCCGGCCGATACGCCTAAGGCCCTGGCGCCGCGGCAGGCACAGGCAGCGCTGCAAACGGACGAGACAGGCACGGTGCTCATCCAAAGCGCGGACGATTTTGCCGCCGTGCTGGCCGATCCTGCCACATATGCAGATCAGAATCTGCGGCTTACCACGTCGGTGGATATGGCGGGGCGAACGGCTCAGCCCTTGGGGGATCAGAGCGCTCCGTATACCGGCACGTTTGACGGCGCTGGCCATACCGTATCCAACCTGACCATCCAGAGCGACAGCGGGTATACAGGCTTGTTTGGGCAGCTAAACGGCAAGGTGCAGCATCTGACGCTGGATGGATGCACGATCACGGACACCAACGAGACGTATGCCAAGGGCATCGGCGGCTTGGTAGGCTACAACAAGGGCGAGATCCAGCATTGTACGGTGAAAAACAGCACCGTCACGGCCCGCTATCAATCCGTAGGTGGCGTTGTAGGAACCAACGAAGGCAGCATTGCGGATTGCGCGGCGGCGCACAATGCCGTAACGCTGAAAACCAGCGCCGCTACGATGGGCTATACTGGCGGCTTTGTAGGCAGCAACAATCGCAACGGAAGCATTGCGCAATGCTATGTGGAGGGCGGCACGGCAGCTTACGAAGGGGCCAAGGACAAAGGAGCGGCCATTGGGGGCTTTGTGGGCGCAAGCGCCGCGTCCTCCAGCAAAATACAGGCTTGTTACAGCACGGCGGACGTTGTGTCTGCCGGCGAAAAAGCGGGCGGCTTTGTAGGGCGCGCCTACAGCGGAACGCTGGAGAATTGCTTTGCTACGGGCGCGGTGACGGCCGACAAATACGTCGGCGGCTTTGCCGGCGAGCTGTCCTGTACCATCAGCGCATGCTATGCCACCGGGGATGTAACGTCAACAGGCGCGAACAACTACTTTGGCCGCTTTTATGGGGATGGCTTCCCAAGCGCGAGCAACTGCTATTATTTGACGACCTCCTCTGTGACGGGCAACGGCACGGAAAAGACGCAAAGCAGCAAGTTTACCGGCCAATCGCCGGAGGAGCTCCGGCAGGCGGCGCCCCTGTTGGGCAGCGCGTGGACGGCAGACGAAACCCGCAACAACGGCTACCCGTACTTAAAAAACGTAAAAGCGCCGGCAAACGGCGGCGGGCCTTCCGGCCCAGTGCAGCTGGCGACGCCATCCGGCCTGGCCTGGGACAAGGCGTCAGTATCCTGGACGGCGGTGCCGCAGGCGGCCGGCTATACCGTGCGCCTGTACCGGCAGATGACGGGCGGCGGTGCGCTGGTAGGGACATATGAAAACGTAACGGAGCCCCGCTATGATTTTACGCAGATCATCGTGCAGAGCGGCGATTACTATGTGACGGTGCAGGCCATGGGCGACGGCGCGGAAACTGCGGATAGCAAGGTATCCGCGCAAAGCCCCGTTTATACCTTTGTAAACCGCGATGAGGAGGGCTATATCCTCATCCAAACGCCGGAGGAGCTGCTGGCCCTGGCGGAAAAGGACACGGACCTGAGCCAAAATTATAGGCTGGCAGGCGATATCGACATGACGGGCGTGGCGGGCAAGGCCATCGGCAAATACACCACCGGCAGCGACGCTATGCCCTTTACCGGCATTTTCGACGGCAATGGATACAGCATCAAGCACCTTTCGTTATCAGGGGAGGCGCTGTTCTCCTATGTGGGGGAAACGGGCGTGGTGCGCAACTTGACGCTGGAGGACGCCTCCATTGAATATACAAAGAGCGATAGCCAAACGCCCGCGGCGCTGGTATCGCGCAACAAGGGCGTTATAGATCATTGCTTTGTACAAAACAGCGCGGTGGTCTCGCAATATAACGCCTGCACCGGTGGGCTGGCGGGGCTGAATGAAGGCTGGATCAGCCACTGTGGCGTGGAAGGCGGCAGCGTGGCTTGCAAAAGCGCATACAGCACCAAGATCGGCGGGTTTGTCGGCCGCAACCTGGGGCGCATCGACCAGTGCTTTGCCACAGCTTCTGTTTCCGGCGCCAAATGGGTCGGCGGGTTTGCCGGCGGCCAGGAGGGCGGCACCATCTCAAACTGCTATGCCCTGGGCACCGTGACGGCTACCGGCGATGCAGCCGGCGGATTTACAGGCTTTTTCATCACCTATGACAGCAGCAACCCCAGCGCGCTACAAACTGTATATGCCGCCAACGACGGAAAGGCGCAGGTGGGCGGCCCGCTGGCGGGCAGGCCATCATCAACAATGGATACCCCTACCTAACACAGGCGGCGCCGGCGCCGTCCGCCCCCAGCGAGGAAACAATAGAGGTCGGCCTGCTCATTGCCCCATACGATTATGAAGGCTATGCGTTCCAGCCAGGCCAGGCTATGCAGGTGCAGGTTGCGGGCGACCCTGTCACGGTTAAGGACGTGCTGGACGCCGCCCAGGCGCAAGGATTGATTTCCTACAAGGCGGAACAGAGCAAGACCGGCGCGTTTGTGACGGAAATTAACGGCACCGCGCCGCAATCGCCCAACGGCTGGATGTTTACCATCAACGACAAACCCTCCAGCGTTGGGATGGAGGCGGCCCAGGTAACGCCGGGAGATAAGATCCTTTGGTATGAGGGAACCGCCTTGAACCACTTTTTAGCCCCCTCCTGGGCGGAGATGACGGCGCCAGAGCAAGCGGAATACGAGGAAATCTATACAAAAGAGCAGCTCTTGGCGCTGGCAAACAGCCAGAACCCGGCCCAGGATTGGGCGAAAAACTACCGTTTGATGGCGGATATAGACTTAAGCAGCGTGGATTTTGCGCCCATCGGCAGCGAAGAAATTCCGTTTACCGGGCGGTTTGAAGGCAATGGGAAGACCCTTTCCAACCTGTCGATAGAGCGCGGCGCAGCAAGCCAGAACCTTGGCTTTTTCGGCTGTATTAAGGGTGCGGAGATCGTAAATTTGACGCTGGAAAACGCGCGCATCACGGGCGGAAGCCGCATCGGCACGCTGGTAGGTGCGGCGCTGGCGGATGCGGCTGGCGGCAAGGCCAACCTCATCGGCAACTGCCATGCCACGGGTACGGTGACGGCCATGGGCACGGCGGTAATCAAACAGACGGATGCAGGCGGGCTGGTGGGCATCAACGATGGAAATACGGATGGCCAGACCGGGCAGAGCATATACAGCGCCATAGACGGCTCTTCGGCGCATGTAACGGTGATTGCCAATACCGGCTCGGCCGACCGGGCGGAATCCGGCCATGTCGGCGGCTTTGTAGGCTGGAATAAAGGCATGATCACAAACTGCCTGGCAGAGGGCAGCGTAGACGGCGGCAACACCACCGGCGGCTTTGCAGGCAGCAACTATGGCAGCATCTATAATTCGCACGCCACAGGGGCTGTGACGGCCGGGTATACTGCAGGCGGCTTTGTGGGCAGCAGCGGAATCGGCAGCGCGCTGAAAAACTGCTATGCCACGGGCAACGTTATTGCCGTTAGCCCGCACAGCGGCGCATACTTTGGCGGGTTTGCGGGGTCTATCACCGGCACGGCGGAAAACTGTATCAGCACTGGCACGCTGACGCCGGGCTGGAGCTATAACGGCGGGTTTGCCGGCTATTTTGAAGGCACACTCGCTTCCTTCAACGAGGATTTTGTGACGCTGAAACACTGCTTTGCCAACTGCGAGACCAGCCTAGGAACAACCATCAAACCGCTGGGCAATTACCTGCCGGGACGGGATGAAAACAGCGATCAGGCGGCCGCTGCTATCGGCGTATCCCAGACAGAGTCGTTTGTAAAGCTCAAGGAGATGCTGGATGCTATTGCCCAGCAGCAGGCCACGGCCGAGGCGCTGATTTTGGAGGCGGCCAAATACCAGGACGAGATAACCATTCCCAATACCGTGGCAGCGCAGACGGATGTGACAGACCTGGTGGCGCAGCTAAAGCCGGGCCAAGCGGCGGACAGCGCCATTGCCGTGCAGTATCGTGAACGGGAGGAAAACACATACATCGTCAGCGATGCGCCGGACAACCGCTATACGCTGGCGCAGCGCAACGATAAGCCCGGCAAAGTCACGGAATCGGTGGTGCTGCTGTTTGTGCAAAATGGGCAGGCATACAGCAAGACGGTCAAGGTTAATATCCAGGGTGCACAGACGGAAGTTTCCTTGGAGGAATTGCTGCAAAGCCTGCAACATCACTATGCCAGCCCCGCGTATGAGGATTCGCAGTCCGATTGGGTGGCGTTTGACCTGGCGGCGTATGCGGGCAAGGACAATGTTTTTGCCTCCGCAGGTGCGAAAAACCGCTTTATCGCAAAGGCGATGGAAAACATCCGTCCCGGCAATGCCACTGACCATGAGCGCGTGGCGCTGATGATGACGGCTCTGGGCGTAGACGCTTCCGAGCTGATAGACGCCATTGCGCAGCTGCCCAGCGAAAAGATGGACAGCGTAAACGCCCAAACCTTTGCACTGCTGGCATACGATGCTGGGCAGTATTCCCTGCCGCAAGATGCGGCCAACACCCGGCAGGCCGCCGTGGCATACCTGCTGGCACACCAGAACGCGGACGGCGGCTGGGCATACTACGGCGACGTATCCGAGGCAAGCATGACGGCGATGGTGCTGAGCGCGCTGGCGCCGTACCGCGACGACCCGGCCGTGGAGGCAGCTGTGCAAGAGGGGATAGAGTGCCTATCCGCCCTGCAAACCGCCGGCGGCGGCTACGGGTATGACGGCGTGGAAAACAGCAACGACGCGGCCACCGTCGTCATTGCGCTGACGGCGCTGGGCATCGATGCGGGGTCGGATGCGCGGTTTGTGAAAAACGGCAACAGCGTGCTTTCCAACCTGCTGGGCTTTGTAACAGAAGACCTGCAATTCGGCTATGACAGCAACGCGGAGGCCAATGCCTATGCCACAGAGCAGGGCTTCCGCGCGCTCATCGCATACAGCCGGTACCAGGCGGGCGGATACAATGTATACCAGTTTGAAGGGCCTCTTGCGCCGTATGTGCAGCCCGGCCGGATCACAATCACGGTGCAAAAGGATGAAAATCTGCCCGAAATGCAGTGGCCGGCAGAGGAAGAGATTTTGCAGGTGGTGCTGACCGAGGAAGAAACGGAGCGCGTGGCCGGCGGCGAGGATGGCACGATCCTGATTAAGCTAACGGCCACAGAACAGGCATCGGACCTGAAAACGCTGGAGGGCCTATTGGCGCAGGAAGAAACGATGGCGGTGGCCTGGCGGATGGAGGTGCAGACGGAGGTCGGCGGCCAGCGCCGAACGGTAGACGCTTTCCGGCAGCCGTTGAAAGTCACCGTCGTACTGCCGCAGGATTGGCAGGGCCATGCGCAGTATGCGGTGCTCTTTGCTGGGCAGGATGGCGCGGCGCGTACCGATTGTGCACCTGCAAAGGCAGTCCCCTTTGAGGCACACCACAGCGGGTTGTATGCGTTGGCGTATGCGCAGGCCGATGAGCAGGCGCTTTCGCCCAAGACGATGGACAGCGGCCGGTCACTCTTCTTCTGCCTGCTGTTGGCTATTTCCGGCCTGGGCCTTGCCGTTTGCCGAAAGCAAAAACGGGCCTAAGGCGCCATTCTATAAAAAAGAAAAAGAGGACGTATTTTACGCCCTCTTTTTTTGTATCTAAGGGGCCGAAAAATGGCGAAAACCCTGGGCGTTTCCTGGAAAAACGGGTGTTTGGGCAGGGATAAAAAAACGGAGATACCATCGCAAAACTGGATAAAATAAGAGAGGAAAAGAGGACAAAGTGCATTGACTCATACTACTAGATATGCTATTATGCTTGTGCAAAGGATACTATATATAGGTTGAACTGGGGCGTGGACCTTGGGAAGACGGGAAGGATAGCGAAATGAAAATCATCAAACGCAACGGATCGGAAGTGGCCTTTGATATTGATAAGATCATCATTGCCATCAGCAAAGCCAATAAGACGGTGGGCGAAAATGAACGCATGACCCCCATGCAGATACAGCGCATTGCAGAAAGCGTTGTATTGTCCTGTGAAAAGCTGGGAAGATCCCCCAGCGTGGAAGAGGTACAGGATATGGTGGAAAAGCAGATCATGGCGCACGGCGCGTTTGAGGTTGCAAAATCCTATATCACATATCGGTATACCCGCACGCTGGTACGCCAGTCCAACACGACGGACGATAAGATCCTGAGCCTGATCGAATGCAACAACGAGGAGGCCAAGCAGGAAAACGCCAACAAAAACCCGGTGGTAAACTCCACCCAGCGCGACTATATGGCGGGCGAGGTTTCCCGTGATATTACAAACCGCCTTTTGTTGCCGAAGGACATCGTAGAGGCACACAACGAGGGCATCATCCATTTCCATGATGCGGACTACTATGCCCAGCACATGCACAACTGCGATTTGGTAGACTTGGAGGATATGCTGCAAAACGGCACCGTCATCACCGGCACGCTCATCGAGCGCCCGCACAGCTTTTCCACGGCCTGCAACATCGCCACGCAGATCATCGCGCAGGTGGCGAGCAACCAGTATGGCGGGCAGTCTATCTCGCTGGCGCACCTGGCGCCGTTTGTGCAGGTAAGCCGTGAAAAAATTCGCCAGCAGGTCTTGCAGGAAAGCAAGACCATCGGCGTGGAGCTGTCGGTGGATAAAATCCATGCGCTGGTAGAGCAGCGGCTGCGCGAAGAGGTGCGCCGCGGCGTGCAGACCATCCAATACCAGGTGGTCACGCTGATGACCACCAACGGCCAGGCGCCGTTTGTGACGGTCTTTATGTATTTGAACGAGGCCAAAAACGAGCAGGAAAAGCGCGATTTGGCGATGGTCATCGAAGAGGTGCTGTCTCAGCGCTACCAGGGCGTGAAAAACGAAAAGGGTGTCTGGGTAACCCCCGCGTTCCCCAAGCTGGTGTATGTCTTGGAAGAGGACAATGTTTCTCCCGAAGCGCCCTACTATTATCTAACAGAGCTGGCGGCCAGGTGCACGGCCAAGCGCATGGTACCGGATTATATTTCCGAAAAGATCATGAAGCAGCTCAAGGTAGACCAAAACGGCGATGGGCAATGCTATACCTGCATGGGGTGCCGCAGCTTTTTGACGCCCTATGTCGATGAAAACGGCAAGCCGAAATACTACGGCCGCTTTAACCAGGGGGTCGTCACGGTCAACCTCGTGGACATCGGCCTTTCCGCCGGCAAGGATATGGACAAATTCTGGGAGATCTTTGACGAGCGGATGGAGCTTTGCCATCGTGCGCTGCAATGCAGGCATGAGCGCCTGACCGGCACGGTGTCGGATGTGGCGCCGATTTTGTGGCAGTATGGCGCGCTGGCCCGTTTGAAAAAGGGCGAAAAGATCGACAAGCTGCTGCACGGCGGGTATTCCACCATTTCGCTGGGCTATGCGGGCCTGTGGGAATGCGTATACAGCATGACTGGCAAAAAGCTGACAGAGCCGGATGGCGAGGCCTTTGGGCTGGAAATTATGCGCAAGCTCAACGAATACACCGCCAAATGGAAAAAGGCGGAAAACATCGATTACAGCCTGTATGGCACGCCGCTGGAAAGCACGACGTATAAGTTTGCCAAGTGCCTACAAAAGCGGTTTGGCATCGTAAAGGGTGTAACGGATAAGGGATATATCACAAACAGCTATCATGTGCATGTAACAGAGCCCATCAACGCGTTTGATAAATTGGCGCTGGAGGCCAAGTTCCAGGCGCTATCGCCGGGCGGCGCCATCAGCTATATCGAGGTGCCGAATATGCAGCAAAACCTGGCGGCGGTGATGAATGTCATTCGGTTTATCTATGACAATATCATGTATGCCGAGCTCAATACCAAGAGCGATTACTGCCAAGTCTGTGGCTGGGACGGCGAAATCCAGATCATTGAAAAGGATGGCAAGCTGGTTTGGCACTGTCCGCGGTGCGGCAATGAAGACCAGGATAAGATGAATGTGGCGCGCCGGACCTGCGGATACATTGGTACGCAGTTCTGGAACCAGGGGCGCACACAGGAGATCAAAGAGCGCGTGCTGCATCTGTAAGCACAAAGCGGAGGGGAAACAGGGCATCTAGTCAAGGTGCCCTGTTTTTGCGGAAAGGAGACGCGGATGTATTACGGGGAGATTAAAAACTGCGACATTGCCAACGGCGTAGGCGTGCGTGTATCGCTGTTCGTTTCGGGGTGCACCAACCACTGCGAACAGTGCTTTCAGCCCGAAACCTGGGATTTTACATACGGGAAGCCATTTACCCGGCAAACGGAGGAAACGCTGCTTTCGCTGCTGGCCCCTTCCTATATTGACGGGCTGACGCTGTTGGGCGGCGAGCCGTTTGAGCCGGAGAACCAGCGTGCGCTGCTGCCGTTTTTGCGCCGGGTACGCGCGCAGTATCCGCAAAAGACCATCTGGTCCTTTTCTGGCTTTACGCTGGAGGAGCTGACAACGCCGGGCAGCTATGCGCATTGCGCAGAGACGGAGGAGATGCTGTCTTTGCTGGATGTGCTGGTGGACGGCCGGTTTATCATCGCCCAAAAGGATATTTCGCTGCGCTTTCGCGGATCTAAAAACCAGCGCCTGATCGATTTGAACCGGACTAGGGCGCAGGGCCGTATCGTGCTTTGGGACGAATGATGAGGGGTGGAAACGATGTTTCAAGTGATGAGACGAAGCCGGCAGGCGTTGTCCTGGCAGGAAACGGAGGAAATTTTGCGCCGCGGCACCTCGGGCGTGTTGGCGTTGGCGGGGGCAGAAGGGTATCCCTATGCTGTGCCACTCAGCTATGTATATACCCAAGGCATTCTTTATTTTCACTGTGCCAAAGTGGGCCACAAGCTGGAGAGTATCCGCCGTTGTGAAAAGGCTTCCTTTTGCGTGGTGGATCGCGATGAAATTAAACCGGAGGCGTATACAACCTATTATCGCAGCGCGATTGCTTTTGGCAGGGTGCGCATCTTGGAAAGCGAGGAAGAAAAGAGGCGTGCCATCGAGCAGCTGTCCCAAAAATACCATCCTATGGACACCCCGGCGCATCGGAAAGCAGTCATAGATAGGGAGTACGCGCCGCTATGCATGTTGGCATTTACAGTGGAGCATATGACGGGCAAGCAGGCCATAGAGTTGACAAAAGCATAGAATCTTTGCTGGGAAAAGAGCCTAAAACAGGTTCTTTTTTTTATGCGTTTGTATCACACGGCCGCAGGGGCGTCGGCATAGTGTATGGATAGGGAACAATGTCGTTCCTCACCCTACGGATGAAAAGGAGTATGGAAAAGATGACTACAAAAGAGATGGCCCTGTCCCAAGTGCGGCAGGGGATGACGGCAACGGTGCACAGGCTTTTATCCAACGGCAGCATCCGGCGCAGGCTCCTGGATATGGGGTTGATCGAGGGCACGGAGATTCGCTGTTTATACAGCAGCCCTTCCGGAGACCCCACGGCCTTTTTAGTGCGCGGCACGGTGGTGGCGCTCAGGCGCCGGGATGCGGACCGGGTACGTGTGTTTGCAGCGCTAAAAGAGCCGGCGGAAACGCCGAAAAGGGCAACCACGGCCGCAACGACATAAATAAAGAAGGAGAAATATATGGGACTTACATCCGATTCGACCGGGCGCAGCGCAGCGGATAGCGGCCTGGTCATTGAAAAACTGAGCCCGGAGGAAAAGGTTGTGGCGCTGGCGGGCAATCCCAACGTAGGCAAAAGCACGGTCTTTAACGAGCTGACAGGGATGAACCAGCATACCGGCAACTGGCCGGGCAAAACGGTAACCAATGCCCAGGGACGCACGCAGCACAACGGCGCCTCCTATGTGCTGGTGGATATTCCGGGCACTTATTCGCTGATGGCGCATTCGGCAGAGGAGGAAGTGGCGCGCGATTTCCTATGCTTTGGCGGGCCGGATGCCGTGGTCGTCGTTTGCGATGCTACCTGCCTGGAACGCAATATCAATTTGGTGCTGCAAACCATAGAAATTACACCTAGGGTGGTAGTTTGCGTCAACCTATTGGATGAGGCGGAAAAGAAAAAAATCCACGTAGATTTGACTGCGCTGGAAAAAAATCTGGGCGTACCGGTGGTAGGAACCAGCGCGCGCAGCGGACGGGGCTTGGGCGCATTGATGGATCGCGTAGAGGACATCACGAGGCCAGGCTCCGCTGCCGCGGCCCCTGCCCAGGTGATGTACAGCGATGCCATCGAGCAGGCCATTTCCCTGGTGGAGCCGGTGCTGGCGCTCCATCTAAAGGGGCGGTTTCCGGCCAGGTGGATGGCGCTGCGGCTCATCGACTACGATGCGTCCCTGATGGAGGCGCTGCAAAACGCGCTGGGGCAGGATCTAATGCAGACAGAGGAGGTGGCAAACGCGGTCTTGCAGGCCAGGGCGCATCTGGCCGAGCAAGGGCTGGCGGAAGGGCCGCTGAGGGATGCCATCGTATCCTGCTTGTATAAAAAAGCGGAGGCAGTCTGCCGCGACGTAGTACGCTTGGAGGAGCCGAAATACAACGAAAAACAGCTAAAAATAGATCGCATTCTTACCAGTAAATGGACGGGAATTCCCATCATGCTGGCCCTGCTGGCCGCCGTATTTTGGATTACCATCACAGGGGCAAACTATCCGTCAGAGCTGTTGAGCCGTGGTTTGTTTTGGGTACAGGACCGCCTGACGGATCTGTTTGTGTACCTTCATGCGCCGGCCTGGCTGCATGGGGCGCTGGTGCTGGGCGTATACCGGGTGCTGGCGTGGGTGGTATCGGTAATGCTGCCGCCCATGGCCATCTTTTTTCCGCTCTTTACCCTGCTGGAGGATCTGGGCTATTTGCCCAGGGTGGCGTTCAACCTGGATAAGCATTTTCAAAAATGCCGGGCCTGCGGCAAACAGGCGCTTACCATGTGCATGGGGTTTGGGTGCAACGCAGCCGGCATTGTGGGGTGCCGCATCATCGATTCTCCGCGAGAACGGCTCATTGCCATTTTGACCAACAATTTTGTGCCCTGCAACGGCCGTTTCCCGACGTTTTGCCAAAGGGCAAAAAGAAAAATGGGTTTATGTATTGCCAAGACATGTTCAAGATAGTATACTTTTTGTTTTTGGCGCAATATTAGTATAAATAGCGAATTTTCTTGGTTTTTCCGCAGTTTTTCTCAAATTGATATCGTGTTCTATATGCTTGTAAAAGTATACTTTCTGAATTTGGCCAAAATTTACGTATAAAAAGCAATGGGAAAACAGTACGTTTGAAAAAGGACATAATAACCAAACAAAATGAACGATGGGGAGGAAAACAATGAAGAAAATCGTAGCGATGATGCTTTGCGCCTGTATGATGCTGGGCCTGGTTGGCTGTGGCGGCGGGGATACAGCGGCCAGCAACAGGGTCGTCATTTATACCAGCGATGATGAGGAAAGCAATGCATATTTTGTCAAGAGGCTCAACGAACAGTTTCCCAACTATGATATTGTGATGCAGTATTTACCGACGGGCAATAATGCGGCCAAACTAAAGAGCGAAGGCACGCAGACGGAAGCGGACATTGTCATGGAGCTGGAAAGCGGCTATCTGGAATCTTTGAAGGATATGTTGGCGGATCTGTCCGCATACGATACGTCGCGCTATATGCCGGAGCTGGTAGATAAAGACCATAAATATTTAGTCTTTGAGCGCGTAAGCAGCGCCATTGTAATCAACCCGGAAATTTTGGCGGATAAAGGGCTGCCGACACCTAAGAGCTATCAGGATCTGCTGGATCCTCAGTATAAAGGGCTGATCTCTATGCCCAGCCCAAAATCCTCCGGCACGGGGTATACCTTCCTACTGAATCTGGTCAATGTAATGGGGCAGGAGCAGGCGCTGGCGTACTTTGATAAGCTATCAGAAAACATCTTGCAGTTTACCTCTTCCGGCTCTGGCCCGGTCAGTGCCGTGGT
>ENA-UONY01001556-UONY01001556.1-human-gut-metagenome-genome-assembly--contig:-CS9-NODE-1556-length-18887-cov-4.172313_pt1 | contig 18887 bp, 15 predicted proteins | sample MGYA00242465_ERZ724012 | MGnify/ENA metagenome assembly ERZ724012 | reverse complement strand
TTCATGACCGTCTCGCGCCCGGCGGCGAATTTGAGCTCCATCGCCGGATTGATCAACCGGAAGATGGAGAAACACTTGGAGACCTCCGCCGGCTTCATGACCGGCCGCCCTTCCAGCGGGGTTCCGGCGATCGGCAGCAGGACATTGAGCGGCGCGCCTTCCACCTTGAGGTCGCGGACGGCGATGGCCATATCCACCCGGTCCTCCCAGGTTTCGCCGAGCCCGAAGATTCCGCCGCAGCAGATGGTGACTCCGAACTCCTGCAGATAGCGGATCGTCTGGATCTTCTCTTTGATTGTGTGGGTGTCGGCGATCAATTCGGCATAGCGTGCCGGATTGGTCTGGAGATTCATATTGTAGCGCCACGTGTGATGCTCGGCCAGAAGCCGGGCGGTCTCGCGGCTGAGAATGCCGATCGACACACAGAGTTTCAGCCCGGGACAGGCTTCGTGCACCGCGTCGAGCGTTTCAAGAATGCGTTCAAATTCCGGAGTGACGCTCCGGTAGCCGTAGCCGCTGGTGACGTAGCCGAAGGAGTTGGCGCCGTGTGCGGCGGCCCGCTTCGCCGCTTCAATCACCTGCTCTTTCGGCAGCAGTGGGTAGGTTTCAATACCGGTGTGGTGGTGGGCGGACTGGGCACAGAAACGGCAGTTCTGCGGGCAGACGCCCGATTTTGCATTGAGGATGGAGCAGGGGATGATCGCGGGGGAGAACTTCTCCCGCACCTTGTTGGCCAGCGAGGCGAGATCGAGGATGTCGGCCCCCTCGATCGAGCGGGCCAGTTCGAGCGCTTCCGTACGGGAAAGTTCAGCGCCGTCAAGCACCTTAGCCGCATTGACGATCAGCGGATTGAGCATGGTATTTCTCCAAAATTCAAAGTTCAGCAATTTTCTTTCTTATAATATAGCACCGGAACCGGCAAAAATCGAATTTCGAGCTTGCATTTTCCTGCCCGCGCGATATCTTATGAATGTTTCTCGTGAAAACGTTTCATAAAGGAGGCGATGAAGGTACGATGGACAAAGTGAGATTTGGAATTATCGGCTTGGGCAACATGGGCGGGTTGCACCTCACCTGGATCAATGAGATCCCGGAAGTGGAGCTGACTGCGGTCTGCGATATCGATGCGGAGAAGGCCGACCGCAAGGCGAAGGAGTACAACGTCCGCTCCTTCCACAGCGCGGATGAGCTTTTCGCTTCCGGCTGTGTGGATGCGGTGCTCATTGCGGTGCCCCATTACTCGCACACCCCGCTCGCCATTGAAGCGTTCAAACATGGACTGCACGTGCTCTGCGAAAAGCCGATCGCGGTGACCAAGAGCGACGCGCAGAAGATGATCGACGAACATGCGAAGCACCCGGAACTGCGGTTCGGGCTGATGTTCCAGCAGCGGACGCATGCGGCACACAAGAAAATCAAGAAGCTGATCGACAGCGGTGAATTCGGCCGGATTCAGCGGGTCAACTGGATCATCACCGACTGGTTCCGTTCGCAGAGCTATTACGACAGCGGTTCCTGGCGTGCCACCTGGGCAGGGGAGGGCGGCGGCGTGCTGCTCAACCAGTGCCCCCACAACCTCGACCTCTTCCAGTGGTTCTTCGGGCTGCCGGTGATGGTTCGCAGCTATGTTTCGATCGGCAAATATCACGACATCGAAGTGGAGGATGATGTCAACACCTTCTGCCGGTTCGCCGACGGTTCGACCGGGAATTTCATCACCTCGACCGGGGAATATCCCGGCACCAACCGCCTGGAAATCATGGGAACCCGCGGCCGGATGGTCTTCGAGAACAACGTAATCCGCTTCCGCCGCACCGAAGAGGATGTGAACGACTTCTGCCGCAGCACGCCGGAATCGTTCCCGTCGATGACCACCTGGGACATCGAAGTGCCGTACCAGGTGCAGAAGGATCACAAGGCCCACAAAGAGGTGATCCGCGACTTCGCCCGTGCGGTGCTCGATCCCAAGGCGAAGATGGTCGCCGAAGGAGAAGAGGGGATCCGTTCAGTCGAATTCGGCAATGCGATGCTCTACTCCGGACTCAAGGATGTCGAGGTGCCGATTCCGATGGATACGGCCAAGTACGACGAGATGCTGCAGGAGTTGATCAAGAACTCCCGTTACGTCAAAAAAGAGGCAAAGGCCGCCAAGGTCGATATGGGGAACTCCTTCTGAGGTCCCTGCTTATCCGGGCGGCGCCGCCGCCCGGAATTCCGGCTTCAGGCGAGGGCGAGAAGGATGACCCCGAGCAGAATGAGGCCGAGCGCAATCACTTTGCCGCGGATGTTGCTGTCATGAAAGTACCAGCTGCCCGCGGCAAAGGTGACGATGCAACTGCACCGGCGTACCAGCGAAATGATTGAAATCTGAGTGTCGGGCAGGCTGACCGTATAAAAATAGAGCCAGTCGGCGACGATCAGCAGAATGCCGGTAAGCGGAATGCTCCAGCGCCACTGAAACTTCCGTTGCACTTTCTTCCTCAGCAGCAGCAGGCAGAGCAGATATGCCACGCCGAGCAGCACGGCAATGTCGATCGAAAACCAGAGCTGCACAGTGTTGCGGGGAATCCGGAGCACTCCCAGCAGATATTTATCGTAAAGCGAGGACGCCGCCCCGAGCAGAGTTCCGGCCATGATGAGATGGATGCTCGGGTGACGGAGTGAGAATCCTTCCAGCTTGCCCAGTACGGAAAATCCGTAGTACCCGGCGAAAATCGACACCATCGCCACGCCCTGCCACGGTGTGGGAATCTCATGAAACAGCACCAGACTGCCGAGAAAGGTCCAGAGCGGAGCGGAGGCGCGCACCGGAGCGGCGATGGAGATCGGCAGATCCCGCATCGCATAGTAGACACAGGTCCAGCTGGAGCCGACGAGGAGGGATTTCGCGGCGATCAGCCACCAGTCACGATGGGAGCAGGCGGCGAATTTTGCGAAATGACCGCTCACCAGAGAAGCAACCACAAAGAGTGTTGTACCGGTGAGCGTGGCGAAAAAGAGCACCGGCATGACGGTGTTCTCCCGGACGGCGTGCTTCTTGCACAAATCGTAAAAACCGAGTGCGAGGGCCGAACCGAGGATCGGCACCATCCACCCGGCGTCGGCGGATACCATGATCTTCCTCTGTCTGAATACAATACCGTGTTTCAAATTCGGGAAGGGGGCCCCTCCCGGGACTGTGCGCAAAACGTCTTTAAAACAAAACCACCGGAAGATCCCGGTGGTTTTGTCAAACGGCGTACTGCCGATGATTACTTGTTGGCCAGTTCGAACTTCTTCATGAACTCGACCAGCGCCTGCACACCTTCCATCGGCATGGCGTTGTAGATGCTGGCGCGGCAGCCGCCGACCAGACGGTGCCCCTTGAGGTCGGTCAGGCCGTTCTCGCGGGCCTCCTGGACGAACTTGGCGTCCAGCTCATCCGACGGAGTGCGGAAGACCACGTTCATCCGCGAACGATCCTTGACCGCGACCGGGCTGCGGAAGAACTCCGACTCATCGAGGAACTTGTAGAGGCAGGCGGCCTTTTCGTTGTTGATCTTTTCGATCGCCGCAACACCGCCCTTTTCCTTGAGCCAGTCGGTCACCAGCGCGAGCATGTAGATGCCGAAGGTCGGCGGGGTGTTGAACATCGAACCGTTCTCAATATAGGTGCTGTAGCGAAGCATCGTCGGAACAATCGCCTCATTGGTGCGGGCGGCCAGATCCTTGCGGATCACCACCAGCGCGACACCGCTGGGACCGAGGTTCTTCTGCGCACCGGCATAGATCAGGCCGAAGTCATTGACGTCAAACACGCGGGACATGATGTCGCTGGACATATCCGCAATCAGCGGCACGCCGGCCGTCGGCTTCGGCAACACATGGTACTGGGTGCCGGCGACGGTGTTGTTGCTGGTGATGTGCAAATAGGCGGCATCGGCCGTGCGTTTCCACTCCGACTCCTCCGGAATGTGATCGTATTTGGTTTCGCGACTGGAGGCGACGATGTTGACGTTGCCGTAGAGTTTCGCCTCTTTGGAGGCCTTGTTGCTCCAGACGCCGGTGTCGACGTAGTCGGCGGTGCCGCCGTTGAGCAGGTTCATCGCGAGCATGGCAAACTGCATGCTCGCACCGCCCTGGATGAAGAGCACCGCATAGTCGTCGGAGATGTTGAGCAGTTCCCGGACATTCGCTTCCGCGCGGTCGATCACCGGTTTGAAAAGCTTGCCGCGGTGGGAGAGCTCCATGATGCCGCTGCCGCTATTCTGATAATTGGTGAATTCCGCCTGCGCACGCTGCATGACTTCCTTCGGCAGCATGGCCGGCCCGGCTGCAAAATTATAAATTGCCATGATGGACCTCTCTTGTTGAATGGATTGTCGTTCAGTGAGAATTCATAAATATACTGCTAAATACCGTATTTTGCAAATAAAATGGCAGGAAAAGCGGCAAGATCCCGGGAACATGAATCATTTTTTCGAAACCGTGAGCGCATTGCGCCGGAACTCACCCGGCGTAATGCCATACACCGCCCGGAATTTCCGGGAGAAGTAATTGGTGTTCTCGAAGCCGCACAGCCGGGCGATTTCCGAAATGTTCCAGTAGGGATTGCGCAGATGCCCGGCGGCATGTTTCAGCCGCAGGGCAAGCAGATACTGGATCGGCGTCCGGCCGCATTGCTCCTTGAAGAGCTGGTTGAGACGGCTTGCCCCGATTCCAGCGTGCCGGGCAAGCTGATCGACCGTGAGCGCCGAGGCATACTCCCGCTCGATCAACTCCATGGCGCGCCGCAAAGCGGGATGTCGCCCCCCGCACTCTTCTCCTCCGGAGGTCAGTTCCCGCAACCGGAGCCAGAGCGCCTCCGTCGCGGCGGAGGCGGCGCTCCCGCCTCTTGCCGAGCCGAAGCAGCAGAGCGCCCGGAAGAGCTCCCGCGTCGCCGGATCTCCGCCGGTGTGAACCAGACGCAGCGATATGTCGAACTCCGGCGAGCGGATCGACGCAATCACATAATTGGTCTCGCATACACCGAAGTTGAACTGACTGTGCTCCAGCTGCGGCGGCTGAATGTAAACATCTCCGGCCGAAGCGTCAAGCGTGATTCCGCCGGGGAAACGACAGCGGCAGGAGCCCTCTGTCACCATGACCAGTTCCACTCCATCGTGGGAGTGCCTGGGCACGGTGCGACTGCCCCGGAATCGGGCCGCACTGATAAAATGTATTCCGGAATCGGACATCGTTTCGTTTTCACCGCAGCCGGGATGCATATCGCACCGCCCACCAGAAAGATGAGGCGGGCGGTACGACGGAACTTATGCGTGGCAGGCGGGCGCTCCCGGACCCTTGCCCGGACACTGCCGGTTGCCGTCACACTGGTAACAGATGCAGTTGACCAGTTCACGCCCCTCCATGCAGTCGCTGACGTTCTGCAGTGTCACTTCGGCGATGTTGGTCATCGCTTCCCGGGTGAAGAACGCCTGATGCGACGTTACCAGCACATTGGGGAAGGTCAGCAGCCGGGCGAGAATGTCGTCGTCAATGGCGTAGCCGGAGCGGTCTTCAAAGAAGTAATCGCTCTCCTCCTCGTAGACATCCAGGCAGGCACCGCCGATTTTCCGGCTCTTCAATCCAGCGATCAGCGCGGCGGTGTCCACCAGTTTCCCCCGGCTGGTGTTGATGAGGTAGACGCCATTCTTCATGCGGGAGATCGCTTCCGCATTGATCAGGTGGACATTGTCCGGGGTCAGCGGGCAGTGGAGCGAGATGACATCCGACTCCGCATAGAGCTTCTCCAATGGGACATACTCCATATGAAGCGCCTTTGCCGCCTCCTGATTCGGATAGACGTCGTAGGCCAGCAACCGGACGCCGAATCCCTGCAGAAGTTCGGCAAACACCCGGCCGATCTTGCCGGTGCCGATGATGCCGAAAGTTTTGCCGCGCAGGTCGAACCCAATCAAACCGTTGATGGAGAAATTGTTTTCCCGAATCCGATTGTAGGCGCGGTGGAGCGAACGGTTCAGCGTCTGCAGCATCGCCAGAGCGTATTCCGCGACGGCGTACGGGGAGTAGCCCGGCACGCGCATGACCAGAATCTTCCCGTAAGCGGCGGCGAGGTTGACGTTGTTGTAACCGGCACAGCGCATTGCGATCACCTTGACCCCCAGCCGGATCAGCTCCTTGACCGTCTCTTCGCCTACATCGTCGTTGACGAAGGCGGAAACCGCGTCAAAGCCGGCGGCCATCCGGGCGGAAGCCGGTCCGAGCCGGGTTTCGAAGTAGGTCAACTGAAAGCCGAATTTTTCGTTTGCCTTGTCGAAGAATTCCCGGTCATAGGGTTTCGTGTCGAAAAACGCAACCTTGATTTCCTTCATGTTCGAACCTCCTCTTTCTAATTGCAAACAGCCGGATCACTCCGGATTAACTCGGATCGTAGTCGCAGTCGGGGAAGAACTGTTTCGCCACCTTGGCCAGCGTCGGCCGATCCCCCATCATCAGCATGCCGTCGTTCGCCTGGATGATCGTATTGCCGCGCGCCAGAATAAAGTGACCGCCGCGGCGGATCAGCATAACCAGAACTCCGTTCGGCAGATTCATTTCCGCAAGGCTCTTGTTGACAAACTCGGCATCCGGGTGGACGTCGAATTCGTACATTTCGCTGTTGATGCTGTCGGTCTCCTCCAGTTCGAGCGGAATGCGCGGCTTATCCGACAGCGGCCGGTCAAGTTTGAGGAACTTCGCCACCGGCATGAGCGTGCGCCCCTGAATCAACACCGAGGCAAGGACGATAAAGAAGACCATATTGAACATCATATTCGCCCGTTCCACATGGGCAACCAGCGGAAAGGTCGCCAGCACAATCGGTGCCGCGCCGCGCAGGCCGACCCAGGAGACCAGCGTCCGCTCACGCAGCGTGAACCGACTGCCGATGAGACAGAGGAAAATGGAGGCCGGACGGGCGATGAACATCAGCACCAGCGCCAGCAACAGCCCGAGGCTCCAGACGTTGGCGGCAAAAAGTTCATGCGGATTGACCAGCATTCCCAGTGTGGTGAAGAGGGTGACCTGCATCAGCCAGGCGAGGCCGTCGCAGAACCGGAACAGCCCTTTCTTGAAATTGTAGCGACGGTTTCCCATCGTGAGGCCGCAGACGTAGACCGCCATGAAGCCGTTGCCGAAGAGGGATTCGGTCAATCCGTAGGCGAAGATGATGATGGCAACGCCGGTAACGAAGTAAAGTCCTTCGTATTCAAGCTTGAGCTTGTTGAAGAGCCAGCACCCCGCCCGGCCGATCAGATAGCCGCCGGCAATACCGATGGACATTTTGGCCAGAAAGATCGGAACAAAGCTCCAGAGCGTGGTGTCACTTCCCAGCACAATACCGATCATGAAGAGGGTCAGAAAGGCGGCCATCGGGTCGTTGCTGCCGGACTCCAGCTCCAGAAGCGGTTGCAGGTCACCTTTCAGGCTGACGCTTTTGGAGCGCAGGATGGCGAAGACCGCCGCGGCATCGGTGGAAGAGATGATCGACCCGAGCAGCAGGCACCATTTGAGGTCATATCCGAACAGCAGCCAGGCTCCCAGACCGACCAGGAGTGCGGTGATGAGCACGCCGGCACTGGCGAGCAGCGCGCCGTAGCCGAGCACTCCTTTGATGGAGCGATAATTGGTATCGAGACCGCCGGAGTAGAGAATGAAGCACATCGCCACCGTTCCGAGAAAGTTGATCGGCGCGGCATGGGTCGTACTGTTGATGGAGACCCAGTCCAGTCCGTCCGAGCCGGTCAGCATGCCGACCGAAAGGAACATCAGCAGAATGGGAACGTTGAACCGGCTGGAAAGTTTGCTGGAAAAAACTCCCAGCAGAAGCAGAATGGCAACCATTGCCAGAAATTGATGAATCGCCATGGAAACAGATCCTCATTTGTCAGGCTGTCTGCACGCAGAAGGCGGAATGCCGCAGCCTGCCGGAAAATTCCACCCCAATTTCCTCCTGATTTCATAATATAACTGCCGCCGGAATGCTCTTCAAGCTCCTTTCGAAAAAAAAACAATCCGGCGAATAATCTGATTTCACATACAATTGACAGGATTTCGAATATTTTGTTTCACCTGTCGAGTGGAAAATCCAGTGGAATTGCGGTACTGTATTTACAGGAACGATCGAAATGAAATTTTCAGAAAGGGACTTCGGCCATGAACGACGGGGATATTCTCAATGTTTGGGGGAAGGGGCAGCTTTTCTGCTTCTCCGGCATCGATGGGAAAACCGATTTTGAAGAAGGACTGGTTTTGCGGAGCGTCGACGGCATGACCGCTTTTGAAGTAAAACTTCCGGTCGCCGGCGGCACTGTTCTGCTGGATGACCGGCCGGGGATTAGTTCCGCCTCATCACCGGGCAGGGGCGTGTCGTTCGCGGTGTGATGGCGGACGCGTATCATCTGCTGATCGATGGAGAGTGCCGGGTGTTGGGCCTCACAGACGCGGTGCGCATTCGGCAGGGCAGGGGGCGCGTGCTGCTCGGCGTGCGGGAAAAATTCTGTCCGGAACTCCTGGACGCCGATTTTGAAACCTTGTTTGCCGCGCGTCGCCGCTGGCTCGCCGGAGTAACGCTGCCGGAGTCACTCTCCGAACTTTCCCGCCGTACGGTCGCCAAAGCCTGTTCGATGCTCAAAACCCAGGTCTGTTCCCCGGAAGGAGTTTTGAAACACTTCTGGAGCACGCCGGACCGCTGGCCGCACCGCAGAATGTGGCTGTGGGATTCGGTATTTCACGCCATCGGCATGCGGCGGTTGAATCCGGAATTGGCGCGCAATTTCATCAGCGCGGTTTTCGATGTCTGCCGGGAAGACGGATTTATCCCGCATGCGGCATCGCCCACCGGCTTCTCGGATATTACGCAGCCTCCGATTCTCGCATTCGGCATCGCAAAGGTGGAGGAGGCGGAATCGAATCCGGAGTGGGTGAGGGGGCTTTATCCGCGGTTGAAGCGTTTTCTGGAGTGGATCTTCGCTCACCGCGACAGTGACGGGGCCGGACTGATGGAGTGGGCGATCGAAGCCCATGCCGACTGCCGCAGCGGCGAAAGCGGCATGGATAATTCGCCGCGTTTCGATGGAGCAATCCAGCTGGATGCACCGGATTTCAACGCCTATCTCGCCCGGGAATGCGAACTCATGGGCAAATTTGCCGCTCGATACGGTTTTGCCGCGGATGTTTCCTTCTGGCAGGAGCATCATGCCCGGCTCAACCGCCTGATGAATGAACGGCTTTGGGATGACGCGGAGGGGCTGTACACCGATTACGATGTAACGGCGAACCGCCGGACGAACGTCTACAGCTCCGCCGGATTCCTGCCGCTGCTCTCCGGCGCGCCGTCTCCAGAACAGGCGGCAAGAATGGTGAAACAGCTCACGGACCCCGCCAAATTCGGGACGCCCTTCGGGGTGCCTTCGATCAGCCGGGTTTCCGAAGCCGCCTACGCGAAGGACATGTGGCGCGGCCCGGTCTGGGTCAACATCAACTATCTGATCAGCGAAGGCCTGAGACGATACGGATTCCGGGCGGAGGCGGACCAGCTGTTGCAAAACACCATGCGGGAGGTGGAGAAATTCTATCAGAAGTACGGCACCTTCTTCGAATTCTACGACGACCGTCGGGAGTGCGATCCGCCGCAGCTGCTGCGCAAAACCTCGCTCGATCCGGATGACAGCCCGTACCATCAGGTCTTCTATGACTACGGCTGGACGGGGACACTGTATCTGGATATGGCGTTCGGGGGCTGATACGGTAGATTCAGAGAGCAGGGGCAGGGGAGCCATTCCCGGCACCCTGCTCTTTGGCAGAATCAAGAACGGTCAGTACTCCTCTTCCAGAAAAGAATATCCGTTACAATTGCCGCAAGAAAAAGCAGCAGAGTGATCACAATTCCGGTAAGTGCTGCAAAGCTCCACCACGAGAAGTACGCCATAGGCAGGAAAAACACACCGAGCACAACCGGGAACAGGAGAAAAAGCCAGGGCAGGCGGTACGCTGCCATTACGATACCGCGAATCAGAAGATCTATCGCCAACATCGGATAAATCATTAGAAACCAGGCGATAGCCTGCAGACCACACGGTTCATATCCCAACGGTGACCATTGAAAATAAGAGAGTGTCACCGCGATGGCCATCCATTCAGAAAAAGCCGCCGGCAAGAGGGCGAACAGAGCGGCGCACCATCGAAGAATGCGGGATCGTTTTATCGTTGCAAATAAATCGCCGGATTCCGTCATAAGGTGCCTCCTTACACCATACTATACACGGTGATGCCGGAAATTGCAACTCAGAAAATTTGTCAGCAACGGGCAGGGGAAATCAATCAGCAGGGACAGGGCAGGGGATCTATTTTTTCATCGATAAAGCTCGTTTCACAAACTCCTCCGGGCAACTCGCGGGATCCATTCGCTTTGCTGGTCGCGCGGCCTGAAAGCGTATTTCGGGATCGGGGATCTTTCTGATCTGGCGATTACTGAAGGTGCGGCGCAACCGGAATTGCGCAAGTTCATGGATATTGTCGCCGAAGGATTCCGCAAGCTCTCCACGGCGGAAAAGGCCTTGCTTCGAAATTATGCCGCCATGATCGGTTACGACCGGGCTTCCGCGTTGCTCTCCAAGCTGTCGATTGAGTTCTTCAAGGATGCAAGAGTAATCTCTTAGCGCCTGCATCCAGCCGGAGCAAAAAGCGCCGAAAAAAGACTTCATGTCTCTTCGGCCTTTTGCCCGGCGATTCCGGCGCGTCGTATGATCGGCATCTCTCGAAACTTCGCCGAACGTCATAGAGGCCGGGTTAATGATCCGGCAGTGTGATTGTACCCGTCGGAATTTCCGGGCCTTTCTCATGGCTTTGCGGTATATTTCTAACGTCGCATAATGTATGTTATGTTAAGAATCAAGTCGATACAACGGGTGAGGGGATCTTGTTTAATCTCTTTTCTATAAAAAGGATATGAATTCCAAACAAGGCGATTGTTAATAACTTGATCATAAAATTGTCGATAAATAATTATTTTTTATTGAGAGTATCTTTTTAAACCGATTTGATAAAACGTGCGGAATGTTTTATTTTAATAAGATGTCATTCTGCCATAGCAAGGAAATTTGTCAACCACGATGAAACAGTACGATGTTGTTGTTATCGGAGCCGGACACGCCGGCTGCGAAGCGGCATTTGCGGCAGCCCGGCTTGGAGCTGAAACACTGCTGATTACCCTGAATCTGGACCACATTGCCCAGATGAGTTGCAACCCGGCGATCGGCGGTATCGCCAAAGGACAGGTGGTTCGGGAAATCGACGCAATGGGCGGCGCGATGGGAGTCGTCACCGATGCGGCGTCGATTCAGTTTCGCATGCTGAACCGCACCAAAGGGCCGGCGGTCTGGTCACCCCGTTCCCAATGCGATAAGGTCTGCTATCAGCGCGGCATGAAATATCTGCTCGAACAGACTCCCGGTATCGATATTCTGCAGTCGGAAGTCACCGGTTTCCTCGTCGAAAAAGAGCGGATTGTCGGCGTCGAAAACCAGTTTGGCGATCAGATCCGCTGCGGCGCGGTTGTCATCACCACCGGAACATTTCTGCGGGGTACGCTTCACTATGGGTTGCGCCATTTTCCGGGAGGACGGGCCGGCGATTTTCCGGCGGCGTCTCTTTCCGGAGCTCTTGAAGGAACACTGGGGCTTCGACTCGGCCGTTTGAAGACCGGCACCCCTCCCCGCATCCTTGCCAAAACCATCGATTTCTCCGGCATGCAGCTTCAGCCAAGCGAAAAGACGGAGGAGCGGTTCAGCCACTGGAGCCGGGAACTCTCCCCTGCCCTCCCGGAGGCAATTCGGCATGATCTGCCCTGCTATCAGGTCTACTCCACCGGACGAACAGCGGAAATCGTCCGGGAGAATTTACAGTATTCTCCGATGTATCAAGGGATTATCAAAGGGATCGGCACACGTTACTGTCCCTCGTTTGAAGATAAGGTGGTTCGTTTTCCGCAGCATCCGCGTCACCTGCTCTATCTGGAGCCGGAAGGTGCCCAGACGGAAGAGTTCTATATTAATGGAATCTCCACCAGCCTGCCTCCCGAGGTGCAGCGGCAGATGGTCCGTTCGGTGCCGGGGCTGGAACAGGCGGTGATCTCCCGTTACGCCTATGCGATTGAATACGACTTCCTCTATCCGGACCAGCTGGAACGAACCCTTCGGGTCAAACGGTACGACAACCTCTTCACCGCCGGGCAGATCAACGGTACCAGCGGCTACGAAGAGGCCGCCGGCCAGGGGCTGGTGGCGGGAATGAATGCAGCGAAAGCGGTCGCCGGCCATGCTCTGGCCGAGCTGGGGCGCGACCGCAGTTATATCGGCGTGATGATCGACGATCTCACCACCAAAGAGATTGTGGAACCGTACCGTCTTTTTACCAGCCGGGCGGAATATCGCCTGTCGCTGCGACAGGACAATGCCGATCTCCGGTTGACGGAGTTCGCCAGAGAGAACGGGCTTCTTCCGGAGTCGAAATACCGGGAATTTTTGAAATTCAAAGAGCTGCTCGACGCTTCATTGACCCGTTGCCGGAACGAAAAATTTTCCGGGCGGCCGCTGTTGAAGCATCTGGCCGAACTGGGGCCGGATGCGCCCTTCCCGGCAGAACGGGGAAACACGGCTCCCCTGCCCTTCCTCGCGCGGCTCCTGCCGGAACTGCCGGATACCCCGATGGGCAGACGTGTCTGGCGCGAACTGCTGGTTGAAGCCAAATACGACGGATATCTGCAGCGGGAAGCGGCGGAAATCGTTCGACTTCATCGGCTGGACCATCTGGCGATACCGGCGGATTTTGACTACAATGCCGTGCGCGGTTTGAGCAACGAATCCCGGGCAAAACTTCTGAAAGTCTGCCCGACCACGCTGGCGCAGGCCGGGCGTATCGACGGAGTTACTCCGGCGGATATCGCTCTGCTCCAGGTCAAACTGCATGCACTTGCGGAGACGCGGGGATGACGGCGCCGCGAATTACCGCCTGGCGACTGCTTCTGCGGATGCCGTCCGCAGTTCTGTCACTTGCCGCAGTGCTCTTCTATCTGCTGCTGGCGGCGGGGACGGAAGGGTATTCCATATACTGCGAACAACGGGGTATTATACCGGTTTATCAGCGTACGGATGATACGGCGCGCTACGCCCCCCCTTCCCGCGAGCACTGGATGGGAACCGATTACCAGGGGCGTGACGTTCTTCTGCGGGCTGCCGCCGGCAGTGCCACCGCGGTAAAGGTCGGCGTGATCGCCAGTTTTATCGCAGTCTTCATCGGAGTCACCCTCGGCGCAATCGCCGGATTTTACGGCGGGAAATTCGATGACTGGGTGGTCTGGGCGTACAGCACCTTTGCCTCCATGCCGACGTTGCTTTTCATCCTGGCCTTTGCTCTTCTTGTTTCCCGGAACTTTCTATCCGACAGCATGATGGATTTTGCCGGCGTGCTCGGAACGATTTTGCGGGCGGAGCCGGGAATGCTGGCCGTCTATCTCGCCATCGGCATGACCGGCTGGGTCACCCTCTGCCGGGTAGTGCGCGGCGAGACGATGCGACTGCGCGCCCTGCCCTATGTCGCGGCGGCGAAAGTTGCCGGCGTCAGTTCTCCGGTGATCATCCTGCGACACATTCTGCCGAATGTGTTCCATCTGGTCATCATCTACTTCACTCTCTCCTTTGCGGGAGCAGTCATGCTGGAAGTGATCGTGAGCTATCTCGGGTTCGGTGTGCAGAGTGCTCCGAGCTGGGGCGTGATGATCTCCGACGGGCAGGACCGGCTCTGGCGCGGCATCTGGTGGGAAATCGCCGCCGCTACCGGATTCATGTTCGTGCTGGTGCTGGCGTTGAATGTACTGGGAGACGCACTGCGCGACGCTCTCGATCCCCGGCACCGACAGTAGCTTCTCCGGCCCCCCTGCCCTCTTTCGGTTTCATTCCATTCAAGCACCGGCACGGAAAAAGCCGCTCCCAGTTTTCTGAGAGCGGCTTTTTGACAGAACTTAATCTGTTATACGACAATTACTTGTCGTACGCATGACCGGCGGAGCCGAGCACCTCGATGTTCTTGCGCTTGTAGAGCTCTTTGAGAGCGGTACGGGCCGGACCGAGGTACTTGCGCGGGTCGAACTCTTCGGGCTTCTCGTCGAAAACCTTGCGGATCGCCGCGGTCATCGCCAGACGGCCGTCGGAGTCGATGTTGATCTTGCAGACCGCGGAACGAGCCGCGGCACGGAGCTGATCTTCGCCGATGCCGATCGCATCCTTGAGTTTGCCGCCATGTTCGTTGATGATCTTGACCAGATCCTGCGGAACGCTGGAGGAGCCGTGCAGCACGATCGGGAATCCCGGGATGCGCTTTTCAATCTCGGCAAGGATGTCGAGACGGATGCGCGGATTCTCGCCCGGCTTGAACTTGTAGGCGCCGTGGGAGGTGCCGATGGCGATCGCCAGAGAGTCGACGCCGGTGCGCTTGACGAAATCCTCCACCTCTTCTGGACGGGTGTAGGTGTGAGCAGTCGCCTTGACATCATCTTCGACGCCGGCGAGCACGCCGAGTTCGCCTTCGACGGTGACGTCGAACTTGTGCGCGTATTCGACGACCTTGCGGGTCTCCTTGATGTTCTCTTCATAGGGGAGATGGGATCCGTCGATCATGACCGAGGAGAAACCGTTGTCGATGCAGCTCTTGCAGGTTTCGAAATCCGGACCGTGGTCGAGGTGGAGAACGATCGGAATGCCCTTGCCGCCGGAGATCTCCTTGGCATACTCGACCGCGCCCTGAGCCATATAGCGGAGCAGGGTTTGGTTGGCATACTCACGGGCACCCTTCGAGACCTGAAGGATGACCGGGGATTCGGTTTCGACACAGGCCTGAATGATCGCCTGCATCTGTTCCATGTTGTTGAAATTGTACGCGGGGATCGCGTATCCGCCCTTGATTGCCTTCTTGAACAGCTCACGGGTGTTCACAAGGCCGAGATCTTTGTAGCTGATCGCCATGAGAAAGACTCCTTGTTGAAGTTTTAGGGTAATGGAAATACTCCATCGTGCATTTAAAGTAGTGCCGACTGGGAAAAAATCAAGCCGAAAATCATTTTTTCTGATTGCATAATCAGGAAAATGAGGTTATAATAGGGTAAATTGCAATTTCCCCAACCAACAATCGAAAGGGTAGAATATGCGGAACATCGTATTGCCGGTGGCAACGCTGGCACTGGCGTTTCTGCTGGGTGCCTGCGCAATGTTCTCTTCTCCGGAAATGGCGGAGAAATTCACCGTGCACAAAGTGTATGGAGACCACATGGTGCTTCAGCGCGGCGTGCCCATCCGGATCGGAGGAACTGCGGCTCCCGGCAAATCGGTCAAAGTGACCATCGGAGAAAACTCCACATATGCCGAAGCCGATGAGCACGGCAAATGGATGACCGATCTGCCGGCGATGGAAGCGGGCGGCCCCTACACCGTTCTGGTGGAAGGCGGCAAGACGTCGCAGCCGGTGCGCTTCGACGATGTTCTGATCGGCGAAGTCTGGCTCTGCAGCGGTCAGAGCAACATGGAGATGCCGGTCTGGAGCGGACGGCAGTTCTGGAACAGCCTGAACGGCGACCGGGAGGCGGCTCGGGCGAACAACTCGAAAATCCGCCTTTTCAACACCAATCTGCGCCGTTCGGTCTCGCCGGGCATTGAGCAGGAGGAGATCGCCGGTCCCGGCTGGACTCCTGCGACACCGGAAGCGGTCAAACCGTTCAGCGCGCTCGGGTACTATTTCGGGCGGCGACTTCAGCAGGATCTGGATGTGCCGATCGGGCTCATCAATTCGAGCTGGGGCGGCACGCCGATCGAAAGCTGGATCAGCGCCGACGGCTATCGTTCCGCCGGCCGCACCCGCGAACTGGAGCGAATCTCCGCCGTCGGTATGAGCAAGGAGGAGATCGAGAAAAAACTTCAGGAGCTGTGGAAGAAAAACGCGCTGGAGTTCTCCAAATGGGAGAAACGGTTCTATGACTACGGCGCCAAACAGACTGCGGAAGCGGCGCTCTGGAAGGCGCCCGCCTTTGACGATTCCAGCTGGAGCGACTGCTCCATTCCGGCCACATTCCCGGCGGATACCGACGGCGTGATCTGGTTCCGCCGCACGGTGGATATTCCCGCCGCCTGGGCCGGAAAGGATCTGCAGCTTTTCCTCGGAGCCATTGACGATTGCGATGAAACCTACTTCAACGGCGTGAAAGTCGGTGCAATCGGCACGGAAACGCCGGAGTACTGGTCGAAAGAGCGCAAATATACCATCCCGGGGAAACTGGTCCGGGTCGGCCGGAACGTCATCGCCGTGCGTGCCTCCGATATGTTCGGTGACGGCGGGCTGCTGGGGCCGTCCAACACGGTTTATCTGCGGCTTGCCTCCACGCCGGAGGGCAAGATCAGTCTGGCGAACGGCTGGAAAAGCAAGATGGAGTTCAAGGCGGACCTCGCCAAAATCGGGGCCAGGCCGGAACCGCCGATGCTTTCCACTACGGCCGGCCGCGCCTCCCATTTCCCTGCGACCCTCTACAACTCGATGATCGCCCCCTGGACCATCTATCCGATTCGCGGCGTCATCTGGTATCAGGGAGAATCCAATGCCGGACGCTATGAGGATTACATGATTCTGCATCCGCTGCTGATCCAGGACTGGCGGAAGAAATGGAACAATCCGGAGATGCCGTTCCTCTTCGTGCAGCTTGCCGCGTTTGAACGTCACTCGCCGAAGAATCCCGGTCCGGCGGATTTCTGGGTCAACCGGCAGCCGGCTGACAACAACTGGTCGAAACTGCGCGAAGTGCAGACGGCGACCCTGGCGATTCCCAACACCGGAATGGCGGTGGCGATCGACATCGGCGATCCCTTTGACATTCATCCGTCGGACAAGCAGACGCTGGCCTACCGCATGGCACGAGAGGCGGAGCGCATTGCCTACGGCAGCAAGACCGTTTCCGCCGGGCCGCTCTACAAGTCGATGGAGATCAAGGACGGCAAAGTCTATCTCTCCTTTGACAACGTCGGCAGCGGGCTGGTGGCAAACGGCGGAGAACTCGCCTCCTTTGCAATCGCCGGGAAGGATGGGAAATTCGTCTGGGCGAAAGCGAAGATCGACGGCGACGAGGTCGTCGTCTGGTCGGATGCGGTCAAGGAGCCTGTGGCGGTGCGCTACGCCTGGTCGAGCTATCCGGGCAATGCGAATCTCTACAACAAGGAGGGATTCCCCGCGTCGCCGTTCCGGACGGATCAGCCGGATTATCTGCTCAAAAAGTAACGAAGGAAACCAACTCAAAAAGAGCGGCGGAATGTTTCCGCCGTTCTTTTGCTGTATCAATAGAGGAAAGGATTGTATCATGTTAGTCGATATGCCGTTGGATCAGCTCAAAGTCTATCAGGGCAGCAGCCCGCGCCCGGCTGATTTTGACCGCTACTGGGAGGAGTCGCTGGAAGAATTGAACGCCGTTGACCCGCAGATGGAGTTGATTCCTGCGGAGTTCCAGGCGCCGAATGCAGAATGTTTCGACCTGTACTTCCGCGGAGTCGGCGGGGCGCGCATCTATGCCAAACTGGCGCGCCCGAAAAATGCGACGAAGCCGCATCCGGCGGTGGTGCAGTTTCACGGGTACTCCGGCCACTCCGGTGACTGGAGCGGAATGTTGAATTATGTGCAGTCGGGGTTCACCGTGGCGGCGCTCGACTGCCGCGGACAGGGCGGGAAATCGCAGGATGTCTCCCTGGTTGAGGGGATGACTTTGCGCGGCCACATCGTTCGTGGCGCGGCCGATCCGGACCCGAAGAAACTGCTTTTCCGGAGCAATTACCTCGACACCGCTGAACTGGTTCGACTGGTGATGGCGATGGACGATGTCGATGCGACCCGGGTCGGCGTGATGGGCGGCAGTCAGGGCGGCGGTCTCACCCTTGCCTGTGCGGCGCTGGTGCCTGAAGTCAACCGGGCGGCGGCCTCCTATCCGTTCCTCTGCGATTACCGGAGAGTGTGGAATATGGATCTGGCCAAAGCGGCGTACGAAGATATCCAGTACTATTTCCGGCAGGTGGATCCCACTCACGCGCATGAAGATGCATTCTTCGAGCGGCTCGGGTACATCGACGTGCAGAATCTGGCCCCCCGGATTCGCTGCCGGGTGCGGATGGCGACCGGACTGATGGATACCGTCTGCCCGCCGTCGAGCCAGTTTGCCGCATTCAACAAGATCACCTCCCCGAAAGAGGTGGTGCTCTATCCGGACTTCGGGCATGAATTTCTGCCGGGAGACGGAGACAAGGTCTATCGCTTCATGCTTGGAATGCTGGAGTAAGTGCCCGGTGGAAGATGCGATTGCAAGATTGATCCACGGGTTCCGGAGTTTCCGGAACATCTATTTTTCCGGCGATGCGGAACTGTTTGATCAGCTGAAACATGGCCAGAATCCCCGGATTCTGGTGATCGCCTGTTCCGACTCCCGGGTGGACCCGGCGCTGCTCATGCAGAGTGCGCCGGGGGATCTTTTTGTCATCCGCAACGTCGCCAATCTGGTTCCGCCCTGCGAACCGGATACGTGTCACCATGGCGTCAGTGCCGCGCTGGAATACGCGGTGAACGCTCTGGAAGTGGAACATATCATCGTGCTCGGGCACTCGGACTGCGGCGGGATCCACGCGCTGATGAAACGGACGCCGGAGACGCCGGCGGGGGAATTTCTGGAGCGATGGCTCGATCTGGCGGAACCGGCGCGGTGCGCGGTGCTGGAAAAACTTCCGGATGCGGACGAAATGACCCGCCGGCACGCCTGTGAAGAGGCGTCGCTGGTTCTGGCACTGGAAAATCTC
>ENA-UONY01001547-UONY01001547.1-human-gut-metagenome-genome-assembly--contig:-CS9-NODE-1547-length-18950-cov-5.367981_pt1 | contig 18950 bp, 25 predicted proteins | sample MGYA00242465_ERZ724012 | MGnify/ENA metagenome assembly ERZ724012 | reverse complement strand
GGTGTCCGGGGTTCGAATCCCCGATGGGTCACCACGTCGCCGCGGACGTCAGATCGTTCGCGGCGATTTTTTTGTAAAAGTCCCCTCTCACCCGTTTTGTCGCGGCTCCCCTCCAAATCGAACCCGCTGCGCCGAGCTTCGATCTGGTTTTGGGGACAAACCTGAAAGCCGCAACATCCATCGTGCTGCGATGTTCCAGGGGCTGCGGCCCCGGCAATCCGCGGTCGCCACTTCGGTGGTGGCCGCGATTTTTTTGCCCGCAGCGTGGGAGGAAAAGGAGGGGCCCGGCGCGCCAACTCCAGGCGTGCCGGGTCCTTCTTGCAGAAAGCCGCCGCTTTCCCATCACCGGTAATATTTGTCGGTGTTCTCCCGGGCCGAGGCCCTCCATCCCCAAAAGGTTTTCCCATTTCTCGCCGGTCCCCTACGGAAACGGGACACCGGGCCAATACCCGGTGCTCCGCTTTTTTTCCCGGCTACCCCAGCAGCCCGGCGTAGCCCAGGGCGACGCCCACTGCCGCCGAGCCCAGGATGATGAGGATGGGGTGGATGTTCTTCCAGCTGGCGACGAGGGCGGCCAGGAGCAGCACGGCCCCGGCTGCCAGCGCCGGCCATCCGGCCTCCAGGGTGAGGGCCGTGCCCGCCACGGACAGCAGGGACGCGGCGATCATCCCCACCACCGCGGGGCGCAGGCCATTCATGCAGCCCTTGACGATGCCGTTCTCCTGGAAGGCGGCAAAGCACCGGGCCACAATCAGAATAATGACGAAGGAGGGCAGCACCACCCCGAAGGTGGCGCACACCGCCCCCCAAAACCCGGCGGTCTCCGCGCCGATGTAAGTGGACAAGTTCACCGCCAGGGGGCCGGGGGTGCTCTCGCTGACGGCCACGAAGTTCACCAGGTCCTCCATGCCCATCCAGCCTTGGCCCAGGACCTCCTCCTGGATGAGGGGCAGCATGGCGTAGCCTCCCCCAAAGGTGAAGGCCCCGATTTTCAAAAAGGTGAGGAACAGCTGGAGATAGATCATTTGCCCATCCCCCCTACCTGCCACCGGGTGGCCGCCAGGCCCGCCAAGGCGCAGCCCAGCAGTACCAGGATGGTATTGGCCCCGGCCAGGGCCACCAGCAAAAAGGCCGCCCCCGCCAGCAGGTACGAGGGCCAGTTTCGCGGGCACTGGCGCACCATGGTGACCAGGGCGCTGGCCACCAGGGACACCACCGCCACCCGCACCCCCCAAAAGGCGTAGCGCACCGCCTCCAGCTCCTGGAATTGCCGGAGCACAAAGCTGAGCAGGTAGATGATGACGAAGGAGGGCAGCACCACCCCAAAGGTAGAAACTGCCGCCCCCAGCTTCCCGGCCACCCGGTAGCCCACAAAGGTGGCGGTGTTCACCGCGATAGGCCCGGGGGTGCTCTCACTCACCGCCAGAATGTCCAGGATCTCCCCCTCGTCCAGCCAGTGCTCGTGGAGGGCGATCTCCCGCCGGATCAAGGGGATCATGGCGTAGCCGCCGCCAAAGGTAAAGGCCCCGATCTTCAAAAATTTCCAGAACAGCTTCCCGCACAGCCGCAGTTTTTCCCGTTTCATACTGTTTCCTCCCCTGGCCCTGCCTGTGATAGAGAAAGGGGCCGGAACACCCAGCCCCTGTTCTTTTGCCTCAGTTCCCGTCCTTCTGGTCCTCGGCCTTTAAGTAGTCGATGCACCGCTTGGACTCCTCCAGGCCGGTGGGGTCCAGGCCCTCGCTCTCCACCACCATGGTGAGGCCCAGCTCGATGGCGGCCTGGCGCACCGCGGCCACCGGGGCGATGCCCTGGCCCAGGGAGGCGCAGGTGTCGCCGCCCTTGCCGTCCTTCAGGTGGATGACCCGGATGCGGTCCTTGTGCTCCCGCAAAAATGCCACCGGGTCCTTGTCCGCGGCGAAGGCCCAGTAGGTGTCCACCTCCAGCAGTATGTCCGTGCGCTGCAGCAGCTCCTCCTCGGGGACGAGGCCGTCCTGGTTGGGCTGGAGCTCGTGGGCGTGGTTGTGGTAGTGCAAAGCGATGCCCTCCGCTTTCAGCCGGGGGATGAGGACATTCACCCGGTCCACCACGGCGTCCACCTCGGCCTTGGTGGCCATGCCCTCGTAGGGGATGATGATGTCCTTGCAGCCGATGGCCTTGTGGTAGGCGATGGTCTCCTCCAGCACGTCGTCGGTCAGGGCGGAGAGCCCGGTGTGGGTGCCGGAGGCGGTGAGGCCGTACTTGTCCAGCCAGCCCTTCACCTCTTCCGCGCTGTGGCCGAAGAACCCGGCAAACTCCACGAAGGAGTAGCCCATCTCCGCCACGGCCTTCAGGGCGCCCTCCAGGTCCTTCTCGGTGACATCCCGCACACTGAATAACTGTAAACCGTATTTCATCTCAATTTCCTCCCATTGTTTCGATTCCCGCACGCTTCCCGTGCGGTTTTATCATACGTTCCCCGGGGGAAAAAGTCAATGGGTCTGCCCGCTTTTCCCCTGGGAAAAGCAAGACTCCCTTGCAATTTTTCGCCAAGTGGGGTATCCTTGTCTGTTGGGGAGAGGTGTACAAGGCCCTCTCCCCGGCTATGCTAGTAACAGCAACTGTGCCCGGGGCGCTGCCCGCCGCCCCGGGAGACAGCTTCGCGGGCAGAAAGGAAGAAAGCCTATGAAACGTATTCTGTCCCTCACCCTGGCACTGTGCCTGTGCCTTACCCTGTTCGCCTGCTCCCAGGAGGGCGGCTCCTCCAGCGAGGCGGAAAGTTCCGCCGCGAGCTCCGAGAGCAGCTCTTCCGCCGTGACTTCGGAGGGCAGCGCCTCCTCCGCGGTGAGCTCCGAACCCAGCGAAGTTTCCTCCGAGGAAAGCGAAGCGGGCTCCGCCAGCTCCGCTTCCGACGTGGGCACCGCCGACCTGGGCACCGCCGCGGTGGCCGCCCTGAAGGGCCCCACGGCCATGGGCATGGTGAAGATGATGAGCGACGACGCCCAGAACGACCAGCCCATCTTCGATTTCAACATCTACGCCTCCGCCGATGAGATCACCCCCAAGCTGGTGCAGGGGGAGCTGGACATCGCCGCGGTGCCCGCCAACCTGGCCAGCGTGCTGTACAACAACACCGAGGGCCAGGTGCAGGTGCTGGCCATCAACACCCTGGGGGTGCTGTATATCGTGGAGAACGGCGACACGGTCCAGTCCGTGGAGGACCTGCGGGGCAAGACCATCTACGCCTCCGGCAAGGGGAACACCCCGGAGTACGCCCTGCGCTATCTGCTGGAGGGCAGCGGCATCGACCCCGACGCTGACGTGACCATCGAGTGGAAATCGGAGCACTCCGAGTGCGTGGCCGCCCTGGCCGCGGACCCCGCCGGCATCGCCATGCTGCCCCAGCCCTTTGTCACCACCGCCCAGGCCCAGAACGAGAACCTCCGGGTGGCGCTGGACATCACCGAGGAGTGGGACAAGCTGGCAGAGGAAAGCGGCAGCGACGCCGCCCTCCTCACCGGTGTGGTGGTGGCCCGGAAAGAGTTTGTGGAGCAGAACCCCCAGCTGGTGGGCGAGTTCCTCTCCCTGTATGAAAAATCGGTGGCCTATGCCAACGAAGAGGTGGAGGAGACCGCCAAGCTCATCGGGGAGTACGACATCGTCCCCGAGGCGGTGGCGGCAAAAGCCCTGCCGGAGTGCAACATCACCTTTATCGAAGGCGGCGAGATGAAGGCGAAGCTCTCCGCCTATCTCCAGACCCTCATGGACCAGAACCCCAAGGCGATCGGAGGCGCCATGCCCGGTGACGACTTCTACTACGCCCGCTAAACCGGAGAAGCCCCATCCCCTCCGGCGGCTGGCCCGGTGGTGGGGGGCCCTGGTGTGGCTGCTCCTGTGGCAGCTGGGGGCCATGGCCCTAAACCAAAAAATACTCCTGGTCTCCCCCGTCCAGGTGGTGGCCCGGCTTTGGCAGCTGCTGCCCCAGGGGGAGTTCTGGTCCGCGGTGGGGTTCTCCTTCCTGCGCATCACCCTGGGCTTCCTGCTGGCCTGTGTCGTCGGCACGGCCCTGGGAGTGCTGGCCTCCCGGTTCTGGGTGGTGCGGGACCTGTGCGCCCCTCTCATGGCCACGGTGAAATCCATCCCAGTGGCCTCCTTCATCATCCTGGTGCTCGTATGGGTGCCCTCCCGGAACCTGTCGGTGGTCATCTCCTTCCTGATGGTGGCCCCCATCGTGTACCAGAACGTGCTGGGGGGCATCTCCAACATGGACCACAAGCTCACAGAGATGGCGGACGTGTTCCAGGTCCCCTTTGCCCGGCGGCTGCGGTATCTGTACCTGCCCCAGGTGGCCCCCTTCTTCCGCTCCGCCTGCGCGGTGGGGCTGGGGCTGTGCTGGAAGTCCGGCGTGGCGGCGGAGGTCATCGGCCTGCCCGACGGCTCTATCGGCGAGCGCCTGTACGAGGCCAAGGTCTACCTGGACACCCCGGACCTGTTCGCCTGGACCTTGGTCATCGTCCTGGTGAGCATCGCCTTTGAAAAACTGTTCCTCTTCCTGCTGGACCGGGCCCTGTACCTGGTCCGGCGGCCCTGAGGGAGGTGGCCTATGGACATCCAGGTAAAACACCTTTTCAAGCGCTTTGGGGACAAGGTGGTGTTCGCGGATTTCTCCGCCGCCTTCCCCCAGGGGAAAACCACCTGCGTCATGGGGCCCTCGGGCTGCGGCAAGACCACCCTGCTCTCCCTGCTCCTGGGGCTGGAACACCCCGACAGCGGGGAGATTTTGGGCCTCTCCGGCCTGCGGAAGAGCGCCGTGTTCCAGGAGCACCGCCTGTGCGAGGACGTGAGCGCCGCCGCCAACCTGCGGCTGGTGGCCCCCCGCCTCTCCCGGCAGGAGGCGGAGGCCCTCCTCACCGGCCTGGGCCTGGGGGACAGCCTGCGACAGCCAGTGCGGGAGTTCTCCGGCGGCATGAAGCGCCGCACCGCCATCCTGCGGGCCCTCATCGCCCCCTACGACGTGCTCTTCGCCGACGAGCCCTTCCAGGGCCTGGACCAGGACACCAAGGGCCTGGTGCTGGACTACTGGCGGGAGCGGACCCGGGGCAAGACCGTCATCCTGGTCACCCACGACCTGGCCGAGGCCGAAGCCCTGGGGGACCACATTCTCTCCTTGTAATTTTTCCCATTCCGGAGTATCATAGGGTCAGGAACTTTTTCCTGGCCCTTATTTTTTGCAAAGGAGCGACACCTATGAGCCAACCCCGCCAGCAATTCCACATCGAGCCTCCCCAGGGCTGGATGAACGACCCCAATGGCCTGTGCTATTTCGGCGGCCAATACCACGCCTACTACCAGCACAACCCCGGCGCCATCGTGTGGACCGCCCCCCTCTCCTGGGGCCACGCCACCAGTAAGGACCTGGTCCACTGGGAGGACCAGCCTATCGCCATGGCCCCAGACATGCCCTACGAGTCCACCGGCGGGTGCTTCTCCGGCTCCGCCCTGGCGGAGGAGGGGCAGGTCTCCTTCTTCTACACCGCGGTAGGGGACGGCGGCGTCTCCACCCAGTGCCTGGCGGTAAGCCGCGACGGCTTCGCCCTGGAAAAGGACCCCCAGAACCCCATTCTGACCCAGAGCCCCATCGACCCCACCAGCCGGGACATCCGGGACCCGAAAGTGTTCCCCTGGACCGACGGCACCTACCGCATGGTGTGCGGCACCGGGTATGAAGGCCGGGCGGCGGTGCTGCTGTTCTCCTCCTCCGACAAGAAAAACTGGGACTACCAGGGCGTCCTCTTCGAGACCACCCAGATGGGCCCAGTGCTGGAGTGCCCCGACCTGTTCCCCGTGGAGGACAAGTGGGTGCTGTGCTTCTCCCGCATGGACCAGCCCCAGCGGGTCACCTTTGTGGTGGGGGATTTTGACGGCCAGTCCTTTACCCCCGAATACGTCCAGCACCCGGCAGTTGGCCCCAACTTCTACGCCCCCCAGACCTTTACGGACCCCAAGGGCCGCCGCATCCTCATCGGGTGGATCACCCCCTGGGGCCTGCCCGAGGGCTTCGACACCCAGCGCTCCGGCAGCATGACCATCCCCCTGGAGGTCACAATGAACGACGCGGAGCGCCTCTGCCTCTTCCCGGTGGAGGAGGCCCAGCCCCTGCTGAAAACCGAGAGCCCCTACGTCAAGCGGGGGGACCTGGTGGTGCAAGTCACCGACGGGGAGAAGCTCCTGCTGGAGCTGCCCGCCCAGGAGGTGTGGGACGTGCAGGTCCTCACCGACACCCGCACCGTAGAGGTGTTCGTAAACGGCGGGGAGCAGTACCTCTCCTTCTACCCCAGAACCTGAAAAATCGCAAAGAGAAAGCAGCGGGCGACTACCCGCTGCTTTTTTGTTATGCCAAAGCTGCCATCTTCTCCAGCAGCCGCTGGACCAGCCCTTGGAACTGCTCCCCCACCCGGTCGGCGGTCTCCTGCACCTCCTCGTGGGACAGGGGCCCGCTGCCCAGGCCCGCCGCCAGGTTGGTGACGCAGCTGATGCCGCACACCTCCATGCCCATGTGCCGGGCGGCCATGGCCTCGCAGGCGGTGCTCATGCCCACGGCAGAGGCCCCCAGGGCCCGGTACAGGTGGATCTCCGCCGGGGTCTCGTAGTTGGGGCCGGTGGTCTGCAGGTACACCCCTTCCTTCAGGGGGATGGCGAGCTCCCCCGCCGCCGCCTTCACCAGGGTCCGCAGGCGCTTGGAGTACACCTCCGACATATCCGGGAACCGGGGGCCCAGGCCGTCCTCGTTGGGCCCGATCAAGGGGGAGGGCACAAAGCTGGCGATGTGGTCGGTGATGAGCATCAAGCTGCCGGGCTCCAGGTCCGCCCCGATGCCTCCGGCGGCGTTGGTGAGCACCAACCGCTCCGCCCCCAGGGCGTGGAGCACCCGCAGGGGCAGCACCACGTCCGCCATGGGGTAGCCCTCGTAGTAGTGGACCCGGCCCTGCATCACGGCCACGGGCTCCCCCCCGGCATAGCCGAAGAGGAACCGTCCCTGGTGCCCCGGCACCGTAGACACGGGGAAGCCTTGGATTTCACCGTACTCCACCACGGCCTCCGCCTGCACCCGCTGGCCGAAGCCGCCCAGTCCCGACCCCAGCACCACGGCGGTGCGGGGCACAAAGCCCGTCTTTGCCCGGATGCTCGTTACGCAGCTGTCGATCCGTTCCTGTATCTGTCCCATAGGGGCACCTCCTCCATCGTGTTACCCCCATCATAGCCAGTTTTGCCCGGCTTGTCAACACTCCTCGATACGCAGCAGCCGGTTGTACTTGGCCACCCGCTCGCTGCGGCAGGGGGCCCCGGCCTTGATCTGCCCGGCGTTCACCGCCACCGCCAGGTCGGCGATAAAGGTGTCCTCCGTCTCCCCGGAGCGGTGGGAGATGATGGTCTGGTACCCGCTGCGCTTGGCCAGGTCGATGGCCTCCAATGTCTCCGTCAGGGTACCGATCTGGTTGGGCTTGATGAGGATGGCGTTGGCCGCCCCCTCGTCGATGCCCTGCCGCAGCCGGTCCTTGTTGGTGACGAACAGGTCGTCCCCCACCAGCTGTATTTTGTGGCCCAGCCGCAGGGTGAGCTCCTGCCAGCTCTCCCAGTCCTCCTCCCCCAGGGGGTCCTCAATGGACACGATGGGGTATTTCCCCACCAGCTCCTCCCAGTAGGCGATAAGCTCCTCCGGGGCGCACACCTTCCCCCGCTTGGGGAGCACGTACCGGTCCCCCTGGACCCACTCGCTGGCGGCGGCGTCCAGGGCCAGCTTCACCTTGCCCGTGTACCCCGCCTTCTCTATGGCGGTGAGCACCTCCTCGATGGCCTCCTCATCGGAGCGCAGGTCCGGGGCGAAGCCTCCCTCGTCCCCCACCCCGGCGGAGAGGCCCTTCTCCTTCAGCTGGGCCCCCAAGGTGTGGGTGATCTCCGCGCACCACCGCAGCCCCTCCCGGAAGCTCTCCGCCCCCACCGGCACCACCATAAACTCCTGGATGTCGATGTTGTTCCCGGCGTGGGCCCCGCCGTTCAAGATGTTCATCATGGGGGTGGGCAGCAGGTGTGCCCCGGCGCCTCCCAAAAACCGGAACAAAGGCATCCGGTAGTGGGCGGCCATGGCCCGGGCCGCCGCCAAAGACACCGCCAGGGTGGCGTTGGCCCCCAAGTGGGCCTTGTTGGGGGTGCCGTCCAGCTTTTGCAGCACCGTGTCCACCTCCCGCACCGTCAGGCTGTGGAGCTTCTCCAGCGCCGGGGAGATGACCTCGGTCACGTTCCGGGCGGCCTTCTTCACCCCCTTGCCCCCATAGCGCCTGGCGTCCCCGTCCCGCAGCTCCACCGCTTCAAAGGTCCCGGTAGAGGCCCCGGAGGGAGCCGCCGCCGTGCCCAGGCTCCCGTCAGAGAGCTGCACCGTGGCCCCCACCGTGGGGTTCCCCCGGGAGTCCAGCACCTCGTAGCCTATCACTTTTTGGATCGTCACCATATACGTCCCGCCTTTCCGAAAAAAATAGAGCTCGTTTCTAGTATTCGGAGTTGTGCGGCGTTTTAATCTGTGCTAGACTAAAAACAGCCCCTATATTTTATGAGGAAGAGAGTGTTTTCTATGGAATTTGCCCGTGTTGCCCCCGAGAGCCTGGGCATCCCCTCCCAGGCCATTTTAGACCTTTTGGACGAGCTGTACCGCTACGGCATCGAGATGCACGGCATCATGGTGCTCCGCCACGGGAAGGTCTGCGCCCAAGGCTGGTGGAAGCCCTACGAGCCCAAGACCCCCCACATCATGTTCTCCTTCAGCAAGAGTTTGACCTCCACCGCCATCGGCTTTGCCTGGCAGGAGGGCATCCTCTCCTTAGACGAGCGCCTCATCGACATCTTCCCGGACAAGGCCCCGGAACACCCCAGCGAGAACCTGAAAAAGGCCTGCATCCGCCACCTGCTGATGATGGGCTGCGGCCACGAGACGGAGATCAACGACCTGGGCCGGGGCGACCCGGACTGGATCTACACCTTCCTCCACCACCCCTTCGTGTACGAGCCCGGCACCCATTTCCTGTACAACACGGCGGGCACCAACCTGCTCTCCGCCATCTTAACGAAGAAGACCGGCCAGACCCTCACCCAGTTCCTCCGGCCCCGGCTCATCCAGCCCCTGGGCATGTCGGACATCCGCTGCCAGCCCCTGCCCGACGGCACCGAGGCCGGGGGCTACGGCTACTCCCTCACCCTGGAGGACATGGCTCGGTTCGTGCAGTTCGTAGCTAACCAGGGCCAGTGGGAGGGCCGCCAGCTCTTAAAGCCGGAGTGGTTCCAGCAGGCCACCTCCAAGCAGATCGAAAACCGGGGGGCCGGCTGGGGCGGCGATCCGGACTGGCAGCAGGGCTACGGCTTCCAGTTCTGGCGGTGCGAGCCGGAGGGCGTGTTCCGGGGCGACGGGGCCTTCGGCCAGTACGGCGTAGTGATGACCAAGCAGGATATGGTCATCGTCATCCAGTCCGCCTCCATGCGGCTCCAGGCGGTGCTCACCGCCATCTGGGACAAGCTGCTGCCCCAGGTGTCCGACGCCCCCCTGCCCGAGAGTCCCCTGTATCACGTACTGGTCCACCGGCTGGAAAACTTGGAACTCAACCCCATGCTTGGCATGCGCAACCCCGGTGCCGAGGCCTCCTTAAACGGCGCGGTCTACACCCCCGACGCCCCCACCCCCGCCATGACCGACCTGATCGGCGGCATCGGCAAATTCACCCCCGACGGGGGCCAGCTCCAGTCCCTGGGCTTTGTCTGCCAGGGGGACGACGTGCGGCTGCGCTGCGTGCAGGATAACGGCAGCTACGACATCGCCGTGGGCATGACCGGCCACTTCGCCGCCACCGAGATTGGCGGCACCACCTACGGCGCCAACGGCCGCTGGCGGGCCAAGGACAAGCTGGAGATCGAGCTGCGCAACGCCCGCATGGCCGGGGGCAAGCGCTTTGTGTTCCACTTCGCCGGGGACAAGCTGACCCTCACCGCAGACTCCACCATCCCCGAGATCGGCGGCCTGGCGGACCCCCTGCCCCCCACCCTCACCTTCACCCTCCAGGAGGGGGAGGTCACCACCCGCACCCGGAGGTACTGGGCAGTAAACTTTGGGACGCGCCGTCGCGCGTCCCTTTTCTTTTATCCCCGTCCCTGCAGGGCCTCTCGCAGGGCAGGCAGCAGCTCTTTCCGGTAGGCGAAGAAGGCCAGCTCTCCCGCCCCGCCCTTCTGGGCCTGGGCCACGCTCTCGGGGAGCCCGGGGTCGTCCAGCTGCAGAATAGGCGCCACCCTGGCCGGGCCGGCCTCTTCCCTGGCCCTGGCGGTCTCCGCGGCGATGAGGCCCCGGGGCGCCTCCCGCTTCAGCTCTTCCAGGGGCGGCAGCTCGTACCCCATCTGCCGGGACAGCTCCCGGCGGGCAGCCTCCTCCCCCATGGCCCCGGCCAGCAGCCTGCCCAGGGCGTACAGCTCCCAGTTGAGGCAGGCGGTGCCCGGGTCCCCCTCCTGCTGGGGGTAGGCGGGGTACAGCATGGGCGAGAGAAAGTCCATCACCCCGGCCATGTCCCGGTAGCTCTGCCCCACCAGCCCCGCCAGGGAGGGCGCGAAGAAGAACGCCCCCGCCTCCACCCCGGCCTGGTGGGCCAGGGCGGCGAAGTCTTTCAGGTGCTCCGTCGCGCACCGCCTGCGGAAGGTGAGCCAGTCCCCCACCCCGGACCAGTCCCCGGGCCGGGGGCCGCCCTCCCGCAGCCAGGCGTACAGGGCGGAGACACCCTCCCGTACCCGCTCCGGGTCAAAGCCCAACTCTGCCATCTTCTCCAAACACCGGGGGCAGAAGCAGGTGAAGAAGGCCTCCGGCTGGAAGGAGGAGGCCGGCGAGGCAAACCTGGCCCCGTCGATCACCAGCCCCGCGATCCCCGGAGTGGCGGCCAGCTCCCGGTACATGGCCAGGTTGGCCTGGCGGGTGGGGCCGTGGTTGGGGCAGCAGGAGTAAAACCACACCCGCCGCCTGCCCCGGATGTCCAGGGCCAGATGGTCCTCCCCCGCAAAGCCGCCGGCGGGAAAGGCCCCGCCGCACAGCAGCACCTGCAGGCCCTGGGCCAGGGTCGGGGCGGCGATCTCCTTTGGCCCCATCACCCCGGTGACGCCCGCCTCTTTCAGGGCGGCCAACTCTCCGGCGGAGAGGGCGCCGGACACATACATCCATGTTTTCACGGTAGTTCCCCCTATGACAAAGCCCCCGGTCTCCCGGGGGCTTTTTGTATGATCTGCTTTCCTTCCGGCGCTTACAGCAGCTCCAGAATGGCCATCTCGGCCGCGTCGCCGCGGCGGGGCCCCAGCTTGGTAATGCGGGTGTAGCCGCCGTTGCGGTCCGCATACTTGGGGGCGATCTCGGTGAACAGCTTGTTGGTCACGCTCTCCTTGGTGATGAAGCTCATCACCAGGCGCTTGTTCTGCAGGCTGTTGTCTTTGGCAATGGTGATCATCTTTTCCGCCAGCGAGCGCACCTCTTTGGCACGGGTGGCGGTGGTCTCGATCTTGCCGTTCTCAAGGAAGAAAGTCACCAAGCCCCGCAGCATGGCGGTGCGGTGGGCGGTGCTCCTGCCCAGTTTTCTGGTTCCCGGCATCGATATTCACTCCTATCCGTAAAATGTCAGGTTATTCGTCTTCCTTCCGCAGGCTGAGGCCCAGGGAAGCCAGCTTCCAAATGACCTCTTCCAGCGACTTGCGCCCCAGGTTGCGCACCTTCATCATGTCCTCTTCCGACCGGTTGATCAGGTCTTCCACGGTATTGATGCCAGCGCGCTTGAGGCAGTTGAAGGAACGGACCGACAGGTCCAGCTCCTCAATGGTCATCTCCAGGACCTTCTCCTTGCCGCCCTCGTCCTTCTCCACCATGATCTCGGTGCTCTTGCCCTTGTCGGACAAATCCACAAACAGGTTCAGGTGGTCGGTGAGGACCTTGGCCGCCAGGGAGACCGCCTCCTGGGCGTTGATAACGCCGTTGGTCCAGACCTCCAGCGTCAGCTTATCGTAGTCGATGCTCTGGCCCACGCGGGTGCTCTCCACGTTGAAGTTGACCTTGAGCACGGGGGTGTAGATGGAGTCTACCGCGATCTCGCCGATCACGGCGTCCTGCATGTTCTGCTTGTTCCGCTCGTTAGAGACATAGCCCCGGCCCTTGTCCAGGGTCAGCTCCATGTACAGCTTGGCCCCCTCGCCCAGGGTGGCGATGTGCAGCTCGGGGTTTAAGATCTCCACCTCGCTGTCGCTCTTGATGGAGTCTGCCGTGACCACGCAGGGCCCCTCGGCAGAGATCTCCACGGTCTTGGGGCCGTCGCAGTGGAGCTTGGCCACCAGGCCCTTGATGTTCAGGACGATCTCCGTCACGTCCTCCTTCACCCCGGGGATGGTGGAAAACTCGTGGAGCACGCCGTCGATCTTGATGGATTTTACCGCAACGCCCGGCAGGCTGGAGAGCAGCACCCGCCGCAGGCTGTTGCCCAGGGTGGTGCCAAAGCCCCGCTCCAGGGGCTCTACCACGAACTTGCCGTAGGTGCCGTTGTCAGAAATCTCCGCGATCTCAATTTTGGGTCTCTCAATCTCAATCATCCGCGATCCTCCTTTGTACCAGGTACGGGTGTGCCCTAGCCCGATTTAGCCAGGGATCACTTGGAGTACAACTCGACGATCAGGGTCTCGTCCACTTCCAGGTCGATCTCTTCCCGGGTGGGCAGCTCGACGATTTTGGCCTGGGCATTGGCGGCGTCCACGTCCAGCCACTTGGGCACGGGACGGGAGGCGTTGGACTCCAGCACAGCCTTAAACTTCTCGCTGGAGCGGCTGCCGTCTTTAATGGCGACCATGTCGCCGGGCTTTACCAGGTAGGAGGGGATGTCCACCTTCCGGCCGTTTACGGTGTAGTGGCCGTGCACCACCAGCTGGCGGGCCTCCGCGCGGGAGCTGGCCCAGCCGCAGCGGTACACCACGTTGTCCAGGCGGGTCTCCAGCAGGATGAGGAGGTTGTCGCCGGCCTTGCCGGGCATCTTGGTGGCCAGCTCGTAATAGTGGCGGAACTGGCCCTCCAGCACGCCGTAAAAACGGCGGGCCATCTGCTTGGCGCGCAGCTGCAAACCGTACTCGGAAGTCTTTTTGCGGCCCTGGCCGTGCTGGCCAGGCGCGTAAGCCCTGCGGGACAGGGCGCACTTATCTGTGTAGCACCGCTCGCCCTTCAGGAACAGCTTCTGGCCCTCGCGGCGGCACAGCTTGCACACAGCTTCTGTATATCTTGCCATTTTCTCAGGTACCTCCTAATATCGGTTTTTTACACGCGTCTTCTCTTGGGAGGACGGCATCCGTTGTGGGGGATAGGAGTCACGTCCTTGATCATGCTAACGTCCAGGCCGGCGGCCTGCAGGGCACGGATGGCAGCCTCGCGGCCGGCGCCGGGGCCCTTTACGTACACCTCTACAGACTTCATGCCGTGCTCCATCGCCAGGCGGGCGGCGGTCTCAGCGGCAGTCTGGGCGGCGAAAGGAGTGGATTTCCGGGAGCCGCGGAAGCCCAGCTCGCCAGAGCTGGCCCAAGATACCGCGTTGCCCTGGGTATCGGTAATGGTCACGATGGTGTTGTTGAACGTAGACTGGATGTGGGCGGCGCCGCGCTCGATATTCTTGCGCTCGCGGCGGCGGCGCACAACCTGCTTGCCTTTCTGTGCTGGCATGGATAAACCCCTCCTTACTTCTTCTTGTTAGCCATGGTCTTGCGGGGGCCCTTGCGGGTCCGGGCGTTGGTCTTGGTGCGCTGGCCACGCACGGGCAGGCCCTTGCGGTGGCGCACGCCCCGGTAGCAGCCGATCTCGATGAGGCGCTTCACGTCGAAGGCCAGGTCGCGGCGCAGGTCGCCCTCTACATGGCAGTTGTGGTCGATATACTCGCGCAGCTTGGCAGTGTCATCCTCCGACAGGTCGCGCACGCGGATGTCGGGGTCTACGCCGGTGGCGGCGCAGATGTTGGAAGCGGTCTTGCGGCCGATGCCGAAGATATAGGTGAGCGCGATCTCGATACGCTTATCTCTGGGTAGGTCGATACCGGAAATACGAGCCATTCTTACACCTCCATGAATTGGCCGGGGCTCAGCCCTGGCGCTGCTTGTGCTTGGGGTTGTCACAGATGACCATGACCTTGCCCTTGCGCTTGATGATCTTGCATTTCTCGCACATCTTCTTAACAGAAGGTCTTACTTTCATTGTGTGTATCCTCCTTTAAGCGGGACAGCAGTTCGTGTTTCGTTTATTTCGAGCGCCAGGTGATGCGGCCCTTGGTCAGGTCGTAGGGCGACATCTCCATGGTGACCTTGTCGCCGGGGAGGATGCGGATGAAGTTCATCCGCAGCTTGCCGGAGATATGGGCCAGTACCATGTGCCCGTTTGGCAGCTCTACCTGGAACGTGGCGTTGGGGAGGGCTTCCTTCACCACTCCCTGTACTTCAATTACGTCCTGTTTTGACATAGGAAAAACCTCCGCTTACGCGTTCTCCGCGCTGCCCGCGAACCGGCGCAGGGCGGACCGTATTTGTCGATTGGTTCTCAGGGCTTCCTCTGGCAGCACCGTGGCCGTGGGGGCCAAGTGGAACAGCTTTTTCCGCTTGGGCCGCTCCAGGGGGCGGCGTTTCCCGTCGCACACAAAGGCGAAGGGGGGCGCCACCTGCACCACTGCCAGAAAGCCGCCCTTATCATGGCCGGCAAGCGACCGGACCACCTGTCCTCTCTGCACTTCCATGGCCCACCTCAGTCCAGCTGGGTCAACAGGACCGGCCCGTCTGGGGTGATGGCCACCGTGTGCTCGAAGTGGGCGGAAAGGCTCCCGTCCTGGGTCACCGTGGTCCAGCCATCGTCCAGAATGCGCACCGGGGCTTTGCCCTGGTTCACCATGGGTTCGATGGCGATGGTCATGCCTGGCAACAGTCTCACGCCCCTGCCGGGCGTGCCGTAATTGGGTACGCTGGGATCTTCGTGCAGCTTCGCACCTACTCCGTGGCCGACGAATTCTCGTACCACCGAGTAATTGCGAGCTTCGACATACTCCTGCACCGCGTGGCCGATGTCCCCCAGGCGGTTGCCCGGGCGGGCCTGTTCGATGCCGCGGTACAGTCCTTGTTCTGTGGCCTCCAAAAGCGCTTTGGCTTCCTCGCTCACCTCGCCGCAGGGGAAGGTCCAGGCGTTGTCGCCGTGAAAGCCCTGGTAGCAGGCGCCCACGTCGATGCCTACGATGTCGCCCCGCTTGAGGATGGTGCTCTTGGAGGGTATGCCGTGGATGACCACATTGTTTACCGAGATACAGGCGCTGGCCGGGAAGCCGTTGTAGTGGAGGAAGCTGGGGGTGGCCCCCATGCTCTCGATATACTGGCGAACGATCTTATCCAGCTCCCAGGTGGATACCCCGGGCTCCACTGCTTCCCCTGCCAAACGCAGTGCCTTTTGCGAGATCTGCCCGGCCTTCCGCATAATGGAAAGCTCGCGGCTCGTCTTCAGCACGATCATGCAAAGTCCTCCAGGGCCTCCAGTACCAGGCGGGTGGTGTCTTTAATATCCTCCTGGCCGTGGACCACAAGGAGCTTGCCCTGCTTGCTGTAATACTCTTTCAGGGGCTCGGTCTGGGTGTGGTACACCTCCAACCGCTCTTTCACGGTGTCGGGATGGTCATCCTTGCGCTGGACGAGGGTGCCGCCGCAGGCGTCGCACTTACCCTCCACCTGGGGCTTCTTGTACTCCAGATGGTAAGAGGCGCCGCAAGCCTCGCAGACACGGCGTCCGGACATCCGGGCCACGATGGCGTCGTCGGCTACCTCGATGTCGAGGACCGCGTCGATCTCCACGCCCATGTTGTCCAGAGCCTCGGCCTGGGGGATGGTCCGGGGGAACCCGTCCAGGATGAAGCCGTTTTTGCAGTCTTCCTCCTGCAGCCGGTCCTTAATGATGCCGATGAGGATCTCATCGGGCACCAGCTGGCCGCTCTCCATATAGGATTTGGCCTTTTGGCCCATCTCAGTGCCGTTCTTCAGCGCTTCGCGTAACATGTTCCCCGTCGAGATGGTGGGGATGTTGTGAGTTTTGCAGATGATCTCTGCCTGGGTGCCTTTCCCGGCTCCCGGGGCTCCTAACAGGATCAGCTTCATATCCATCGTCCTTTCTCGTTTCGGTGGGCGGCCCGCCCCCGGCGCCGGCCTTGCAGCCGGGCCCGGCGGGGCAGCAGCCGGCCATGTGCCGTTTCATCAATCTAAGAAGCCCTTGTAATGCCGCATCATCATCTGAGATTCCAGCTGCTTTACAGTCTCCAGGGCTACGCCTACGATAATGATGATGGAGGTGCCCCCCAGGGACAGCCCCGTCATGCCGGTAACGCTGGTGTAGATGATGGGGATCAGCGCCACAAAAGCCAGGAACAAGGCGCCGATGAGCGTTACCTTGGAAAGGATCTTTGCGATGAAGTCCGCCGTGGGCTTGCCGGGACGGATGCCCGGGATGGTCCCGTTGTTCTGGCGGAGATTATTGGCCATTTCCAGGGGATTATACTGGATGGTCATATAGAAGTAAGCGAACATGAGGATCAGGAAGAAGTAGATCACGATATACAGCCAGCCCGTCTGGTTAAAGGCATCGAAGAAGCCCTTCCAGAAGCCCTCGGTGGGGTTCACGAAAATCTGGATCATCTGAGGGATGGACAGGATGGCGCTGGCGAAGATCACGGGCATCACGCCGCTCATCGAGACCTTGATGGGCAGGAATGTGCTCTGCCCGCCGTACATCTTCCGGCCAACCACCTTCTTGGCGTACTGCACCGGGATGCGCCGCTCGGCCTCGTTCATAAACACGATGACCCAGATGACCACCAGGAACAGCAGGATGAACAGGGGCGCCAGCACCAGGTAGTGGGCGCTGGTAGAGGGGCTGTCGATGCCCAGCTTCATGTACTCCCACACCATGCCCATGGTCACGGGCAGCCGGGCCACAATGCCGGCGAACAGGATGATGGAAATACCGTTGCCAATGCCCTTGTCGTTGATCTGCTCGCCCATCCACATAATCAGGGCGGTGCCCGCCGTAAAGGTGAACACGATGACAATGGCGGAGAACACCCCGGCAAAACCGCTGGAATACTCTACGATGCCGTTATTGCGCAGGTAGAAGTAGTAGGCCACGCCCTGGATGAGGCCCAGGAGCACGGTGACGTACCGGGTGATGGTGGCAATCTTCTTGCGGCCGCCCTCGCCCTCTTTCGCCATCCGCTCCAGGGCGGGAATGGCGATGGTGAGGAGCTGCATGATGATGGAGCTGTTGATATAGGGGGTAATGCCCATGGCGAACAGGGAAGCGTAGGCGAACGCGCCGCCGGTGAGCATATTGATATACCCCAGGGCCGCGTTCTGCCCGGCGCTGTCCATCAGCGTCGACAGGGCGGTAACGTCCAGGAAGGGCGCGGGGATTACCGAGCCGAACCGGAACGCCACGATGATGAGCAGCGTAAACAGGATCTTCTTGCGCAGGTCCGGGATTCGCCAGGCATTCCGAATTGTGTTAAACAATTTAGATCACCTCGGCCTTCCCACCAGCTGCCTCGATCTTGGCTTTCGCAGCCTCGGAAAAAGCGTTGGCCTTCACCGTCAGCTTCTTCTTCAGTTCGCCGTTGGAAAGGATCTTCACGCCGTCGCAGCCCTTGTTCAGGATGCCGGCCTCTACCAGCGCCGCGGTATCCACCTCAGCGCCGTCCTCAAACTTGTTCAGGCTTCCCACGTTGATGGCGACGATCTCTTTGGCAAAGATATTGTTGAAGCCCCGCTTGGGGATTCGTCTCTGCATGGGCATCTGGCCGCCCTCAAAACCGGGGCGCTGGCCGTGGCCCGCCCGGGCCTTCTGGCCCTTGTGGCCCTTGCCGGCGGTCTTACCGGTGCCGGCGCCGTAGCCTCTGCCAATACGCTTCCGCTCTTTGGTAGAGCCGGGCGTAGCTGTCAGCTGATTGAGCTTCATTCTCACGCACCTCCTTAGTCCTTGCTTACCTCGATCAGATGGCCGATCTTCTTGATCTTGCCCTGGGTCTGGGCATTGTCAGGCTGCTCTGTGCAGTCGCCCACCTTCTTCAGGCCCAGGGACAGGGCGGTGGCGATCTGGTCCTTCTTCGAGCCGATCAGGCTCTTTTTCAAAGTGATTTTCACAGCAAACGCCCTCCCTTACAGAATTTCCTTGGTGGACTTCCCGCGCACGGCGGCCACCTCTTCTGCGGTGCGCAGCTGGGTAAGGCCGGCCAGGGTGGCGCGCACCACGTTGCAGGGGTTGTTAGAGCGCAGCGCCTTGGTGCGGATGTCCTTGATGCCAGCGCTCTCTACCACGGCACGCACGGGGCCGCCGGCGATAACGCCGGTACCAGGGGCGGCGGGCTTAAGCAGCACGCGGCCGGCGCCGAACTCGCCCACGATCTCGTGGGGGATGGTAGAGCCCCGCAGGGCGATCTTCACCAGGTTCTTCTTGGCATCTTCAATGCCCTTGCGGATGGCGTCGGGCACCTCGGCAGCCTTGCCGATGCCGAAGCCCACAGTGCCGTTGCCGTCGCCGACCACGACCAGGGCGGAGAACTTCATTACGCGGCCGCCCTTTACCGTCTTCGAAACCCGGTTGATGGCGACGACGCGCTCTTGCATATCCATGGTGGATGCGTCAATGTTTCTAGCCAAAACGATTCCTCCCTCTTAGAAGTTGAGGCCGCCCTCACGGGCGCCTTCGGCCAGCTCTTTGACGCGGCCGTGGAAAATATAGCCGCCGCGGTCGAAGACCACATTGGTGATCCCCTTCTCCGCTGCTCTCTTGGCGATCATCTTGCCCACCTCGCGGGCGGCCTCTTTGTTGCCGCCGTTGCCGGTAAAGCTCTTGTCCAGGGTGGACGCGGCGC
>ENA-UONY01001546-UONY01001546.1-human-gut-metagenome-genome-assembly--contig:-CS9-NODE-1546-length-18954-cov-4.451664_pt1 | contig 18954 bp, 15 predicted proteins | sample MGYA00242465_ERZ724012 | MGnify/ENA metagenome assembly ERZ724012 | reverse complement strand
GCTGATGGGACTGTTTGTGGAGCAGGATTCCTGGTCCCGGGCCTCCTTGGCGGGAAGCCGGTGGTCCTGGGAGGGGGACAAGCTTACGGTGCAGCTTCAGGCCAATGGGAAGAAGGCTCTGGAGGCCTGTGTCCCTGGGGTTCGGCGATATTTGGCGGACCGGTTTGGCCGCCAGGTTTCCATGGAGATTCAGGCTCACGGGGAGCTGGAAGGCCCCGATCTCTTCCGCCAGACAGAAAAAATGCGCTGGGAGATGGTGGAGCAGCTGCCGAAGACGCCGCCCCCCGCCGCTCCCCGGGAGCGTCCTGCCTCTGGTGCCCCCAAGGGCGGTGCTCCGGGGACATCCAGTGGGGACACCATTTTCGGCAAACCCTTTGTGGACCCGGTCATCCCTATCCGGGATGTGGCCCTGGATATGCGCACCGTGTGTGTGGCCGGGCGGGTGTTTGCGGCGGAGCATAAGGAGCTCACCAAAAACAACGCCATTGTGGTGAATTTTGACATCACGGATTACACCGGCTCCATCCGCATCAACCGGTACTTCCGGGAGCGGGACCTGCCCAAAGCCCAGGCCATTGTGGAGGCCACCAACGTAGGCGTCTGGGTGAAGGTTCTGGCCAAGCCGGTGATCAACCGGTTTGACAATGAGATGGTGCTGGACCCCATCGCCATTCTCCCCCACAAGGCCCCCAAACGCCTGGATACGGCGGCAGACAAGCGGGTGGAGCTGCACCTGCACACCAACATGTCCAATATGGACGCCCTGACGGAGACCACCGCCGCCGTGAAGCAAGCGGCGGCCTGGGGCCACCAGGCCATTGCCATTACGGACCACGGCTGTGCCCAGTCCTTCCCAGAGGCCATGAAGGCGGCCTCCAAGGCCAAGGTGGCAGGAACGGACCAGAATATTAAGATTCTCTATGGTTGCGAAGGATATTATGTCAATGATGTAGATGACCGGATTGTGGTCCACGGCTCTGGGGAGGCGGATTTTAACCAGGAATACGTGGCTTTTGACCTGGAGACGACGGGCCTGTCCTCTCAGCATGATGAGATCATTGAGATTGGCGCTGTGATTCTGAAAGAGGGCAGGGAAGTGGACCGCTTTCAGAGCTTTGTGGACCCGGGGCGGCTCCTGACCCAGAAAATTGTGGATCTCACCGGGATCACCGACGAGATGCTGAAGGGTGCGCCGGATATCGGGGAGATTCTCCCCCGGTTTTTGGCCTTCTGTGGTGACCGGCCCTTGATTGCCCACAACGCGGACTTTGATGTGGGCTTTGTGTCTGCGGCCTGCCGCCGGTTGGGCATTGCCTATGGACCCACTTATCTGGATACCCTGATTCTCTCCCAAAATCTGCTGCCCCAGCTGGGAAAATTCAAGCTGGATATTGTGGCCAACGCCCTGAGTCTGCCGGAGTTCAACCACCACCGGGCGGCGGATGACGCGCTCACCTGCGGCCTGATTTTCCAACGGTTGAGCTGCCGTCTGGAGGAGATGGGACTTTGTACCCTCCAGGCCATCAACCCGGCTATGCCGGCCCTGCGGGCCAAAAATAAAATTGGCGACCGCCATGCCCGGCATATCATCCTTTTCGCCAAGAACCAGACAGGTCTGCGGAACCTGTACCACCTGATTTCCCTGAGCAACCTGCAATACTTTAAGCGGAACCCGCGAATCCCCAAGTCGGAGCTGATCACCTATCGGGAGGGCCTCATCATCGGCTCGGCCTGCGAGGCGGGGGAGTTATTTCAGGCCATCATCAATCACAAGAGTCGGGAAGAGCTGGAGCGGATCGCCTCCTTCTACGACTTTTTGGAGATTCAACCCCTGGCCAACAACCGGTTTATGCTGGAAAAGGGCATTGCGGAAAATGAGGAGGAGCTGCGGGAGTTCAACCGCACCGTGGTCCGTCTGGGAGAGCGGCTGGGAAAGCCGGTGGTGGCCACCGGGGACGTACACTTTTTGAACCCGGAGGATGAGATTTACCGCCACATTCTCCTGGCCACCAAAGGCTTCGATGACTGCGACAAGCCCAATCCCCTGTATTTCCGCACCACCGATGAAATGCTGGAGGAGTTTTCCTACCTGGGTGCGGAGAAGGCCTATGAGGTGGTGGTGCGCAATCCCAACTCCATTGCGGACATGTGCGAGACCCTCCGGCCTGTGCCCCACAATCTGTTTGCCCCCTCCATTGAGAACTCGGTGGAGGACCTCAAAAGCCTGGTGTACGGCAAAATGCACCGGCTTTATGGGGAGGACCCTCCTGAGCTCATCACCAAGCGGGTGGAGACGGAGCTGGGGGATATCATCCGCTGTCACTATGACGTCATTTACATGTCCGCCCAGAAGCTGGTGCAGAACTCCCTGGAGCACGGCTATCTGGTGGGCTCCCGTGGTTCCGTAGGCTCTTCCATTGTGGCCTACATGGCAGGTATTACGGAGGTCAATTCCTTCCCGCCTCATTACCGCTGCCCCAATCCGGAATGCAAGTTCACCACCTTTGATGTACCCAAGGGCTGCGGCTGCGGGGCGGACCTGCCGGATGCGGTGTGTCCCAAGTGTGGGACCGCCTTTGAAAAGGACGGCTTCAACATTCCCTTTGAGACCTTCCTGGGCTTCGGCGGCGACAAGGTGCCGGATATCGACCTGAACTTCTCCGGGGAGTACCAGGCCAAGGCCCATGCCTACTGCGTGGAGATGTTTGGAAAGTCCCACGTGTTCCGGGCCGGGACCATTGGTACCGTGGCGGAGAAAACGGCATTTGGCTATGTGAAAAAATACCTGTCGGAGCGGGGCAGAACCGTGTCCCGGGCGGAGGAAAACCGGCTGGCTTCCGGCTGCGTGGGGGTCCGCCGGACTACCGGACAGCACCCCGGCGGTCTGGTGGTGATTCCGCAGGAAAACGAGATCTGGGACTTCTGCCCGGTGCAGCACCCGGCGGATGACCCCTCGGCAGACACCATCACCACCCACTTTGAATACCACTGCATGGAGGAAAACCTGCTGAAGCTGGATATGCTGGGCCATGATGACCCCACCATGATCCGAATGATGGAGGATATGACCGGGGTGGATGCCCAGAAGATCCCCCTGGATGACAAGGACACGATGTCCATTTTCACCTCCTCTAAGGTCCTGGGCTATGAGGACGACCCGATCTTGGGCCCCACTGGGGCAGTGGCCATTCCGGAGTTCAACACCCGGTTCACCCGGGGCATGCTCATGGACACCATGCCCACCCGGTTTGACACCCTCCTGCGGCTGTCCGGCTTCTCCCATGGCACGGACGTGTGGCTGGGCAACGCCAAGGATCTTATTACCTCCAAGACGGCCACCGTCGATCAGGCCATTGGCTGCCGGGACGACATCATGCTGTATCTCATCTCCTGCGGCATGCCGGAGAAGCGGTCCTTTAAGATTATGGAGGCGGTCCGGAAGGGAAGGGGCCTTCCCGAGGGAGCGGAGGAGGAAATGCGAGCTGCGGGGGTGCCGGATTGGTATATCGGCTCCTGCAAAAAGATCAAGTACCTCTTCCCCAAGGCCCACGCCGTGGCCTACGTCATGATGGCCTTCCGCATCGCCTGGTTTAAGGTTCACAAGCCCCTGGCCTTTTACGCTGCCTATTTCTACCGCCGGAGCCAGAAGGGCGGCTTTGACGCCGCCATGATGACCCGGGGATTGGAGGAGGTCAAGGCCCACATCTCCGCCATTGACGGCAATGACGCCGCCACGGATAAGGACGAGGATATGCTCACCACCCTGGAGGTGTGCTACGAGTTCTACCTGCGGGGCTTCTCCTTTGCCCCCATGGACCTGTACCGGTCTCATGCCACCAAGTTCCTCATAGAGGATGGGAAGCTCCTGCCCCCCTTCGTCTCCGTCTCCGGCCTGGGTGAAACTGCCGCCTGGGACATTCTGGAGGGGCGGAAGGGGAAAAAGTTCATCTCCATTGAGGAATTCTCCGCCGCCTGTCCCAAGGTTTCCAAAACTCACATCGAGAACCTGAAGGCCGCAGGTGCCTTCGGAGACCTGCCAGACACCAGCCAGGTCAGCCTGTTCTGATCTGTCCGGGAATAGAAAGAGCGTGTTGCAAAATGGAACGGCTTTCACCAGTCCGTTTTGTAACACGCTCTTTTTTGCGGCTTGTTTTATTTGGTTCCGAAAATCCGGTCTCCCGCATCGCCCAGGCCGGGGACGATGTAGGCGTGGTCGTTGAGCCTTTCGTCTACGGCAGCCACAAAAATGTCCACGTCGGGGTGGGCCTGATGGACGGCCTCAATGCCTTCAGGGGCGGCGATGATGTTCATGAGGGTGATGGCCTTGCAGCCGTATTCCTTGACAAAGGAGATGGCAGCCACGGCGCTGCCGCCGGTAGCCAGCATGGGGTCCACGATAAACACCTGACGCTCCGCGATGTCATTGGGCATTTTGCAGTAGTACTTCACCGGCTCATGGGTCTCGGGGTCCCGGAACAGGCCGATGTGACCGATTTTCGCGGAGGGGATCAGATCAATCATGGCGTCCACCATGCCCAGCCCAGCCCGGAGCACCGGCACAATGGCCAGCTTTTTCCCAGCCAGGACCCGGACCTGGGCCATACCAATGGGGGTCTCCACCAGGGCTGCCTCCATGGGGAGATTCCGGGTGGCTTCATAGCACATCAGGGCAGAGATTTCGCTGACCAGTTCCCGGAATTCCTTGACGCTGGTATTTTTATTCCGCAGAATGGAGAGCTTGTGCTGGATCAGGGGGTGATTCAAAATGTGTACGTTTTCCATCATTGGTTGTCCTTTCTTTCTGCTGCCTGGAGCCGCTCCAGACGCTCCCGTTCCGCCTGAGACAGGCGAAGATAATTCGGCTGTAATGAGTTGGCATCACCGGTTTCACCCCGCTGGATGGCCGCCCAGGCCGCGAGAGCCACGCCGGAGGCCCGCTGCTGCCGCCGGTGCTCCGGGGCCAGCAGGAGCCGGCCAGCCGGCAGCTGCATGGAGCCGCTGCACAGAAGGGCGCCGTCTCCCACCAGGGTTACCGGCTCCTCCCGGTCCAGTAAGTCCGCCTCCAGAGACGCCATGGAGATAGCCCGGTCCTCCCGGAGCCGGGTGAGAGTGCCGCCGGAGGCCCGGAAGAGGGCGTTGTAGACCTGGCTGCGCCGGGCGTCCATTACGGGGCAGACCAGCCCCTCCAGCTCCCCCAGCCCCCACGCCATAGCCTCCAAGGTGGATATGCCGAAGAGGGGCAGCTCCTGGCCCCAGGCGAAGCCTTTGGCTGCCGCCATGCCGATGCGTATGCCGGTGAAGCTTCCCGGCCCCATGGCCACGGCCACGGCCTCTACATCCCGGGGGGTCAGCTCACAGGATTGGAGGAGATGTTCTGCCATGACCAGAATGGTCCGGCTGTGGGTGAGACCGGCGTTTTGGTAAGCCTCTGCCAGAAGGCTGCCGCCCTCCATCAGTGCCACAGAGGCGGCTTTGGCGGAGGTTTCAAAGGCTAAGATCCGCATGGGGTACCCCCTCAATGGTGATTTTTCGCTGCTGGTCGGAGCCAGGGATTTTTTCAATGGTCACCGTCACCGGCGATTCCAGAGCGTGGGCCACCCGCTCGCTCCACTCCACCACGCACAGGCCCCCCCGGTCCAGGTAATCCTCCCAGCCGATGTCAAAGAGATCCTCTTCGCTGTTCAGCCGGTACATGTCAAAGTGGAACAGGGGCATACGCCCCCCGGTGTATTCATGGACGATGGTGTAGGTGGGACTGGTCACCGGCCCGGTGACGCCCAGCCCCCGGGCCAGTCCCCGGGTGAACGCGGTTTTTCCTGCGCCCAGGGGTCCGCGGAAGGCCACCACCTGCCCAGGCCGGAGACAAGCCGACAGGGCCGCTCCAACCCGCTCCGTTTCCTCGGGGCTTTGCGTCCAACATTCCATAGATGGCCTCCTTTCTGCTGCGAAGCAATGCGGCTTCGCGGCCATTATATCACAATACCTCAGATTTGCAAGGTGCGGTGTGAGCACCGCACGAAAATCAATTTTGGATTTCCCGCTTTTGTGTTCGTAGGGCGGGACGACTCGGCCCGCCGTATTTTTGAGGGCAGTGCGCCAGGGACGTCACGCGCTACAAACCCAAAATGGATTTCCGCGACCACACCGGTAGAGCTTGAGCCCATGGCATTGCACCCGGACTCCAGCTTAGAACCGTTGCCGAATGGCGGAAATGCCTTGGGACAGGGCTTTTTCTGCATCGGGGCCCAGGGCCTCGGCCAGGAGGCGGTATTCGTCCAGACCTCCGGTGCCGTGGAAGACGGCGTAAGCGCCTGCGTCGGAGCCGGGGGCGAGCAGCCCCCCCAGGGCGTGGAATCGGGCCACATTCTCTTGGGCGGCGGCCAGGATGCGCTTCACAGCCGTCTCCGAAAAGCGGCCTGTACCCCGCAGGTTGCCAATGGTTGCCAGGGTGGGAACCCACACGGTTCCTGCCTCCGCCATGGCGTCCAGAGCCTCACCGGAGAGGTATGCCCCGTGTTCCACGGAATCCACCCCAGCTTCCGCCGCGGCCAGGACGGTTTGCGCTCCGTTGGCATGGGCCATGACGGCAAATCCCGCCTCGTGGGCAATGCGGATCATTTCCCGGATTTCCCGGGCTTCCAGAGGGCTGCCGGTGAGGATGCCAAAGCGGTCAAAGTCCATGAGGCCGGAGATCATAATTTTGACAAAATCCCCGCCGCCCTTGCGGACCTCCTGCACCAAGGCCCCGTATTCTTCCAAGGTGTCAAAGCCCCGTCCGATGAAGCTGCCGTAGTGGCCTCGCTTGTAGATGGGAAAGAGGGGGGTCCGGTAGGTAATGCCATATGAGTCCGCCAGCTCCCGGGCGCGTAGGCCCACGCCCCACCGGTCCCCACCGTCCCGGAGGTAGGTGAACCCTAAGGAGCGGTAGCCTTCCATCGGGGGGCGGATCAGGCCCTCCTGGGGGCATTGGCGGTGGGCGGCATTGGCGTCTTTGTAATAGACGCCATCCAGCACCATGTGGATGTGGCAATCTGCGTACATGGAGCCGCCCCCTTACTGCCGGATGAAGAGGACACCCAGGGTTCCCGGGCCGCAGTGGCAGGAGACGGTACATCCGGCAGAGGTCTCGTAAACCTCCCGGAAGTGGCCGTACCGTTCCACGGCCTCCCGCACGGCCCCCAGGCAATCCGGCTCCACCGGGGTGTAGGTGACAAACAGCCGGTCCCGGCGAAGGTCCGTCCGCCCGTCCAGCCGGTCCTTGACGTAATTGGCCAGGCATTTGGCGTAGGGCCCGCGGTATTTTTTGACCACCTGCATCTTCCCGTCCCGGACCTCAATGCAGGGCTTCAGATTCAGAAGGTTGGCCCCCAGGGCCGCCACGGTGGAGCAGCGGCCCCCCTTGACCATGTAGTCCAGCCGGTTCAGGAGGAAGCTGGCTTCCACCTTTCCGGTGAGCTGCTCCAGCTCCCGGCAGAGCTCCTTCAGACTGGCAGCTTGCTCCCGGAGGCGGCAGGCCTCCAGAACCACGTGGCCCTGCCCGGTGGAGAGATTGCGGGAATCCACCACCTGCACATTGGGAAAATCCGCCGCCGCCAGGCAGGCATTCTGGTAGCAGGCGGAAAAGCCGGAGCCGATGGTGATGTGGATAAGCCCGTCGCAGGACCCGGCGAAGCGGCGAAACAGGGCCTGGTATTCCCCCACACTCACCGCCGCCGTGGAGCACAGGCTCCCGCCGACAGCCACGTGGCTGAAAATCTCCTGGGGTGTGATGGTGAGACCGTCTGTGTAGCTGGCCCCATCCTTCATCACGGTGAGGGGCGCCAGGGTAATGTCATACCGGGCCAAAAGGGCCGGAGACAAGTCGCAGGTGCTGTCTGCTGTTACTTTGATGTTCATCGTTTCCCTCCGCATAACGCCAAAATCTGTGGATTTTCCTTTAGTATACCGTGATTTCGCGTCATGTCAACCGTGGGGATGTCATTTCCCCGGAACAAAGTAAAAAGGGAGCGGGAGCTTCCTTTGCCGGCGCAGCGGATGTTTTGTGTTTTGCGGATATCCTGCCTGCTGGAAGCCTTGTCAAATGGAGGCGGCTGTGATAAGATGCTCCCAGGAGGCGATGGAGTATGGATCACGGAGAACAGGCGCAGGCTCTGTTTTTAGATGGCTGCAACTGCGCCCAGGCGGTGTTTGCGGCGTTTTGTGATGTGACGGGTTTTTCCCGCCGGGAGGCGATGTGTTTGGCCTCCTCCTTAGGCGGCGGCGTGGGGCGGATGCGGGAGATTTGCGGCGCCCTGTCCGGGGCTTTTTTGGCTATGGGCTGGCTGTACGGCTATGAAGAGCCGGGGGATGACAGAGAAAAGGCGGCCCATTACGCCCGGGTCCAGGAGCTGGCTGCCGCTTTCCGGGAGCGGCACGGCGCCATCCAGTGCCGGGAGCTGCTGGACCACCCGGATGCCACTGCTACCCCCACCCCACGGACGGAGGCCTTCTACCATGACCGCCCCTGCGCCCGCTTGGTCCGGGACGCGGCGGCCCTTTTGGACCGGTACATGGAGGCTCACCCTCCCACGAAAGGCCCATGGGGGAGCCTTAGAAACGGAAATCCCCCCGCGCGAACCCCTGCCGGAAGCGCCCAGTAAAACGGAGGGCGGGGGGAGGTTCGCGCAGGAAAATGAGGGGATTTTGCTGTTGAAATCCCCCCTTGTCAGTTTTGACGGCTTGTGATATAGTTATTTTGTCGGAAATGAACGCCGTGATGCACACGCCGGCTGGGCATGTTTGCGGACACAACTTATCCCCGCGAGGGGACGGAAACTTTTCAAAATTTGTAGCATACTGCTTACAGATTGACACAACTTATCCCCGCGAGGGGACGGAAACATAACAGCCAGCTTCTCGTCGTCATGAGTGGCAGGACACAACTTATCCCCGCAAGGGGACGGAAACTCATAAGGCGCGCCGCAAGCTATGCCCCGGCGTGGAAGCGCCCTGCCTGCCCCCGGGGATGGAAGCGGCAGGGCATATAAAAGACCGGCCAACCCTTGGATCGGGGTTCGCCGGTTTTTGCCTGTTTCTGTATGGATGAATGGCGGTGGAAGGGATGGTCGCCCGCTGGCTTTATTCCATCACTGTGCCGTCGGGGTGGAACAGGGGCAGCTTTTCCAGATAGAGGATGTCCTCACGCTTCTGGGCGTCGCCCTCGGCCAGAATGGCCATGCGGCCCACGATGTTGCCGCCGGCTTTTTCCACCAAGGCTTCCAGGGCGGACAAAGACTCGCCGGTGGAGATGACGTCGTCCACAATGAGAATGCGCTTGCCGGCCATGAGAGCGGCGTCTGCGGTGTCCAGGTACAGGTGCTGCTCCTTGGCGGTGGTGATGGAGTGGACGGCCACGTCAAAGACCCCGGTCATGTACAGCTTGGGCCCCTTCCGGGCCAGCATGTACTTCTGGTCCCCGTTCTGCCGGGCCATCTCGTGGACCAGGGGGATGCCCTTGGCCTCCGCTGTGATGAGGTAGTCATAGGGGGGCGCCTTCTTCAGCAGCTCCCGGGCAGCCGCCACGGTGAGCTCCTGATCTCCAAAGATGACAAAAGCACCGATGTACAGACTGTCCGATACCTTGCAAACCGGCAGATCCCGCTCCAGACCTGCAATTGTCATGTGGTATACCATAGTAATTGCTCCTCTTTCTCAAAATGTGGGCATTTTGCCCTAAAACAACAAAATCACACATTTTATTATACCGCCACAGGGAAAAAAGTCAAGCCCGCGACACAGTTTGGAAGGCTGTCCGAACTGTGTGGCGGGCTTACTGGTGGGGGAGGGCTTTATGCTACGGTGTTCTCAAACTGGCTGTTGTACAGGCTAGCATAGAAACCACCCTTGGCCAAAAGCTCCTGATGGCTGCCGCTTTCCGCCACGTCGCCGTCCCGCAGGACCAGAATCAGGTCTGCGTTGCGGATGGTGCTGAGCCGGTGGGCGATGACGAAGGAGGTGCGGTTTTCTGTCAGCCGGTCCATGGCCGCCTGGACCAGGGCCTCGGTCCGGGTATCCACAGAGGAGGTGGCCTCGTCCAAAATGAGCAGGGGCGCGTTTTCAATCATGGCCCGGGCAATGGTCACCAGCTGCTTTTGACCGGCGGAGAGATTGGCCCGGTCATTGAGCTGGGTGTCATAGCCATGGGGAAGCTGCCGGATGAAGTGGTCCAGTCCCACGGCCTTACAGGCGGCCTGAACCTCCGCGTCGCTGACGCCCTGCTTGGAGTAGACGATGTTTTCCCGGATGGTCCCCTCAAAGAGCCAGGTGTCCTGGAGGACCATACAGAACAGGTTGTGGACATTTTCCCGGGTGAGGTCGGCGATGTTCTGGCCGTCGATGCGGATTTCGCCGCTGTTCAGCTCGTAGAACCGCATGAGCAGGTTCACCAGGGTGGTCTTGCCTGCGCCGGTGGGACCCACAATGGCCACCTTCTGACCGGGCTTGGCATGGGCGGAGAAATCCTGAATGACGGTTTTATCCGGGGTGTACCCGAACCGGACGTGGGAGAATTCCACGTCGCCCCGCACCGTCTCCACCGGCAGGACCTGGGTTTTGCCGGATTCATCGGTCAGCTCCTCCTGATCCAGGAAATCAAAGACCCGCTGGGAGGCGGCGGCGGTGGCCTGGAGGCTGGTGGCCGCCTGGGCAATCTGGGACAGGGGATTGGTGAACTGCCGCACGTAAATCATGAAGGCTACAATGGTACCGAAGTCCGTATGGCCTCCTTTGACCAGCACGGCGCCCACCACACACACCGCCACATACCCCAGGTTGCCAATAAAGGCCATGAGGGGCTGCATGAGGCCGGAGAGGAACTGGGATTTCCAGGCGCAGTTGTAGAGGTCTTGGTTGACCCGGTCGAAGGTTTCCTGGGCTGCCTGCTCGCCATTGTAGGCCTTGACCACGTTGTGGCCGGTGTAAATTTCCTCAATGTGTCCGTTGAGCTGGCCCAGATACTGCTGCTGACCCACAAAGTATTTCTGGGATTTGCGAATGATCAGCATCATGAGGCCAAAGCCCAGAATGGTGGAGACAATGGCCGTCACGGCCATGACGCTGTTGGTGAGGAACATCATGAGCAGAGAGCCCAGGAACATGGTCACGGAGGTCACCAGGTTACCCAGGGACTGGTTCATGGTCTGGCCAATGGTGTCCACATCGTTGGTCACCCGGCTGAGCACATCGCCGAAGCTCACCTGGTTGTAATAGCCCAGGGGGACCCGGTTGATTTTCCGGGAGATGCTCTGCCGCAAGGCCTGGGAGACCCGTTGGGTGAAGGTAGCCATGAGGTAATGCTGGACGTAATGCCCAACGGCTGCCAGGCCGTACAGGGTCACCAGGGTCATGCCTGTGCGAAAAATGGCGTCCATGTCGATCTCTCCCAGGAGGCCCTCCTGGATGAGATTGGTCATATTCCGCATTTTGTCAGGGCCCATGAGGGCGAAAATGGAGGCAACCATAGCAAGGACCATACCGGTGATGCCGATGGGAAGCCAGGGCCGTGCAAAGGCCAGGAGCTTACCCCAGGCGCTTTTCAAATTGACCGGCTGGGAGGGGAGATGGGGCTTCAGATGGGGATTATGCATGTTCCAATTCCTCCTTTGACAGCTGAGACAGGGCAATCTGCCGGTAGACCTCGCAGGATTCCAGCAGCTCCCGGTGGGTACCCTGGCCCACCACCTTGCCGTTGTCCAGCACCAGGATCAGATCCGCGTCCCGGATGGTGCCGATCCGCTGGGCCACAATGAGGCTGGTGACGCCTGCAGTCTCCCGCTTCAGCGCCTGCCGGAGGGCCCGGTCGGTCCGGTAGTCCAGGGCGGAGAAGCTGTCGTCAAAGATGTAGATTTCCGGTTTCCGGCACACGGCCCGCGCAATGGCCAGCCGCTGCTTCTGCCCACCGGAGAGATTGGCGCCTCCCTGCGCCACTGGCCCGGAACAACCGGTGCTGTCCACAAAATCCGCGGCCTGGGCGATCTCCACCGCCTGCTTCACCTGAGCTTCTGTGACGTGGTCGGTCCCGTAGCCCACGTTGGAGGTGATGGTGCCGGAAAACATGACGGTCCGCTGGGGCACATACCCCAGCTTTTGGTGCAGGGAGGCCAGGGTATACTCCCGCACGTCCACGCCGTCCACCAGCACCTGCCCCTCGGTGGCGTCGTAGAACCGGGGTACCAGGTTGATGAGGCTGGATTTGCCGGAGCCTGTGGCGCCGATGAAGGCTACAGTCTGCCCCTTTTTAGCCCGAAAGCTCACATGTTCCAGCACATTTCCGGCTGCGTCAGGGTAGCGGAAGGATACATTCCGGAATTCCACCTCGCCCTCCCGGCCGGGAAGTCCCGCCTGGCGGGTGCCGTCGGTGATGGAGGAACGGGTCTCCAGGACCTCCAGGACCCGCTTGCCGGACACGGAGACCCGGGGCCAGATGATATAGATCATCACCAGCATCATGAAGGCGGCTACTACCTGCATGGCGTAAGAGGAGAAAACCACCATGTTGGAGAAGATCCCCAGCCGCTCCGTCACGGCTGCAGCGCCGGTGAGGGGAATGGCTCCGATGAGGTATGCACCAATCCAATAAATGGCCAGGGTCAGGCCGTTCATCACCAGGTTCATGCCGGGGAACATGATGGCCATGACCCGGTTGGCGGCCAGGTTGTTGGAGGTGAGCTTGTGGTTGGCATCCTGGAATTTTTCCTCCTGGTAGCCTTCTGCATTGTAGGCCCGTACTACCCGCAGGCCGGTCAGGTTTTCCCGGGTGACCCGGTTCAGATTGTCTGTGAGGGCCTGAATCCGTTTGAACCGGGGCATGGCGAAGGTGACGGCAATGACAATCAGCACCATCATAAAGGCCACGGCAGCGAAGGTGGCGGCGGTCCACTGCCAGCTCTTGGACTGGATTTTGCAAATGGCCCATACCGCCATGATGGGAGCCTTGAGAATGACCTGCAGCCCCATGGCCACCAGCATCTGAATCTGGGTGACGTCGTTGGTGGTCCGGGTGATGAGGCTGGCGGTGGAGAAGCGGTTGATCTCCTCCATGGAAAAGCCCTCCACCTGCCGGAAGATCCCGGCACGCAGCCGCATGGAGAAGGAGGCTGCCACCTGTGCGGCCAGAAATCCTGTCATCATCGACAGAATCAGGCTGCCCAGGGCACACAGCAGCATCTTGCCGCCGGCCAGCCAGATGTCCGCCATGGCACTCCCCTCTGTCTGGACTAGCGTGGTGATTTCGGACATGAAATCCGGCATGGTGAGATCCAGCCAGACCTGTCCGGTGATGAGCAGGAGGCAGAGCAGGATCATCGCCACCTCTTTTGGCTGAAATCGTTTGAAAAGCTTGAACATATTGCCTCCTTGTGTTACCTGTGATGCAGGGCCTCCAGCTTGTGAAGGACGCCAATGCAGCACTGAATTTCTTCATCGTCTAAGGCGGACAGACATTGCTCCATGTGATGAATGATGAATGTGTCATCTTCTTCTGCTTGCTTTTGCCCGGCGGGAGTCAGCATGATCCGGAGCCGCCGGCGGTCCTCAGCTTCTATCAGGCGGATTACCAGGTCCTTCCGCTCCAAATTGGAGAGAATGGCCGCCACCCGGGCAGAAGATACGCCCATGATCTGGCGAAGCTCTCCTGCTACCATCCCCTCGGGATGGTGGGCCAGGAGGTGAAGGACCAGGGACTCCCCCTGGGCCCGCATTTGAATCTTGGATATGGGCTTCTTGTTCCACAGCGAAGTGACGGCATTTAGGATTTCTACTGCAGCCTGTTTCCGATCCATGGCTCGCACTCCTTTCAAATTTAGAATATAAACACCATTGAAGCACAACGGTGTTTATATTCTAGCACATCTGCCCAGAATATCAACGGCTTTCCCTGGAAGTTCATACTTTGTTTACAGTGCACAAATTTTAAAAAGTAAATTTGTATGAAGTGCCCATTCTGGGGCAGATTTGGCGGGAAACGGTTAGCCTGGCAGCTGGAGGTTGTCTGAAAAATCTCGTTTTGCAAACCATCCCTGTAAGTTTTTCACGGCTCTGCACATACTAACCCTGATTCGACAGAAACAAGGAAGGGTGAACTATGGCAAAACAAAAACGAGGAACCCGGAGCATCCGTTTTGATGCGCCGCCCATCCTCACTGCCTGGGCCAGCGTGGCCGGGAAGAAGGAGTCGGAGGGTCCGCTGCAAGCTTACTTTGACTACACCAACGGAGATACCTATTTTGGAGAAAAAACCTGGGAGAAGGCAGAGTGCCACATGCAGGAAATTGCGCTGGAGACGCTGCTGCAAAAGGCGGGGAAAAAGAAGAAGGATGTGGACCTGGTCTTTTCCGGCGACCTGCTGAATCAGTGCATCAGCTCCAGCTTTTCCCTGCGAAATACGGGGCTGCCTGCCCTGGGGCTGTATGGGGCCTGCTCCACCATGGGAGAGTCCCTGTTGCTGGCCTCTATGGCCGTCTCCGGCGGCTTTGCTGACCGGGCGGTGGCCATGACCTCCTCCCACTTTGCCTCCTCGGAGCGGCAGTACCGCTATCCTCTGGGCTACGGTGGCCAGCGGACCCCCACTGCCCAGTGGACGGTGACCGGCTCCGGAGCGGCATTGGTTTGCAGCAAAGGAGATGGACCCTTTGTGGAGACCGCCACGGTGGGAACCATTGTGGATCTGGGTATCACCGACGCCAACAATATGGGAGCCGCCATGGCCCCCAGCGCCTTTGAGACCATCCGATCCCACTTTGATGATCTGGGGGCTGCACCGGAGGATTTTGACCTGATTGTCACCGGGGACCTGGGCAAGGTGGGCAAGGAAATTCTCCTGGATCAGTTCCACCAGATTGGGGTTAACCTGGAGGACCGGTACACCGACTGCGGCGTTCTGGTCTTCGATCTGGAGGGACAGGATGTCCACGCTGGCGGGTCCGGCTGTGGGTGCAGCGCCATTGTCCTGTGCGGCTATCTCCTGGAGCAGCTCCGCCAGGGCAAGCTTCACCGGCTGCTGTTCTGCGGCACCGGTGCGCTCCTGTCACCCACCTCTTCCCAGCAGGGAGAGTCCATCCCCGGCGTCTGTCACGCCGTATCCATCACTACAGAAAGGAAGTAAGCAACATGGAATACTTGCAGGCGTTTCTGGTGGGCGGGCTTCTCTGTCTGATTGGCCAAATCCTTGTGGATAAGACCAGCCTGACACCGGCCCGGATTCTGGTGAGCTATGTAGTGACTGGGGTTGTGCTGGGCGCTTTGGGTATCTATGAACCCATTGCCCAGTTTGGAGGCGCAGGAGCTACGGTTCCTCTCACGGGATTTGGCTACAACCTTGCCAAGGGTGTGCGCAAGGCCGTAACAGAGGAGGGATTCCTGGGGATTTTCACAGGAGGACTCAAGGCGGCCGCCGGCGGCGTCTCTGTGGCCATTGTGGCTGCCTTTGTAGCAGCCTTGATTTTCCGGCCAAAAGACAAGAGCTAGCTTGGAATGAAACGGCAGGAACCGGGTAAACTACCCCCGCGGGAAACCCGTAAATGAATTCAGGAGGAATTTCACCATGAACTTCAACCAGAACAACAACCAGAACCAGAACAACAACCAGAATCAGCAGAACCAGAACAACCGGCAGAACCAGCAGAACAACCAGCAGCAGAACCAGAACAGCCGGCAGAACCAGCAGAACAACCAGCAGCAGAATCAGAACCAGCGCTGAGCGTAAATAAGCCCACGGCTTCGGCAAAGAGCTGAAAAGACATGCAGGCGGGATGGCAAAGACCCCCGCACAAGGGCAATGTCAAAAACCCGATGCAAAGCAAATCATAAGCAGAGAGGAGCCAAATCAGACTCCTCTCTGCTTATCATATGTAGAAGCGCGTTGGGAAAATCTCAGACAAATGCCGATCAGGCAGCAGGACGTTCCTTTCAGCGAACGATGGTCATCTCCATGACGAGGGCATTGGCGCTGTCGTAGGGACGGTCCAGAGAGCAGCCCAGGAAGTCCTTGCCCAAAAGGTCGGTCAGATTGCCTCGGAGGCCGAACTCTGGCAGGCGGCCCACCAGACGTCCGTTTTGGTAGAGATAGGCCATTTGTACCGGGGTGGCAAAGCTGCCGTCGGGCGTAATATCGCCGCCGCTGGTGAGGACATACAGGGCCGGACGGCCATCCAGGATTTCCTCCAAGGTTTTCCCTGTTGGCTGGACAGACAGAGGCGGGAGTGCCAGCGCGGGTGCATCGTCATAGCTGCCGGCGGCTGCTGCAGTGCGGTCCATTGTTTGCTCCCAGGCGCACTTCTTGTCGGCATAGCCCCGGCGGAACACGCCGTTTTCAATCAGAGGCAACGTATCGCCTGCCAGGCAGACGCCCTCTGGGTCAAAGAAGGGAACGAAAAAGCTCTCCCAGGACCGGTCCACCTGGAGGGTGAAATGCTCCGAAAACAGCTTCTGGCCTTCCATGCCGGACCAGGGAGAGGCCTTCCGGGCCAGCTTCTGCCCATTCAGCCCCAGCGCCCAGGCCCGCTGGAACATGTCGGCGCTTCCCAGCACCGGCAGCTTTTCCATATCTGGCAGGGCAATGGGATTCAGGTGAGCCTCCAGCATCTCGCTGGCCTCTTTCAGGACCGTTTTCGGATCAAAGGTGCGGTAATTGCCCCCGATTCCGGTGTCAAAAATGTTGACCGAATCCTGGGCCCGCACCAGGAGGCTCATCTGGACCGCAGCATCCTGCCAGGCATAGTCCAGGCCGCCGTCGTTGCACAGCCGGATCTCGTCTTCTGTAAAGTTGATTTTATTGCTGAAAATAAACTGGGGGTAGTCCTGCCGGAGGGTTTCCAGCAGCTTTTCCGAAATCTGAAGAAACCGGCTGGCATCCATGGGCGTGCCCCGGCGGCAGGCCCGGCGTCTGCTGGTCTCCGGGCCCCAGGGGCAGGGAATCTGCCGGGCGAGGTTTGCTTCCGCCTGGGCCCAGACGTCTGCTGTCGGCTCGCCCAAAGTGCCGGATACCCCCAGAAATTCACCGTCATAAACCCGGCAACCGGATTTGGTAATGGTTTTTTTGCGAACAGAGTCGATCTCTCCGCTGGTGACATTGAGGGAAATCTCCCGGAGAATCGTTTGATACAGTTCTTTTACCATGATCTGCTCCTCCTTACTGAACCTGAATGTTCCGGACCCTGACATAGGGACCGCCGAAGGCCACGCGCAGAGGCCACTGTTCCATTTTTCCGCACCCGCCAGTAGACTGGGAGCACACCTGCACATCCTTTGTGAGGCCGTCGATCTCGTGGAGGGTGTGCATCACGCTGCCGGTCACCACCGAAATCCGCACCGGCTCGGCAATCTTGCCATTTCGAATCATGTAGGCTTGGTTGGGGGCAATGGTAAAGGTGGACATGCCGGAGCCGTGGTTAAAATCGTGGATGTACACGCCCAGCTCAATGGGTGCCAGCAGCTCCTCCAGGGTCAGGTTGCCCCCGCCAATGTAGGTAGAGGTCATCCGGACAATGGGCTCGTAAGAGAAGTCTATGGCTCTGGCGTTGCCGGTAACGTCTTCCCCCAGGGTGGCGGCTGTGGCGGCGCTGTGGAGCCGTCCGGTCAAGATGCCGTCGCGGATCAGGTATGTGGTTCGGGTCCGGGTCCCCTCATCGTCATAGGGGACATAGCCGGAGCCCTCGGGCAGGCCGGAATCCAGGATGTTCAAAATGGGTGAGCCCACTTGGGTTCCAATGGCCCACTCCTTCATCATGGTTTCCGAGCCCAGCATCAGATCCGCCTCGCTTTTGTGCCCGAAGCTCTCATGGGCAAAGACGCCGGCAGTAACCGGAGAAAACACGCAGGTGTAGCTCCCGGGAACCACAGGCACGGCACGTTTGGCATAGTCCACGCATTGTGCCAGCTTCTCATCCATTTCTTCCTGGCGACCGGACAGGCTGGGGAAGTCCGATTGATAGGTATGGAGCTGACCTGTCTGGGGTACGCTGCCTGCCGAGATGGTAAAGTTCAGCACCAGGCTGGCTCTCTGGTGGTCGAAGTGGAGGTCTGCGCCCAGGCTGGACCAAAACCACTTTTCTGTGTAGGTGTCCAGATAAGTAGCCCGCCAGTCGCTGACCTCCGGGACTTCTGCCACCACCGGCAGGTAGGACTGGAGCAAAGCGGCCTTTTCCTCGTTGGGTACTTGCCGCACATCTCTATCTTTGTACTGGAGACATACATCCCGGTTGACTTCCAACCGGGAGACTACCGGGTCCTGGCCGATGGCCGGGTTGGGGGTGGCCAGAGCCGCCAGGGCGTCCAGCTCCTGCTGGATGTGGTCCAGGTCTGTGGTGGCGCTGTAATACCAGCGCCGACCATCCCAGACGCGAAGAAATGCGCCGGCCTCCCGGCTGGTTTTGTTCTGGGTCAAAGCCCCATTCTCATACACAATAGAAGTTTGGAATACATCCTCCAGACGGATATCGGCATATAGATCTTTGGGAAATCGATACATGAAGCTGCCTCCTTAAAGGAAAATCAAAGGAATGCCCAACCATTCGCTTGCACCTGTGCGGCAGGGTAGGCAACCCCTACTGATCCCATTGTACCGGTTGCACCGATGCCTGTCAATGAATAATTGGATATACTTCACAATTTACCTGTTTAAAAGTTGATCTCATCTGGCATTTTAGCTGAAGACCCGTCCAATTCCTGTTTTTGGTGTCGGTTTCAAGTATAAAAAACATTTGTCCTTGCATTGAAGACTGTCGCAAAATATCCATTTCTCTTTTTGATTGTGCGGAGTTGCAAATCAACTGCCATGTGATATAATGAATGCGGAAAACGCGCAACATTCAGAATCAGGAGGATATTACATGTCTGAAACAAAAAAAATACCCCAGCGTTGTGAGATTGCCCTGGCCGACAAATGGGCCATTGAGGATCTCTACGCCACGGATGAGGCCT
>ENA-UONY01001533-UONY01001533.1-human-gut-metagenome-genome-assembly--contig:-CS9-NODE-1533-length-19047-cov-9.966512_pt1 | contig 19047 bp, 10 predicted proteins | sample MGYA00242465_ERZ724012 | MGnify/ENA metagenome assembly ERZ724012 | reverse complement strand
TGAAAATTGCAAAGTTTAATTCTACCATCCATTTATACAGTGGAATTCTCTTCTGCACAAGTGGAGTTTAATCTTTCATATCATAAATGGTATGCTCATGTTGGCCTTCTGACAGCAGTAGAAGGAGAACTAGCATGAGCAAATATATTCCCGGTAATCAAAAACATCTTACTCTCGAAGATCGCAAATACATTGAAAAATCCCTAAACGCTGGCTGTTCTTTTAAGGACATTGCAAGATATCTTTGTAAAGATCCAACAACAATCTCAAAAGAAATCAGGCTGCACAGGCTCAGCGACTGGTATCACAAAGGCTGTTTTAACAATGCACATAACTTTTGCGTCCACAGATATCATTGCAAAAAAGTCAATGCCTGTGGCAAGATCATTCTCTGCGGTGTCAAATGTACCACCTGTCCAACCTGCAACCAGACATGTCCGGACTTTGTCAAAGAACGATGTAACCGACTCGATAAAGCACCTTATGTGTGTAATGGTTGTCCAAAAGCAATCAATCACTGCACGATTGCCCACAAATACCGCTATGATGCTATTTTTGCTGACCGCAAATACAAAGAATGTCTCTCACAGTCCAGGGCCGGTATAAACATGACCAGACACGAACTGCATCAGAAAGATATGGTCATCACGCCCCTGATTTTTCAGGGACAGTCTCCATATCAGATTATAACGAATCATCCAGAACTCGATATGTCCGTGAGAACTCTGTATTCTTACCTTGATAAAGGAATCCTGTCCGCAAGAAACATCGATCTGAAACGTCAGGTAAAATTCAACCCCCGCAAAGTACACAAGACCCAGATCAAAGACAGATCCGTTTTTATCAGACGTATGTTTTCTGATTTTCAAGTCCTCGAGCTTGACCATTTTGCTGAAATGGATACCGTTCACTCATCACAGGACTCAAAGCGTGTCATCCTGACATTCTTCTTAACCCGTGAAAAACTGTTTCTTGCATTCATTATGAACAGATGCACCAAAGGTGCCGTAAAACTTGTTTTTAACAAGTTGGAACACCAGCTTGGCACATATGATTTTTTAACCTTATTCAACACGATTCTTACGGATCGCGGATCCGAATTCGGAGATCCGGAGTCTCTCGAAAACGGCATTAATGGCATTATGCGGTCAAGCATCTATTACTGTGATCCGATGAGAAGCGGTCAAAAAGGCGGCATCGAACAGGCACATACCATGCTTCGAATGATTCTTCCTAAAAAGACCAGCTTTGAATATCTCACCCAGTGGGATTTAAGAGCTATCGTAGACCACATAAATTCAACCCCAAGAGAAAGCCTTGGTGGTCGAACACCGTATGATGTAGCACTTGAAAACTATGGTATAGACATCTTAAAAGCACTTCAGCTTAGGCCGATTCCACCCGATGAGGTCAATCTGACGCCTAAGCTGATACGCTTTAACCACTAACTTAGCATAAAAATCTGCTGTCAGGCTGGAACTTAACAATTCACATTTTTTGAATGCGGCCTGTGGAATTTAGTTTCGCACAGAAACTATCCAGAGGCTTGTTTGCCATGCCTGAAAGTAAGATGTTTTATGGAAAGTTAATCTAATTATAGCAGTTTTATAAGGATTTAGCCTCCCACAATTCTAAAAAATCAAAGAATTTTAAAGCGTGGTGGAATTTACCCCTGCACTGGAATTTACTTTTTCAAGTCAGTCTAATTCTTGTCTCCTAAAATGAAATTTTAGCCTGATGTGATTTCTGTTCGTCAAACCAGAGATTTGCCTCCACCTTCCTTCAGATTCCCCTCACGTTAATCAACAGTACTTCTGTGAACAGGACACCCTTGGTCTTTGCGGTATCCTTCCCACTACTAGGGCGGATTAGGGACTTTCACCCACTAGAAACGTGCGCCGCAAGGCGCACCCACACTAATAAAAGGGATGGAGTAATTTCCAGCCCCTTTATTAAATGTCATATGCTTCTATATCATTTTCTTTCGTATATAAGTCTATAATCTTTTTCATATCATAATACCTCTGCCTTCCGCATTTATTCATTTGCATGAAAACTCCCCATCTGCATCCGCAAAAACATTTTATACCGCTCATAAGTTTCCTTTTGTTTTTTCGTCATCTTTGATGGCAGCAATTTTTCCAGACGCTTCCATGCCTCTATTAAGTTATAGTCATAATTCTCCGGTTGCACATACAAGCAGCTTACTTTCAATTCCCTGCGCATGATCCAATAGATATGTATGCAGCGATACGCCAGTATAATCATAATTCCAAGAATCAAACACCAGATTCCATACAGACTCTTCAAAAATTCTTTAGCTTCCGGCTTCGTTTCTCTACATAATATCTGCATTCCAAATCCAAGCACGGAAAAGAAATATACTCCTGCTATCTCACTTATAACTGTTCCAAGCATATATCTTGGCATCTGTAACCACTTCTTGTTTGTGAAGCAGATAATTCCAATTGCTAACATCATTAAAATTGTCGGAATATACAAATTTGTTCCACCAAAAGTCTGATCCACTAATGCAAGCAATAAATCAATCATTTACCTTCTCCTCTCTGTACTTCTTTTAAATCGTACACTTTATTATACCATTTACGAATAGAGCATGCAGTAAAATTAAAGAGAGCAGCCGCTCCGACTGCTCCCCATTCTACTTCTAATTATTTGCTTTTTTCCACCTGATACGAAGGCACTAACCGTTTCACCACCAGCTTCATCTGTGGATCATCTTCATATGCCGTCTTCTTCAGATCTTTCAAATGTTCAAAAAACTCTTCCCTGTCAAATTCAATCGGTTTTCCGATAAAAATCAGATCATTCTCCGTTTTCTGAAGTCCTTCCTCTTCTTTCAGACACTCTTCAAACATCTTTTCCCCCGGTCGAAGCCCTGTATACACAATCGGGATATCCACATCCGGTTCAAATCCGGATAACTTGATCAGATTTCTTGCCATATCATCGATTTTTACCGGCTCTCCCATATCCAGCACAAAGATTTCTCCGCCCTTTGCGTAAGCACCTGCCTGTAAGACAAGCGATACAGCTTCCGGAATCGTCATAAAATAACGAATAATATTCTTATCGGTAACGGTAACCGGTCCGCCCTCTGCAATCTGCTTTTTGAAAAGAGGAATCACACTTCCGTTACTTCCCAGTACATTTCCGAAGCGAACCGCTACATAATTGGTTTTCGGGAAACGATGCTGCATTCCCTGAATAATCATCTCACAGATACGTTTGGATGCTCCCATGATATTGGTCGGATTTACGGCTTTATCCGTAGAAATCAATACCATGCGCTCCGTTCCGTTTCTTCCTGCTGCCATAGCCACATTATAAGTACCGAATACATTGTTTTTAATTGCCTCATTCGGACTGTCCTCCATGAGTGGCACATGCTTATGTGCCGCTGCATGAAAAACAATCGCCGGTTTATAATCCGAAAATACGGTATCCACACGATGAGTATTTCTCACAGATCCAATCAGCACAACCAAATTCAGATTCGGGAATTTCTTTTTCAGTTCCTGCTGAAGGTCATACGTGGTATTTTCATAAATATCAAATATCACCAGCTGCGAAGGATGATGCGCCGCGATCTGGCGGCAGAGTTCACTTCCGATGGAACCACCGCCACCGGTTACAAGTACAACCTTTCCCGCAATGTATCCCATGACCTCATCCAGATTTGTCTTCACCGACTCCCGTCCCAGTAAATCTTCAATTTCCACCTCACGGAAATTTGAGACACTTACTTCGTCATTCACAATCTGCGCCATACTAGGCAGAATCTTAATTTTGCATCCTGTGTTTTTACACAATTCCAGGATCTTTTTCTTTCGATCTCCCGGCAGATTCGGGATGGCAATAAAGATTTCCTGCACTTCATATTTTTCTGCTGCCCAGGGAATTTTGCTGTCATTTCCCACAATCGGAGCTCCCAGAATGGTGCTTCCAATCTTATTCTTGTCTGCATCAATCACGCATACCACACGATTGCGGATCAGCGGACTGTTTTCCATATTTTTTATCAGGAAATTAGCACTGTCTCCTGCTCCAATCACCATGGTAGCAATGGCATGTCTGGATGCGTCTCCCAGATAACTGTGTCGTATGATACGCAGTCCCCGGTATACAAAACGGCTTCCGGACACCAGTGCCAGCAAAAAGAAAAAATACAAAATATAATAAGAACGTGGCATATTCCATTGGAACATATGCATCCCCAGACTCTGTATTGCAGCACTGAGCAGACACGCAATCACTACATTTAACAGTTCCTGCACACTCGCGTATTCCCACAGACTATTATACAGATGCATAATAAAAAATATCACGATGGTTACAATCATATTTACCCAGAAATATTGCAGTGCTGTCTCTAAAAAAGGAATTCCCTGCTCACTCTTTAAACTGAAATCAAAACGTGTCCAGATAGAAAGGATTTCCGCCAGAAAGATTGCCAATATATCGTAAATTACCAACAATACGATTCGTATATATTTTGCCGTTTCTCCCCGAAACCGGTTCTTCATTTGTTGCATGCCAAAATTACTCCCTATAATCTGCTCATTTTCATGACTTGTTTGATTTTCTCTGTTTTCTTGACTGTTTCTTTCCGGACTGCTTCTTTGCAGAAGTTTCTGTTGTCACTGCTTTTTCCGTTTTAAGGTCGTTCTGTTCCACGACAACATCATTTTTCTCAGAAACCGGTTCTTTTACGAAAAGATTTTCTTTCTTGACCAGCATCCGGTTCACCGCAAGTCCCAGGCCAAGCATGCCCCAGAATACCGGAGCGGTACATACATTGGAATCATTTGCGATACCTGCAATCATGTACACCAGCACTGCCGCAAATAATCCAAATCCAACCCAGCTGATACTCTCGTGCAGATCCACTCTGCGGTAAATGCGTATCGACTGTACCAGATACCAGAACAGAAATACCAGAAGTGCCAGGGTACCGATCAGTCCGGTTTCCACCCACTGCTGCAAATACCAGCAATGAGCTTTTACGTCATAGCTGTTTGCACCGTAAACATAGTTCTGGCTGATATAATCTTCCTGTGGCACTTCAAACATATAGGTATTTGCCCCGCTCCCCATAAAAGCATGCTTTCCAAGAAGCGGAATTGTTTTATTCCAGATATGTCCCCTGCTACTCATTGCATCATCCAAAAATACGTTTGAAACCTTCGGCTTCTCAAACTTCACTAATTTTCCTGCTGGATTCAAATACTCATATCCATTCTCATCGGTATTTATGAAGTTCCACTGCACACCATCAATCGTTGCACAAATTCCAGGCAGGTTATCTCCAAAAGATACCGGTTGCAGCTGTACCCCAGAAAAACGGCTGTCATCCATCGTTGTCACCTGGTTATCTGCATCCACTATCGTCTGACTTAACTCGTTTCCATCCGAATCTTTACAGCTGATCTGTGTTGTTCCGTCCTCTCCCACGGTATAAGAAACACTCAGTTTATTCCCGTGAATATCAAGCACGACATCATCCGTATTGGTTTCTACTCCATTCAGAGCCCATCTGTCACTCATCCGGTATGTACCAACAATTGTATTTTTTATATTTTCACCTGCTGAGGTGGTATTTCCAAGTACGATTGCTGCTATAATCCCAATTACCACTACAACAGCACCCACAACAAACAGTTTTTTCTTCCGGCTCAAAAGCACAAGTATAAGTACCACTGTTGCCAATGCAAGAGCCATCCATCCACTCGCACTGCCGCTTCCTTTCAGACAGATGGCACAGCATACTGCAGCTACTGCCAGCACTATCCGATGCCATATCTTTTTTGACGCAATAAACAGGCATACCGCCAACACAATGAGCATGCCAAAATAAAATGATAAAAAGTTCGGATTATATAATGTCGTATAAGAAGTTTTCGGTGCAAAATTAAACGTCAGCTCTTTTAAATTCTTCCACCATCCAGGATTTGTGATCAAATGTTTTCCAAAATTTGACTGAAAGAAGTCCAGTCCAAAATACTGAAATACGCCGATCACTGTAACAATAGCCATGCCAATGCCCGAAATTTTCAAAATGAATTCCACATGTTTTTCTTCATTCACAAAATTATACACATAATAACACAGCAGCATATACGCAAAAACTACCCACACAGACTCAAAAAGTTCATAAGTTCCGCCGGATACCCAATGCTTATGCTTTGAAAAAAGTGCTGACATCAGAACAAAAAGTCCATATACCAGCAGAAAATAAAAAGAATTTTCAAACTGCAGGGTCTCTTTCTTCACATAATGCCGATACAACAGAATTGCAGCCATCACCACTCCAATGATTACGATCGCAATCATCTTCCATGCAAAAAAGAAATCTGTCTGTGTATCTGAATTGGCCGGAAACCAGTCAAACTGCGACAGATTTGAATTATAGGAATACATATGTACAAGCAATGGCACAAACCCCATCATCAAAATGACGGGAATCATCAGCTTATTCGTCTTTTTTAAATTTCGATATCCATTCTCACTCAAAGTTTTCTCTCCTTAGTAAACAATTTTTCTAGAATATAATACCTCTAAACCTTCGTTTTTTCAACACGTAAAATATATATAATAGGTAAAAACACTTTTTTGTTACTTGTGTGTTACTTAAAAATTTTACAAATAAATGTGTATGATTGACACGATAATATAAATTTTTACACACGAAAGGAAGAAAAATGAGATTACCAAACGGATACGGCGGAGTCGTAAAACTCTCCGGCAACAGAAGAAGACCCTATGCAGCACGCATCACTACGGGCTGGCACATCAATGACATCACTGGAAAGCGCATCCAGCACTATCAGATTCTGGGCTACGCTCCTACCCGGTCGGAAGCTTTGCAGATTCTGGCACGTTACAATAATTATCCCATCGATGGGGAAACGCTGAAATTAACCTTCCGGGAAATTTATCTCCGATGGTCCGAAGAAAAGTTTCCTACCATCTCCCACTCCAACATCAAAGGTTATCGGGCAGCATTTGCCACTTGTGAAAACATTGCTGATATGCCATTTCACAATTTGAGACTCAATGATTTACAGCAGGTGATAGATCACTGCGGCAAGAACTATCCTACCCTGAAAAAAATTCGTGTTCTCTTTAACCAGCTCTATTCTTATGCCATGAAACACGAAATTGTCTCAAAAGATTATTCTGCCTATGTAAATATCTCGAAATACAAAGACCGGAATCCTAATAAAAACATACGGAGCTGTTTTTCCACTTCTGAAATTGCTCTCCTGTGGAAACACAAAAACGATCCCTATTGCCAGACAGTCCTCATGCTGATATACAATGGGGTCCGCGTCTCAGAGCTTTTGGAACTGAAAAAAGAAAATGTTCATCTGTCCGAACAATATTTTGATGTCATTGACAGCAAAACCGAAAACGGCATTCGAAAGGTTCCGATTGCTGACAAAGTACTCCCCTTTTACCAGCGCTGGCTTCATGACTGTTCCGATTGTGAATATCTCATCCATACTCTGGACAGCCAGCATTTTACCTATTATATGTATTACCACAATGTTTTCCAACCCCTGATGTTTCGTCTGCACATCGATCATACACCTCACTGCTGCCGGCACACCACGATTTCCCTGCTCGCCGAAGCACATGTCGATCAGACGACCATCAAAAAAATTGTCGGTCATTCCGGCGCTATGTCCCTGACAGAACGGATTTACACGCATCTGGATGTGCCTGTGCTGGTCGAAGCCATTAATCAGATTTAATCGCTTCTTGTATGTTGCTTGCGTGTTACTTGTAGAAGTGATTTTGCCCCAAACTCTGTTTATAAATCCGGTATTTCCAATACTTCCGCGGAAAATACCATCCATATTTCCGGTTAAGGTAACTTACAAGACTTCTACAAAGAAAAATGCTAAGGCAAAGACAAAGAAACTTACTTACACAATGAAAGTTGCTAAGGTAGGCGTTGCTTTATCTGGAGATTCAGTAGTAGCTATTGGAAGCACAACTAAGTTAACAAATACTAAGAAAAATTCTTCAAGAGCTAAGATTACTTACACATCAAGCGATGATTCTATTGCAACAGTAGCAGCTGACGGTACAGTAACTGGTGTTAAGGCTGGTAAGGCAACAATCACAGCTAAGATTACCGTTGGTAAGGATTCAGCTACAACTACTAAGGATGTAGAAGTTAAGAACTATGTTCTTTCTACTGTAGCACAGAACAAGTTGACAGAGCTTACAGCTACTGTTACTGGTAATACAAAGAATCTTAAGCCTACTGATTTCGTAGTAAAGAACGAGACAACAAACGTTGTTTATCCAGTATCTAAGGTATCTGTTGATTCTAAGGATGCTTCTAAGGTTACATTAACACTGTTCAGTGAATTAAAGGATGCTGCTACATATGATGTAACTCTTGATGGAATCACAAAGACATTCGTAGCTTCTGACGGAAAGGTTGCTTCTATCGGTCTTGACAATGTGACAATTCCTGCAGCTACTGAGACGGAAGTTAAGTTAGTATCTAAAGACGCTAATGGTGTTATTGTTAAAGAAGTATCTTATCCTTCATCTGATTCTACTTATGACTTCACAATTGATACCAAGGGAAATGGTTATACAAGTGGATCTAAGCTTTATTTAAATAAAGTTGGTGATACTGCTGAAGCAACCATCACATACAAGACAGGTAAGTATGACCAGAATGGTAAGCCAGAAGGAAATATTGGACCAAACAAAGTTACAATTACCGCAGTTGATCAGGCTGTTGTAAATAGCTTTGATGCTAGAATTGATGATAATACTAAAGCATCATTTGATAAGGCTAAAGATACAAAGAAGATTGCAGTAAAAGATCCTAATAAGGCCGTATTCTTCAAAATTAAGGATGCAAACGGCAAAGAAATTTCTAGTTCTGAATATGCTAAGTATTCCGTAGAAACTTCTGATAAAACAGTTCTTATGTTAGCTACATCTTCTTTAGGCTCAAAGAAAGTAAATGTTACAGCATTAAAGAGTGGTACAGCTTATATCCTTATTAAAAAAGATGATAAGGTTGTTGGATCTGTTGCTATCGAAATTGGTGCTGAGAGAACCGTAGCAACTCTTGAGTTAGATAAGTACAGTGTAACTGTATCAAGAAGTCTTACCGGTGATGCAAAGGCTGTAAAGGCAACTGTTAAGGATCAGTATGGAGATGATATTTCAGCAACTCTTAATGTAGAATGCTTATCTACAGATGTATCTGGAAAGGTTCCTGCTGATATTTCAGGAGCTAATTATTATACATATGATAATGATAAGACAGTTACATTTAAAAATTCTGCAGAAAAAGGAAATTATGTATACAAGATTTCTTACAAGAAAGATGGCAAGGAAGTTGTTGCAAAGACAGTTAGTGTTACAGTAAAAGAAGCAACAAACACTACAGCTACAGCTTGGAGATTAGATGTAGCTAATGACAATGCAGATATCGTTGTTGGAAAAGATGTAAAAGACCAGACAGTTACAGTTTCTATGATCGGAATGAATGACGGTACTGATGTTACAAGAGAAACTACTACCAAATATGTTGTAAAAGACAAAGATGGTAAAGTAGTTTATGACGATACTGCTGCAACTGTAGTATCTAAGGGTGCCTTTACTAAAAATGTTTCTGGTGTATTAACTTTTGATGCATTAACTACTTCAACTTCTGGTTCTGCAATTACTGCAACAAAGAATATTGCTGCTGGTAAATATGATGTTACAGCTGTATATCAGAAGGACGCTAAGACAAAGGTTACAATGACAACAAGCTTTACTATTAAGGATTCTCAGGCAGCTGCTGGTGTAGAGCAAAAAGCTGAAACTGTTGATGCAGCTTACAATACCGTATCTGCTGCCTTAGGTCAGGCACTTGTTATAACATATGGCGACAAAGTATACACTGATCGTAGTGATGTCGATAATAAGACTGATGGTTTAGCTGCTAATATTGTAGAATACAAAGTTAATGACAATGTTAGGGGAGAAGTTACCAGTGATTCCGTTAAAGTTAATGGAACATATTTTAATGTTTCTAAATTAACTCTTAAGATTGAAGTATCTCCTAATGTTTATACTAACATTGATATTGATGTAAATTTAATTAAATCAATTACAGTAAAATAATTTAGATTGAATTATTCATCTAAATAATAAAATCCCTCTGTGCATTGCACAGAGGGATTTTTAAAATACCGGCATTTACCCAAACAGTAACTTTTGTAACGGTAAATCCTTCACCGCTTGTAAGGAAACTCTCTGTCTGACCATTTGTAAACTTAACAGTATATCCGTTGTTCTTTACGACTTCGTAAGTTGCAACATCAAGACCTGTATGTGTATCTGTATAATCCTTTACATTTGTATAAGTATAATCACCATACTTAACAACTACAGAATCAGCTAAAACAGCACTTATAGCAGAACCAGAAGTAGTTCTTGCATCTACACTATTGTGTTTTGTATCTACAGTTGCTTTAGCCTGTGTGTCTTTAATAGTAAATGTTGTTGTAATTTTTGGAACAACATTACTATCTACATTATCTTTACCTTCTGCATATACAGTATATGTTCCAGCCTCAAGATTTTTAATAAGAAGTGGATCTCCATCTCCATTGGTAGTAGCTGTTACAGCTTCGATAGATAATGCACCATTTGAGTTTACAAATGCATTATTAGTCTTTGCTGCGACTCCGGCTACACCATCGCTATAGATAACAGTTCCATCAGCTTTCTTTACAACATAGCTTACATCTGTAAGAGGGGTATGGCTTGCTGTAGAGGTTCCGGATATTACTGGATACTTCTCAGTAAAATAATCCTTATTGATTATTTGAAAAGTTTATTTTAAAAAGGGGCTGTCGCACTAACCTAGTTAGTGCGATGCCCTTTTCTTTTGAAAAAATTTATAATCCAATTATAATTTTACTCGTTCACCAGAAATCTCAATATTCGTATTTCTTAAATCCGCCTTTCCACCAGAAATAGAATTTTTCTTAATGGTAATTGAATATTCTTTTACAGAGTGTTTTGGAACATTTACTTTAAAAGAATTATTGGAATAAGAAGCTATTCCTTTATTTTTTTGATTGATTACAGAAACATGAAATTTCGGAATAGCGGTGATTTTTTTATTCGTACCGTTGGCAATTCTAAATTTTATAATCATATTTCCATTTGCTTGATAAGCTGCATGATATGCACGAATTGTATATTCATTGATTCCGGAATCCTCTATGGTAATTTTCTTACCTGAGTACTCATTTGCTTTGATTGTGACTTTACATTTTAAGGATTTTCCGTCACTTAAGTGTGCAGTAACCGTTGTTATTCCAATTTTTTTACCAGTAATTTTTCCTTTCCTATTTACAGAAGCAACTGAAGAATTGCTTGAAGTCCAGGAGGTAGCAACTCCATTGTTTACTTTAAGTGTTTTAACAAATCCTTTAGTGATGGATAATTTATTGCTGCTTAAACTGACATTATTCGAAAGTTGTACAATTTTGGCATCAAATTTAGTTTCCTGATCAAATACATACTCAACAGAGTAACTTCCTTTTTTTAATTGATTAACGACGTACTTGTATGTATACCATCCACGTCCATCTAATATCCATGAGTCATCATAATTTGTTAATACCATAGGGTTTCCAACTACTTTTCCGGAGCTGTTTTTTACAGTGTAGGTAACCCCAACCGGTGATGGAACATAAAGATTAATTTCAAGATCGGAAGTTGTATTAATTTTAAATTTATATTTATATGCATCAAAAGCGTTTGCCGTGATGGATTGTTCATGAACCAGTGTTTTTGCAGACACATTAATTGGAAATATTATTGTAAAAATTAATATAACTCCAAGGACAAAAGCAAGGGCTATGCCTGCAGATTTTTCATAGTTTTTTTTACTCATAGTATTCTACTCCCTAAAAAACAAGACCGGAACATAAGTCCCGGTCCTGTGTGAAATTTACTTGTTAAGGACAAATAAATTATTTTGTAAATGCTGTGTTAATATCACAATCAACAGTAAGTAATGTGTTATCATTATTAATCTTTACATTAACTTTTGCAGACTTGATATAAATAACATTACCATTTTCCTTGGAATCAACACTTACAATATCAAGATTCTGCTTAACACCCTCATAGCTGTATTCTAATACAGATGTAAGAATATCTTTAGCGGTGCTGCCAGACTGATTCTTCTTATCAATCTTGGCAATAGCTTTACTCTGAGTATTCTCAACAACAAATGTAGTACTGAAAGTTACATCCTTGCCGTTATTGTTGATGATAGTAGCCTCAACTTTATAAGTTCCTGTCTTGATATTATCTGCAAGTGTGATTGCACTGCCACTTGTTGCTGTATAGAAGTTAATCGCACCATTAGTACTTACGGTTGTACCGTCTGGATTCTTAATTGTAATCTCATCCTGAATATCAGCCTGAACCTTAGCACCCTTAATATACTTATCAACAGTAGCAGTTACCTGCTTACCAAGAATATCAGATTCAGATGTTCCGTATGCAACAGCAAGATCTGTCTTAGCAGTTGAAACATTAAGCTTGTATGAAGCAGCATCTTTAGTTGTGTCTACAGATACAACTTTGATATTTACGATACGTGAAACCTTGACATTCTTATCGCAGTTAGAATCAACTGTAGAAGCTTCGATCTTAACAGAGTATGTTCCCTCTTTTAAATTAGAAGCATCTACTTGGTATTTATCATGTCCAACAAGAGTTACGAAAGCATTTGCTGACTTACCCTTAGTATTTGTTGTATCCTTGCTTGGAGCACTTACGATTGTTGTATCAATAGAAGAAATATCGGTTTTCTTTCCATACTGATCATATGCTTCAAACTTTGCAGAATCTTCATTGTTAACACCTACTGTATTTGTTACAGTGATGTCATCACACTTAACAGTTGTAAGTTTTCTGATATCCTGAACAACAACTGGTAAAGATTTAATAACTTTTCCATCTGCATTTAATACATTGATGTAAGCGCTTCCTGCCTTCACGCCAGTAACTTCTACACCAGTAGATCCCTTGAAATCGCCAGATGACTGAAGATCCTGTTTTGCAAGAAGTAATACACTGTTATCGCTTGATTCAACCTTATACTGAGAAGTTACATCATCTCCATTAGAATTCTTGATGTAAATGAACGCGTATGCAGTATCACCATATGCAAGTTTATTGTTTGTCTTAACTTCATTGTTCCAGTTAACAAGTGTAGCTTTGTCGTTAATGGTATAATTGAAGTCAGATAATGTTGCATCGTCTTCAACTGCTGTAACTGTAATTTTCTTTGTGATCTTACCAGTTTCAGCACCTGTTGTCTGATCATACTTCAATGTGTGATATGTTACTTCCGCAGTAGCAGTATCGCCAGTATTTAATAACACAAGCTTATCACCGTCTGTATAACCTTTGTTTTCAGTAAAGCTGTAATCAACACTTCCCTCACTCTTAGCATCTGAAAGAGTAAATTCTTTAACAACAATATTGTTTTTGTCTAAGAACTGAGCCTTAACAACAGAACCAGCAGATCCCTTAACAATTGTTATTTTATCAAGGGCTACATCAGCAACAACGCCATCTGTAGCAGTAAATTTAACTTCCGTTCCGTCATACTTTACAGAATATTCCTTGGCATCATTCATTTCAGAGAAAGTGTCAATAGTTACAGTCTTCTTGTCAGCAGCAACGCTGATTGCCTTTACAGGATATACAACATTGTTAGCTGTATTTGTAATAGTGATATCCTTCTTATCAAGTTTAGAAGTATCACCAGCGAATGTTGCTACAATCTGTGAAGCCTTCTTCTGAGCAGCGGACTTTAAAATAACATTCTTTACTTCTACATCCTTAGTAGTTTCAGCTGAATCCTTACCAACGGTAATCTTAGCTGTGATTGTTGCCTTACCAGCCTTAACACCAGTTACTGTACCGTCAGCTGCTACTGTTGCAATAGAATCATCGCTTGATGTGTAAGTAATCTTAGCTCTTGAAGAATTTTTCTTAGTATTTGTTAACTTAGTTGTGCTTCCAATAGCTACTACTGAATCTCCAGATAAAGCAACGCCTACCTTAGCAACTTTCAGTGTGTAAGTAAGTTTCTTTGTCTTTGCCTTAGCATTCTTCTTTGTAGAAGTCTTGTAAGTTACCTTAACCGTAACTTTAGCGGTACCTGGCTTAACACCTGTAACCTTAATCTTCTTTGCTGCTGTCTTCTTAACTTTTGCAACAGACTTCTTGTTGCTTGTTGCAGTTACTTTAACAGACTTCCAAGACTTTGGAGTTTTAACTGTAACTGTCTTGTAGCCCTCAGAATAAACTGTGGCTTTTTTTGCGCTAAGCTTTGCTGTAGAAGCTGCCTGTGCGTTTGTAGCAGGAACTGCTGTTACAACCATAGCTGCAGCGAGAGCAAAAGCTAACACTTTTTTGCTTGATTTCATGTTTTTTCCTCTCTTTCTTTTTGACTAACTTCCATCTCTTCTACTCGTTTAACCCTGCACGTTTAAGTTCCTTCATCTTCTCTTCCAAACCGCTGCGGACGATTTTTCCAGTCCAATGTTCTCGCTAATTGCCTCCACTGACCTTCCTCGGTCTTACTGTTAAGTCCATCGTCAGTTTCATCTGCAGACACACAAATCATAAATGACCAGAAACTTTCGTACATCAGACGTCGGCGTAGAGTGTGATATCAACGTTGATTGTCCAGCATCAAGATCAGCAAGCTGAGGTTCCGATGACTTATATTTCTAATATGTATCTGTAATTGTAAGGTCTGTCTGGAACAAGTTCCAGTTTCCATAGCCTCGATAGTAGTTCATCACTTGTCGTACTATTTATAGTACTCTTTTAACTACTCTACGTGACAATCATACACCAAGTATTGTATCTTTGCAACACCAAAATTACATTTTATTGAAAAAATTCTTTAATATTTTCTTAAGCATTTAAGAGTTTTTTCACTTTTTTCTATTATTAAAACTATTTCACGCGTAGTTCGAGTGAAACTACGCGTGAAGATAAACAATTCTATTTAAAGTAAGCAACTCCGGATTCGAAGATCTTCATATCCTGCTCTCCGTAGATGTTCATGGCAACGGCCTCACCGCGGCGCTCGCTGTGTGCCATCTTTCCGAGTACACGTCCATCCGGACTGGTGATACCCTCGATCGCCATGTACGAACCATTGACATTCCACTCTTCATCCATGGTTGGCTCGCCGGCTTCATTGACATACTGGGTTGCAACCTGTCCGTTTGCAAAAAGCTTGTCCAGCCATTCCTTCGGAGCTACGAAACGTCCCTCTCCATGGGATGCCGGGTTGCAGTATGTTGCACCAAGCTTTGCCTGCTGCAGCCATGGGGATTTATTGGTTACCACCTTGGTGTATACCATCTTGCTGATGTGGCGGTTGATGGTGTTGTAGGTCAGTGTCGGAGAATCCGCACTCTGCGCCTGGATCTGTCCGTAAGGAACCAGTCCCAGTTTGATCAGTGCCTGGAATCCGTTACAGATACCCAGTGCCAGTCCGTCACGCTCGGAAAGAAGCCTGCTTACTGCCTCGGTCATCTTTGCATTCCGGAATGCGGTTGCAAAGAACTTCGCAGATCCTTCCGGCTCATCTCCTGCGGAGAATCCACCTGGGAACATGATGATCTGTGACTGATCGATTGCCTTGACAAACGCATCGACAGAATCACGGATATCTGCTGCACTCAGGTTTTTGAATACCTTTACAATGGTGTTTGCACCTGCACGCTCAAAGGCTTTCGCACTGTCATACTCACAGTTTGTTCCAGGGAATACCGGAATGAATACGGTCGGCTTTGCGACTTTGTTTCTGCATACATAGATGTTCTTTGTATCGTATACGTCACTCTGTACTTTTTCTTTATCCTCGGTTGCGCGGGTTGGGAATACACGCTCGAGTGTTCCCTGCCATGCATCAAGTGCCTCATCCATGGAAAGAGCCATGTCTTTGTATACGAATTTCTGTGCGTCGTTCACTTCTCCGATAACGATTGCGGATGCTTCTTTTATAATAGGAAGAAACTCTTCTTTTACTTCTGCTACGATATTACCGAATCCCGGTGCAAATAAGGTTTCTGCAGTGACATCATCGGCAATTGTTACACCCAGTTTGTTACCAAATGCCATCTTGCTGACTGCTGCTGCCAGACCTTTTCCGTCCAGTGCGTAGGCACTGCGGATTGCGCCCCTGCCAATCAGTTCATGGATCTTATCATACAGTTTCATCACCTGTTCATATACCGGCAGATCATACGCGTTCTTTTCGATCGTAAAGAGTACCAGCTTATCTCCGGCTTCTTTCAGTTCCGGTGTGATCACGTCTTTTTCTCTTGCCACATCGACTGCAAAAGAAACCAGTGTCGGAGGCACGTCAATATCGTTAAAGGTTCCGGACATGGAATCTTTTCCACCGATGGACGGCAGACCAAAACCGATCTGTGCATCAAATGCACCGAGCAGTGCTGCAAACGGCTGACTCCATCTCTTTGGATCTTCACTCATTCTGCGGAAATACTCCTGGAAGGTGAAGCGTACTTTCTTGTAGTCACCACCGGCGGTCACGATACGGGAAAGGGATTCCAGTACGGCATATACCGATCCGTGGTATGGACTCCAGGAGGATAAGTACGGATCAAATCCGTAGGACATCATGGTTACGGTATCGCATTTTCCTTTCAGAACCGGAAGTTTGGCAACCATGCTCTGTGTCTCGGTCAGCTGATAGCGGCCGCCGTATGGCATGTAGACACTTCCCGCACCGATGGAACCGTCAAACATCTCGACAAGTCCCTTCTGGGAACATACATTAAGATCCGCAAGCATGGCAAGCCATGCTGATTTGTTGTCGTTTTTCTGTAATGCATCTGCAACTTTCGGAAGTTCGATCTTTTTAAAGAAGTTGTCTTCCTCTTTTGGCATCTCGACTTCGACATCTGCTTCCTGATGCGCACCATTGGTATCGAGGAATGCACGGGAAATATTGACAATGTCTTTTCCTCTCCACTCTAAGATCAGTCTCGGCTCCTCGGTAACAACTGCCACCTCGGTTGCTTCAAGGTTTTCTTCTTTTGCATAAGCAAGGAACTGCTCGACATCCTGCGGAGCGACAACCACTGCCATACGCTCCTGAGACTCGGAGATTGCAATCTCCGTTCCATCCAGACCGGCATATTTCTTCGGTACTTTATCCAGATTCACGCGCAGTCCGTCTGCAAGCTCACCGATGGCTACCGATACACCACCGGCACCGAAATCGTTACATTTTTTGATGATATGGCTGACTTCTTCTCTGCGGAACAGGCGCTGCAGTTTACGCTCAGTCGGTGCATTACCTTTCTGTACCTCGGCACCACATACCGATGTGGACTCTGTATTATGTGCCTTGGAAGATCCGGTTGCTCCACCGATACCGTCACGTCCGGTACGTCCGCCCAGAAGGATAATCTTATCTCCCGGATCAGAGGTCAGTCTCTGTACGGCACGTCTCGGTGCGGCACCCATGACAGCACCGATCTCCATACGTTTTGCTACATAATCCGGATGGTAAACTTCTTTGACATATCCGGTTGCCAGTCCGATCTGGTTTCCGTATGAGCTGTAACCTCTGGCTGCCTCGCGCACGATCTTCTTCTGTGGCAGCTTACCCTCAATCGTATCTTTTACGGATACGGTCGGATCTGCGGCTCCGGTTACACGCATTGCCTGATACACATAAGTTCTTCCGGAAAGCGGATCACGGATGGCTCCGCCTAAACAGGTAGCAGCACCACCGAACGGCTCAATCTCGGTCGGATGGTTATGTGTCTCGTTCTTAAAGTTTACAAGCCACTCTTCGGTCTTTCCATCTACCTCTACCGGTACCACGATGGAACATGCATTGATTTCGTCAGATTCTTCCTGGTCTGCAAGTTTTCCTTCTTTTTTCAGACGTTTCATGGCAAGCAGTGCCAGATCCATCAGGCAGACAAACTTGTCATCACGTCCCGCATACAGTTTCTTGTGGGTATCAAGATATTCTTCGTAAGTCTTTTTGATTGGTGCCTGGTAAAATCCTTCATCAAACTTCACATTTTTCAGTTCTGTCGAGAAGGTGGTATGACGGCAATGGTCACTCCAGTAAGTATCAAGCACGCGGATCTCTGTCACGGACGGATTCCGCTTCTCTGTATTTTTGAAGTAATTCTGGATATGTAAGAAATCCTTAAAGGTCATGGCAAGATTTAAAGAGCTGTACAGTTCCTTTAAGTGTGCTTCTGCCATGTCGATAAATCCGTCGAAAACTGCCACGTCTGCCGGCTCATCGAAATTCTGTACGAGGGTATCCGGCTTGTCCATACCGGTCTCACGGGAATCTACCGGATTGATACAATACTTTTTGATCGCCTCTAACTCATCCTCTGTGATGTCACCCTTGATCACATAGGTCGTCGCGCTGCGGATGATCGGCTCCTCATCCTCATTTAAAAGCTTCACGCACTGCTCTGCGGAATCCGCTCTCTGGTCGAACTGTCCCGGCAGGAATTCTACGGAAAATACGTTTCCGCCTTCTGCGTCAAAGTTCTCCTCATAAATATCATCCACTGGCGGCTCGGAAAATACCGTCTGCAATGCCTTCTGGTAAGTGGCATCCGATACATTTTCCACATCATAACGGATCAGAACACGCACCTGATCTGCAGCGATTCCGAGATAATGCTTTACCTCATGTTTTAATTCTTTTGCCTTTACGGCAAAATCCGGTTTCTTTTCTACGTACACACGACGTACATTGCCCATTGGATTTACCTCCTTCTTTTGCGAAACGGAATGCCCCCTGCATTTGGGGGCATTCTATTGATCTTTATGTTATTGTATCATGGGTTGACAATTAAGTAAAATTAATATCGCTTACGAGATTGCGTAAATTTACCTTCGGAAATAATGGTGTAGAGTCCACCCACGATGTTC
>ENA-UONY01001530-UONY01001530.1-human-gut-metagenome-genome-assembly--contig:-CS9-NODE-1530-length-19096-cov-48.597868_pt1 | contig 19096 bp, 20 predicted proteins | sample MGYA00242465_ERZ724012 | MGnify/ENA metagenome assembly ERZ724012 | reverse complement strand
CAAATCAGGTGGACCCCCCGGCCCAAAAGTTGAGGGTTTTATTGTTTATTGTTTACAAATCAGGGGGACCCCCCGGCCCCAAAAGTTGAGGGTTTTATTGTTTATTGTTTACAAATCAGGTGGACCCCCCGGCCCAAAAGTTGAGGGTTTTATTGTTTATTGTTTATTGGCAAAAATCTCGACAGCCCCCCCCCAAAAATCCGGGGGACCCCTATTGTTTATTGTTTATTGTTCCAGTAGAAAAAATCCCAAATCATTGATAATCAATCACTTAAATTAAAACAGCAGTAAACAATGAGAAACAATAATAAACAATCATTGTTTCTCGATAATCGATTGAATATCAATGATTTAGGCCCTTGTAAACAATGTAAACAATAATTTAGGAGGAAAACCTGAATAGGAAATATGAGAGGAGATTATGACCAATATAGGAAATGAGAAATCACAAAATAGAGTTCATAGAAACATTGTTTACATTGTTTCTCGGGAGGAGAATTGGGGACCTAATCAATTGAATATCAATCACTTAGGCGAGAAACAATAAGAAATTTTATTGTTTACTGCTGGTCAAATATTGTTTATTATGGAAAAAACTGAGAAATTGGGGCTCCCCCCAACTGGGAAACTTGGAGTGTTCCGGCGATGGCTGGGGATCTATTCAAAAGAGGAGCGGGAGGTCCTGGACTACACCCGCAAATTGAAAAAGACAACCATGCAAATAGCACGGGGTCAGCTGACTCTGTTATCCCGTCCGGAATGGATGCGGCACGAGGACTGGGTTGAGGTCCGCAAACTACAAAACAAATTAGAAAGGAGGCGTAGAAAATGATTGCAATTTACCTGTTGGCCATCATCGGCCTGTTCGCGATTTTCGGCGGGATCCGCCAATGGTGGAATAGTCCCAAACGGATATTGAGCCGATCCATCAAGCAGATGGAGAGAACGGAGAGACGGATCCAAAAGTTCAAAAAGAAGTCGTAGGCGAGTAGAGTCAGTAGAACTGACAGAGTCAGTAGAACTGACAGAGTCAGTAGAACTGGTGCCAAATTGGGACTTCTCTCGACCTACAAATACTGGACGGCCCTCGCGTATACGGAAATTAAAACCAAACAAGCATGAAAGCAAAACACTTTAAGCAGCTCGGGAAAAACTGGGCTTTGTACTCGGAAGTCAATACCAAGTACTGTAATTGGACCCTCTCCATCGCCACGGTCCACGAAGGCATGATTTGGCCGAACGGCATTTCGGTCAAGTTCCTGTGGTTCGGTGTGACCCTCATTCGCGTAAGCGAATAAATTAAAGATCCCCGGGGCCAAACGCTCCGGGGATTGTTGTGCAGAAATAAATTTTTAATTTGTATAAGGTTTGATTATATTTGAGGCATGGCACGAAGTACATATAAAATGAGTCCGCTCGCCTATATGGAGGAGGGACAGAAAAGGCGAGACGCCGGAGATTTTGTAAAGCCCACCGATGCGGAGGAGCTTTATCTTGCATTCATTGAGTACTGCAAATTCATGATGGATAACTATTTCTCCCAGGCTCACAAGAATAAGAATGGCGACGACTGCAGCGTCTACATTTCCCGCCCGATGACCATTGAGTCATTCAGGCTGTTCGCTGGGATCAATCCTGTTGAGTACGGGGAACTCACGGGGGATCCGGTAGCAGCTGCAATTGGTGGCACCATCGAGGACGCCATCAATTCCCAGCAAATTGAGGGAGCCCTGGTTGGCAAGTACGCTGCCAGCCTCATCCAGGTGCTTCAAGGACGCAAGACAAATGTCAACCTGACGGGAGGCATCACTCTCGAACAGATAACAGGAATGGAGGTAAAATAAAATGGGACGCCGGCTTCAATTTGACACCAAAGGCAACGAGAAGCAGAAGGAAGTGGCTCGACTATGGCTTGATGATTCAGTCACTGACATTCTGTATGCTGGCACGAAAGGTGCTGGCAAATCCTACCTCGGGTGTTCCTTGATAGCCGGCGATGCCCTCACCTATCCGGAGACATTTTATTTTATTGCGCGTAAGACGGCCGCCGACTTAGTTCGATACACCATCCCCTCTCTCTACGAGGTATTCGCCCATTGGGGTATCACGGGGGACTATTACCACTTCAATGGTCAATACAATTTCTTCGAGTTGTACAACAAAAGCCGCATCTACCTCATCGATGCCAAGTATAACCCCAGTGACCCCATGTATGAGAGGTTCGGTTCCATGCAGATGACTCGGGGATGGATCGAAGAGGGCGGAGAGTTTATCCGCGAGGCGAAGACCAACCTCCAGGCTTCCATCGGTCGTTGGAAGAACGACGTCTACAAGCTGGTCCCCAAGCTCCTTATAACCTGCAACCCGTCCAACAATTTCCTCTACACGGACTACTACAAGCCATGGAAGGAGAACAAGCTGCCTCCTTGGCGTCGGTTCGTCAAAGCTCTGCCCCAGGACAACAAGACTCTCCCAGACACGTACATTGAGGGGCTTCTCCGGAACCTGACCCAGTCGCAGATCGAGCGACTGGTCTTTGGCAACTGGGAGTATGACGATGACCCGAATTGGCTGGTCGACTATGATGCAGTGTGCGACATGTTCAGCAATGAGTTCGTACTCCCGACGGGCAATCGGTTCATTAGCACTGACCTTGCCGGGAAAGGTAGAGACAGTTGGGTGGTTGGAACCTGGGACGGCATGGTCTGTCGGATCCCCATCGCCAAAGGCTTCTCGGAAGGCAAGGAGATGGAGGAGAAGATCGCCAAATTGGCCACCGGTCTGAAAGTCCCCCGGTCCAGCATCGTCTCTGACGCTGACGGACTTGGGTTCTACTTGGAGAGCTACCTGAAAGGCATCCGGGAGTTTCATGGAGGACAGTCAGCCATTGACTCCAAGACGTACAACAACATCAAGTCGGAGTGCGCATTCAAGCTGGCGGAGCTCATCAACAAGCGCCAGATCCACATCATCTGCTCTCCCGAAGTTCAGGAGAAGATCAAGCAGGAGATGACTGTCCTCAAGTCCAAGAACACGAACTCCGCTGAGCAGAAGCGAGAGCTCATCTCCAAGGACACCATGAAGCAGCTCCTCGGAAGGTCACCGGACTTCCTGGACATGCTCATCATGCGAATGATATTCGAGATCAAGCCGAAGGCGACTGGCATGAAGTCCGCCAAAATAATAATCCCCACAAAACGATGATACTGGACATTATAACCCTCATCCACAACATGGTCAAGATGGTCAACCCTCTGGCCGTCTTTGAGTGTGACCAGGCTCGAATGCTGAACGTCAAAGTGGACACGATGGAGAGGTTTGTTACAGACTCGGACGGCAATCGGGTATCGTCCGACTTCGTCTATGTTGAGGAACCTACCACTGGCTACTACGATACGCCGTATCAGGGCTACCCCACTCAGCGTACCATCATGCAAGTTTACTTCTGCAAGTTCGAGCCTACGGCCAACGATGCCTACAAAGGCGACACGAAGTTTAGCAAGAACTCGCCCACCATCGGACGACTGGAGTTGAAGAACCAGATTGAGGAGCAGATGGTTCGACCTTTCCTCTACTTGCTCAAGAACTCCCAACTGGTCAAGCAATTCCCGGAAATCATGAGCACCGTTCGGGTACTATACCCGTCCCCCAGGTTTGATGCCAACGAGGTCAGTGTGGGACTGGAGTTCACCTTCAAGCAGGATTGGTGTATCGATATGTACAAGGACAGGATCTGGCGTCCCCTCCTTGAAGTGGTAAAGCCCGGATTTGTCTTGTCGGGACGCACTTTGTTCTTCGACCGCCAGGACTTGCCCATGCCGGTCTATCCTCCTGCATGGACCCAAGCTTTGGTGCCCGCAGTGGGTTTGCCTCTATTGGCATTCTCCATCTCGCAAACAAACAATTTTGTTGGACAACTTACTGTTGATGGGAATGGCGACTTAGTAGTAGATTACCCATGGACCGAAGAGGATGGGTGGAAAAAGTCGAGTGTGACGTACCCCAACCTGGGCCCCGGATATGAGTTTATAGTCAACTCAATAGTAATTGAAGACATCCCCGAACAGTATTGGAGTCTCAAACATTGCTACATAAAATGATCCAGCGAATCGACATACAAGGCGGGCAAATGACGTTCGGCCAACGCATAGAGCTTGGCCGGATCATCACTGACAAGGAGATGACCGACATTGACAAGATGAAGGAAGGCATGCAATGTCTCGGCGTCAAATGGAGTCTCAGGAACACCTCCGAAATTGTCGAGTACTGGTATGAGGTTCTTCTGGGCATTAAATATTGGATCGAGCGAGAACAGGCTGAGCTCAAGTACGAGCCCAGTGCCGAGGAAAAGGCAGCCGGCATTGCTCAATTCTCTTTGGTGGTTGGCGAGATGGCCACCATCACTGCACTGGCCAAGGACTACTCGAAAGACCCGGATGAGATTCTGGAATGGAAATACGGGAAGGTGTACAACCTCCTTTTCACCAACTTGCAGAGTCACCTCTTCCGGGAGCGACTGAACAAGGAACTGGAGCATAAGGCTCAGCAGAAAGCCAATGCTCGCAAACCCAGAAACAAATGGCGGTAGGACTGGAACAGATATTGGCTGAGGGTCTCACCCAGATGAGGGACGAGATCATCCGGGCATCACAGGACGCCGGGCAGGAAGCCTCCGGCAGAACCTATGCTCAGATAACAGTCCAGACGGGACGAGAAGGGGAAACAGTTTGGGGAACGATCGAAGCTCCAAACTACTTCTACACTCTCATCCGGGGACGAGGTCCTGGAAAGATCCCCGCCAATTTGGGACAGATCATCATGGAGTGGGCAAAGCTCAAAGGCATCACATTCTCGGATCCCAAGGACCTGGTCCGATTCGGGAATGCCACTGCATGGAAGATAAAACGAGAAGGCTCAGAGCTTTACCGCAATCACATTTACGTTGACTTGGTCGACACTCCCGCTGATAACTTCGAGGAGTACCTGGCTCAGCATTTGGACAAGACAATGGAGGTCCTCATTGAAGAGGCATTCACTCCTGACAACAATATGGACCACGGATATATAATATAACGCGATATGGCAATTATCGATCAACCGGCTGAGGTTTCTTTATACTCAGCATATTCGCAAATACCAGTTGAGACCGACACCTCAACATCTGGGCTTGAGATCAAGACTCAGAACTTTAACGAGGACAATATGGTCTCGTTGAACATTATAGACAATGAGGCGGTCGAAGTACTTGATAACAGTGGAGGTAGTAGTAACGACTATTCTGTGGGGTTTCCTCTCCGTAGAAAGGTGGTACCCGGGGAATGGTATGCTTTTAGGGTTTCTCGCGGGACTGGAGTGGGTGCCACTTCACTCACCGTTGCTTTGTTCCAAGCAACCAGTTCGGGTAATCTTACCACTGCGATTGCTAAAACAAATATACCAATTGGTGACAACATGACGTGGAAGGTTCAGGTACCGCACATTGTTACAGCAGGATCCCCCTGCGATTTCCTTATCATTTTTGCAGGTATTGAAGGAGCAACAGCTGGAGTGAAGGTTACTCTCTCAGGTATGAGTTTGGCCTACGGGAATAACTTTGTCGGCTATAACCCCAGTCCAGTTAAAGCAGCGAACTCACTAACTGAAAGCATCGACATCTACAGAGACTCGGGATTCGGGACGACGAAGAAATACGACCTCAGTTTCTTGGCAAAAGCCGGATTCCGGGACGACAGATTGAGAACATTTCCGTACACAAACCCCCTCATCTACTTTGCCATTGACTACAGTCTCATATCGGCATATGCTTACAGAGGCATCGGCGAACGAGACTTCAATGTTCGATATGCCTCCCGGGGAGTTAGGGCTCGAGGCTACAACGCTAATTTCACCGAGTCATCCTTAGGACTCGTACTAACTGACCGGGTTCCTGACAACGACAGGAATCTGTATGTAAAAAAATACTCCGGGTATCCGTACTACGTCACCCTATTCCCGAGAGGGTTTTTGGGGTCACCAGATGTCGCTACATCGATCGACGTTCGGGTTAAACTTTATGATGAGGTCGAAAAACAATTTGATATTTCTACCCGACTCAGCATCCCCCTTGTGTACGAATTTGAGGATGGAGTTAATGATGGAGCAGAATACATAAAACTCAGACCTTCTGTAGGAGAATACTCTTCTCAAGCATGGAACATCATATTCGTCGATACGGAGGCACCTTGCAACCCATTCTACATTCGCTGGATAAACCAGAAAGGCGGATGGGACACTTACATGTTTGAGCAACACAAGAAGTATACGCAGGAGGTTGACCGGGGAGACCAATACGTATTAGCGAATTCCAGAGACCCCAATGCCTCACAGACGAGAGGCGAGTTAGCTCCGGAGTTTAAGAACATAGTCCAAGCAGGAGCGGAACAGCTTGATGAGAACGACTTCAACTTGCTCAAAGGAATTGCTCTCTCGCCTCTTGTTCAAAGGTACAACCACTCAATCATGACATGGCAACGAGTCCTAGTAGATGACACGGACTTAACTTGGGACACCAAGACTCCCAGGAACACTGTTAGCTACGAGTTCCAGCTTATTGACGAACAAACTCAGTGGTAATATGAATTACGAACTACTCATGAAAGGCATTGACGGCAAGGTCTGGTCCCTGGACCTCCCGCTGGATGCTCCTGCGATGAATTACCAGATCAACAGTCTGGCGGAGCTGAAAGACAGGAATGCCTCGTACTCCCAGCGGATCAGTCTGCCCAGGACGACCCATAACGAGCAAGCATTCCAATTCAGTTTTGTAGTTGGCTCAGATTCGGGTGTGCCATACATGAAGTTTCCTTGCCAACTATTCTATGAGGGAGCACTCATATCCCCGGCTGGAGCAGTATTGAACATCGTAGACATATCAGATACATCGATCGGGGTCCAGATCCTCGGGGCAACCGTTGACCTGTTCGACACACTAAACAACACTGACGCGAAGGACCCCGGGAGTGGTATGTTCCTCCTCAAGTGGTACACGAACACAATGGGACAGACTGAGCGACACCTCTCCGCCCCCGGAGAGGCTAAAGTCCTGTACTTTTGGCTGTATGCAACTCTGCAAAAGAACCCGAACTTTCCCCCTTTCGCCATGGAGGCAATCAGGCAAGTCAATGAGTTGGACAAGTTCTACCCCCACCTCAACTGGTATGACTTGGTGACATGGATCTTCGATCGAGCAGGCTACAGTCTCGAGACCGACGTGGACCCCGTCGACCGAGCCGAAATGTTTTTGCCTTGCACTTATCCCGTTTTGGCAGACAACCCCAGGGCTCCGACAGCATCCGGAATTGGCTGGATCCGGAATCCCACGGTTGGCACCCCCACCGGGGTGATATGGAAAGGCTCCCCCGGGGTAACTCTCAGTGACCCGGTCGCCGGACGTTTGACTATAGGCTCCGGATCCGGAACATTCGACTGGATGACTCTATGGGACACGACCATCACGTTTAGATTCTCGTGGTCCAATATTTCTGCCATCCAAAAGAGTAGTGTGTCAGTCAAAGTTACCCACTACAAGAACGACGGAACCAGTGCCGTAGTGTTGACAAGGACCTGGTCATCGGGGTCTTCTGGCAGCGCTTCGGTCAACATCCAGATGGAGGCAGGGGAGTACATACTGGTGTCTGGAACTCTCGCCGTAATCACTAACCCTAGCAATTCGTTTGACCTGAGATTTCCGGTCAGCATTACTGCTCCTCCTGTGCCTGAAACTTCACCAGGGGATAAGCCCCAACCCGGACTAACCTATGACCTCCTGGCCTCTACTGGATTCAAAAGCTTGGGGGACATAGTCAAAACATTTGTCCAGCTGTTTGGTCTAACCGTCGACGTTAATCCCGTCACAAAGGTAGCAAGAGCATACTCTATTCAGGAGTTTTACAATAGACGAAGTTCGTCCGGGAAGAATTGGTCTGACAAGCTGATAAAAGGAAAGGACACCAAACTTACGTTCCAATTGTCCAGCTATGCCCAGTCCAACGAGCTGAAGTTAGAGGATAATAAGGACAACAACGTTACTGACTCGTACAAGTTCAGCATCCCGGACGTCAACCTCCAGCCCACCAAACTCCTGTTCCAAATTGGGTTCTTGGCAGGGCTCAACCAAAGCCTCTATGATGCGGACATTACAAATGCGACTCATACACTTGCTAACTACCCTATCTGGACCATCAATAGAGGTCGGGTGGAGAACGGGGAAGTGACCGAGACGACTTGGGAGTACAATGCTCTAAGTAAGCCGATGGTCGTCCACATAGATAAGTCTGACTTTATGCGGCCCAAGGTGAGGGTAGGCCGCACCCTTACCCAGGTACGACTATACACGGCGTATTTCAAAAATTTGAATTACTACATTCCTAAGTACTACGACAAGCTCATCAACAATATACTCAAAAGACCAAAGATCCTACAGGTCCAAATTCTTTTGGACTCGCTCGACATTCAAAGTCTGGACTTGTTCAACCCGATATGGCTGGAAGAGCATGGGTTCTGGTTCTACGTTTCGAAAATAAGCAACTTCCAAGCTGGAAAGATACCCAAAGTAGACCTAATACGAATGTGATATGGCCGAAGAACAGAAAAATACAATTTACAACGTCCGTGTAACAGCTGAGGATGCCCTCAAGACGTTAGCCGAATTGAAACTCCGGTCCCAGGAGTTGAGAGACCAGCAGAAGGCTCTCGGCAAAGTAACTGAGGAGAATGCTCAAGAATACTATGCGCTTGACAACCAGATCAAGGCAATCAACAGCGAGGCGAACAAGTACCAGAAGCAAATCCAGAACAACATTAAGCTCCAGAACCAACAGGAGGCAAGTTTAGCAAAACTTAGAACCCAGCTGTCTTTGGACAATGCCGAGTTTGCAGAGCTGGGCAACTCAATGCAGGACGCGGCTCGTAAAGCCGAGCTCGGCAAGCGCATTGCAGAAACCACCGAGGAGCTCAAAGCTCAGGAGGAGGCACTCGGGGACTATCGCCGGTCAGTTGGTAACTACGAGAAGGCAACGGAGAACCTCAAGCAGGAACTCTCCGACCTTACCCAGACACTCATCCAGATGGCTCAGTCCGGGGATACGAGTTCTGAGACGTTCAAGGAGATGATTAATCGAGCCGGTGAACTGAAAGGAGCTGAGGACCTGGTCAATACAGCTATATCCAACGTTGGTAAAGGAACTGAAACCATACAGGCAGTTACCAGCGCCACGTCAGCTTTGACTTCCGTATGGGGCCTTTGGACCACAGCCACTCAGGTACTGGGGAGCGAGAACGAGGAGCTCAATGCTATCATGACGAAGATGATAACCATCATCACGGCTCTTTCCTCTTTGTCTTCTCTCCAAGCAGCTCTCTCCAAGACCGAAGCCACTTATCGAGCTGCATCTAACTTGGTTCAGCTGGTTGGCATCAACCAGACTCTCGCCGAGACGAAAGCGATAGCTGCTAAAAATGCCGTACAAGGAGCTAGCAACATCCTCACCAAAGCAGCAGCAGCTGCCACATGGCTTTGGAACGCGGCTTTGGCTGCCAACCCCGTTGTATTGGTGGCAGCAGCAGTGGGCGGATTGGTGGCTGGAGTGGTTGCTCTTATGAACGCATTTAACAGTAACACGGAAGCTCAAGAGAGAGCAACCCGGGCAATGGAGGCATACAATCGAGCTGCCGAAGCCTCCACGTATGTACTGGATCAGGTCGAGACCAAGCGGAACACTCTGTCCAAAGCCGAGGAGATCCGGGGCAAGAGAGAAATAGAAAATCTCAAAGCCAATCATGCCACGTCGGAACAGATCGCCGAAGCTCAGCTCAAAACAGCTAACAAGCTCCGCGAGATTGAGATGAGTGCAGCTCGTCAAAGACAGATGGCTGCAACGGATGAGTTCGACTCCTTGAAGAAGGTGATTGCAGCCAAGGAGGAGGAGCTCAACACATGGTCAGGAAGCTCGGCCAAATACAAGGATGCCAAAAAGGAACTCGACGATTTGAAAGGCCGATACCAAGAACTGTTCCGGACAATCGAGAATGAAGGAGCCACAATTGCTAACTTGGCTCTTGAGATTGTAATAGCCAACCGGGAGGCTCAGCAGGCCATTGCCGATAAGGCTCTGGAGGTTGCTTTGAAGAACTCGGAAGCCATGCAGAAGATCCGGGAAGACGATCTCAGGCTCCAAACAACATTCCAGTCTACGAACATTGCCATCCGGATGGAGTATGAGAGAAAGCTCTACAAGGCAGCTCAGGATGGAGCCCGGGAACGTCTGGCTCTCCAGAAAGCTCACGGCAAAATTACTAATAAGGAGTATCAGACGGCTCTGAATGCCATGGCTCGGTCTGACAAGCAGTTCTACGAGAACCAAGCCAAACAGCTCAATGACTACCTTGCGGAGGTGAGAGCAAACATATTGGCTGTAGCTTCCGGAGGCACAGTCGATATGCAGATTGCTCAGGTTACTCAGAAGTACCAGGACGCCATGAAGGAGCTGGCCAACATTCAGTCTCCCCAGTTCGTGAGAGGTATGAGCGACGAGGAATACCAGAAAGAGTATGCCGCTTATGAGCAGTTCCTGGTCAACAGAGCCGAACTCGAGAAACAGATTCAGCAGAACCTCCAGGATGAAATCAAAAAGATCCGCGAGGACGCTACCAAACAGCAACTTGACCGGTTCAACCAAACTCTAAACGAACAGTATGCCGAGGACCTCTCGAAGGCAGCGGACAACGAAAGGAAGAAGCTGGAGCTCGAGAATGAGATGCTCCAGAAGCAAATCGAAGCCAGGAAAGCTGCCGGGGAGAAAATCTATGAGCAGGAGGCCCAGCTCCGAGCCAACAATCTTCGTCTCCAGCAAATGGACCTCGACAAGGAGCTCGCTCAAGCCGAGTTAAATCACAAGTCCAAGTATGAGATCCGGAAAAGGTATCTGGAGGCCGAGTTGGCAGCAGCTCAAGGAAACGAGGACGCCATTGCTCAGATCCAACTCGAGATGGCCGAGAACGAGGAGTCTTTATGGGAGGAGCGAATCGAGAAGCTCCAGGAGTATGCCGGAATAGCATCTAGCTTCGCCACTGCTTTCAACGATTTGGCCAGGGCTCTCGGGGAGCGTCGGGCTCAGGAGGTAGAAGAACAATACAGCCGGGAGGAGCAGGCATTGGCAAACATGTACGCTAATGGTCAAATCACGGAGGCCCAGTACAACGAGAAGAAAGTCAAGATGGAGAAACAGAAGGAGAAGGAGTTGGCCAAAATCGAACGGGAACAAGCTATCCGGGAGAGGGCAATGGGATCCTTCGAGATTGGCATCAATACTGCCATCTCCATCATGTCATCGGCTAAAATGGGATTCCCTTTGGCTATCCCGTTCATTGCAGCAGCTGCGGCTTTGGGAGCAGTTCAGATGGCAGCTCTTTGGGCAGCTCCTCTGCCGAAAGCCGCAAGAGGTAAATACATTGAGGGACCCAGTCATGCCGCTGGAGGAGTGCACATTGAGGCGGAAGGAGGAGAGACCATCATTAATAAGAAGTCAAGCCGCATGTTCCTGCCTCTTCTGTCAGCCATAAACGAACTCGGTGGCGGAGTACCGTTCACTAAAGTTGGATCGGACGGGGGATATGCTATCCGATCATTCGCTGAGGCGTCGGAACCTATGAATCGGCTTGACATGGAGAGGGCAATTCAAAAAGCATTTGGCCAGGTGAGAGTGATTGCTACAATCGAAGATATTCGGAGGGAAGATGCTAACTACGTGCGGATTCAGGACCGGGCTAATTTTTAAATAGCCCAGCACAAATAGTATTTCAATATCTATTAGGAATAATTATATTTGTATCGAAATAATTTGGCACATGATATTCATCAACTTAAAAGGCGCAATTGACTCCGAAGAGAATCGGGTCATGATGGAGCTTTGGGGTGGGCCCTCAGAGATCTGCTCCGTGGAGACCTTCCGCCGGGTACTTGATGAACACCCCGACGAACAGGAGGTGTGCATCAACATTGACTGTGACGGGGGCTCTGTTGAGGAGGGCTTCAAGATTTATGACCTTCTTCGCATGAGTGGGAGGACTATATACACAAATATTGTCGGGGGATGCCACTCGATGGCAGTGTGCATCCTGTTGGCAGCTCCGGCAGAGAACCGGTCGGCAAACAGGAATTGCCGGGCACTCATCCATCGGGTATACATGCCGGTCGGGGATTGGCTCACTTCCGACGATGCTCGTAGCATTGCCGAAGAGCTTGCTCTGGAGGAGGAGGCTATTCTTGACGTGTATGTCGAGAGAACAGGTCAGGACCGGGAACGGCTCCGCAATGTCATGCATGAGGAACGCATCCATGATGCCAAATCACTTCTTGACTTGGGATTCATTTCCAAAATCAATTCATACAACACAAACCAAATTTTTAATGCTATGGCAAAAAACGAAAAAAGCGCTTATGAAAAATTCATGAGCAAAGTCAAGGCATTCCGGAATGGCAAGAAAGGCGCTCCCGCCAACTTCGACTATCTGGATGCTGAGGGTCAGGTCGTTCTCCAGACCGTAGGTGAAGAGGACAACCTGGCCGAAGGTGTAGAGGCAACTCTCGCCAACGGCGAGACGTCGGGCACTGTCGTTCTGGAAGACGGTCGGGTGGTTACTGTCGAGGACAACATCGTCACCAGCATCGAGACGGAGGACACCGAGTCTCTCGGGGACCGCGTTGAAGCACTGGAGGCGATGCTCGACGAGGCAACGAACCTCATCGAGGAGCAGGAGAACGAACTCCGCAACCTCCGTGGTAGCAACTACCGCCCGAAGAACCGCAAGACGGTTCTGCCCGGAGGCAAGAAGCCCGAACCCTCGGCAGCTGACCTCAAGAACGAAGCTCGCGAAAAGCTCCAGAAGGTCAACGCTGCCAAAAAGATTCTCAAGTAGTCAAACTCAAAAACTTTAAGAACTATGGCAGCTAAAAATGGCGGATTTCTTGACATGGACAAGTTCACTTTTTGTGGACGTGTCATTCAGGCAATCTCGGAGATGATTATGGAGGACACCATTCAGGGTCCTGACATCAACTCCATTCACACAGTCTTCCCCGACATCGTCACTAACACTGAGGTGGGTTACATCGGCGAGGGCGGCATGGTCGGCGTGGTCAACACCGGGTGTAACCCGACTCCTCAGCCGTGGAACATCAACACCCGCAAGCTGAAATGGGAGCCCGGTGTCTGGGAGATCCTTCTGTCCCAGTGTTACACTGACCTCCAACAGTCGGCAACTATTTACTCTCTCCGCACCGGCGTCGACATTCCGGACTTCACGGATACGGACTACATGAACATCGTCATTGAGGTTCTGGAGCGCTCCATTATGGATTTCTGGTACCGCCTGTTCTGGTTCAACGACAAGGACGCCAAGAACGTTACCGACAGCGGTATCATTACGGGTGGTCTCGACCTGAAATTTTTCACCATCATCAACGGTTTCTGGAAACAGATTACCACACAGGTTACAGCCAATCCGTCCCAGCGCGGAGCAACAATTACGGAAAATGCCGGGGCATCTTACGCAGGTCAGAAGCTTACTCCGGACAAGGCCAAGGAATACATTCAGTCGGTCGTGTTCAGTGCCCCGCTTCTGCTCCGTCAGCAGTCTGACAAGTTTATCCTCGTTACCCAATCGGTCTACGATGCCTATCAGCAGTCTCTTATGGACGCTTGCTGCCTCGAGTCGGCTCGCTTGGCTCTGCTGAATGGCATGGAGGCTCTCAGCTTCAATGGCATCCCTGTCATCGCAATGCCCATCTGGGACAAGATCATCGCTACGTCGGAAGACACTGGCACGAAGCTCAACAACCCCCATCGAATTCTCTTCACCTCGAAGAGCGTGCTCGGCATAGGTGTTGATGCAATCGACAGCTTCGAGAAGATGCGGATCTGGTACGAATACAAAGACCGCGCAGTCTACGTAGAACTCATGGGTCGGGCGGATGCCAAGCTCACTAACCCGGATCTGTTCTCGGTAGGTATCTAATCCTTAAAAATCTAAGAAAATGGCAGGACTTGATTGTTCTAAAATCAAAACAGGATTCATCAACCAGGTGTGTGGTAAGCCGGCAATCGCCGGCACCACCGCCAGGGTGATTCTCCTCAGCTACTCGGACGTCGACAAATCGAAGTCTGTTGTAACTGACAACGTTATCTCTTCGCTCATCCTTAAGACCGGTGCCATTGGTTACGAAGTCGACTCGCTGCCCAACGCAACTGTAGGCTCGGACACCATCAATGCTGGCACGTACCTCAAGACTCACCAGCACAACGTAGTTGTCCGAATCTTCAAGAAGTCGGAAGCAGCCAAGAAGTTCGTGAACGGTCTGACCAATGCTCGCGTCGTCGCCATCGTCGAGAACAACGATACCGGCGACAAAGGGGACACCAAGTACGAGGTGTATGGCTGGGACTCGGGTCTGGAGCTCACCGAAATCACTGTCACTACCGAAATGACCGACGGCGTCGCATACCAGGTAACTCTGGCCAACGGCACCCTCGCTCAGGAAGGTTCGCTCCCGATGAGCCTCTTCGACACGGACGAAGCCACCACAGACCTCATGGTAGACGGGCTTCTGACCAAAGGATCTAAACCGTAGCACTCATGACTGACATGCTCGAAAGACTGAGAGCTTACCAATCCAAGTATGGGTCCCTGAAAGGCGAAGCCTATCGGGCCCATACATTGGAATTGGAAAAGAACCCCGCTCTCCATCGAGAAGTAGATGAACTTTCTCGATACTTTTTGAATAAGTCAGTTTCCCGATGCGGCTTCTGCCTGATCGAAGCCGACTTAGCATTAAGACGAATAACAGAACAACAAATGAAAAATGTAGCACACCCCGATTACGAACTTAGAGCAGGTACTCTGCTCCATGACCCGATCAACAAAGAGTTCAGCAAGATCCTCACCCCGAGGAACATCACGGAGGATCTTTGCTTGTATCACATCGCATTCAACAAGGAGGCTCTTTCGTACTTCACCCGGGTCCCCGAAGATCTGAACGACCGGCTGGAGAAATTCATGGTCCGTTACGGCAAGGAGATGCCGGACAAGGACATGGAAATCAAGAAGCGTCAGGCTCAGGTTCTGAGCAAGCAGATCGAGTCCGTGAAAGCCGAACTCGAAGAGCTGAACAAGAAACAGATCGAGCTGAACGCCAAGCTCGATGAGTACTTCAAAGCCATGGAGGCAATCCATGCCATTCTCGACTCGGCATCCGCCGAGGAGAAGACCGAGGAGAAGACCGAGGAGAAGACCGAGGAGAAGACCGAGGAGAAGACCGAGGAGAAGCCCGCCGACATCGACACCGAGGTGAAGGAGTTCATCGACGCCGGGATGGATCTGGAAGCCATCAAAGAAGCCTATGCAGACTCGCAAATGTCTGCCGGGGAGATCGAAGAGGCTTACAACCGGGTAGTCAATCCCGTTTCGGAGGCTCCCAAGAAGGGAGCCAAAAAAGAGGGGTCCAAATAGGACTGGTAATAGGACGGGGTCGCTTCCCGTCCCCTCTACTATTAAAATTACGCCAGTATGAAAGTTGCACAGATTAAATCAGCTCCTCAGTTCGAATCCCGGGACTGGAGACAGTATGGCATCCAAACATACGGAGATACCAACGACTTTCCCCAGACAGTCAGCGAGATTGTTCAGGCTTCAAAGACCGGCAATGCCTGCTTGAGCATATACAATGACTTCGTATACGGTCACGGATTCAAAGATCCCGGCATCTACAAATTACGGGTCAACAAAGAAGGGGAGAAGCTCGACAAGATCCTCCGCATGGTCTGTAAAGACTTTACATTATGGCATGGGTTCGCCATCCATGTTAACTACAATATGAACTTCCGCGTCAGCTCGATCCACCACATTCCGTTCGAGTCTCTCCGACTTGCGAAGGCAGACGATGATGGATTCATTGGCCGGACGGCATATCACCCCGACTGGGGTCACCGAGACAAGACGAGATCCCGGTGGTCCCCGTCTGACATTGAGTGGTTTCATCTCTTCAACCCGGATCCGGAGGTCATTCTCAACCAGGTGGAAGAGGCTGGCGGCTGGGACAACTACAATGGCCAAATCCTCTACTTCTCTGGGGACTCGGAAGGCAACCCCTCTTACCCAATCCCCATATTCATCGCTGAGATGACGGACATGAGAACCGAGGAAGCACTTGCCAACGTAGCCGGCCGAAACGCATGCTCCAACTTCTTGTCAGCTGGGATCTTGGTAGACATCAAGGACGAGACTCAAGATGAGTCTCAAGTGAATGAGACCCAAGAAGAACTTAACAAATTTCAAGGAGATGAGAACACTTCACAATTGTGGTACATCCAGTGCAAGTCAAAAGATGAAGTGCCCCAGTTCATAAGGTTCTCCGGGGAGAACTATGACAAAGCATTCGAAGTAACGCAGAGAGTCATCCCGGAGAACATTGGTCAAGCCTTCAAGCAGCCTCCCATTCTTCGAGCTGTTGACGTGGGGGCTAACTTTGGGGCTGATCTCATGACCAATGCCTACAAGTACTACAACTCTGTTACAGTCCGGGAGCGTCAGCAGCTGGAGGAGACTTTCGTATCGATTTTTGAGTACTGGTGGGCTCCTTTGGAAAATCCCGACTTCGCTATTCAGTCTCTCACTTACAATGCCGGCGAGTCTATAGCAGACAGAATTGGCAAGGACAACATGACTCAGGTACTGGAGATTATCCGGGACCAGATGCTCTCCACTGTTCAGAAGAGAAACATGCTCAAGCTCATCTATGGGCTTTACGACGAGGAGATTATAAAACTCATGCCAGATGATACTCAACTCTAACGACCTTCGGAATGTTCGGCCGATAGCCGAGAACATCAACGACCCGGCCAGACTGGAGCCATATATCCGGGAGGCTGAGACTCTCAGACTGGTGGATGCCATAGGAGCCAATCTCTACAGATGGCTCGACGAGACAGACTTTTCCGGCCCCGGTCCTTTCCAATACGGGGACGTAACCATTACAAAAGATCAGTACACTGCCGCCATGGAAGGCGGGTATTATGATGGTGGCTGTTCCGGGGATGGTCGAAGCGAAGGACTCAAGATCGCCATTGCATACATTGCGTATTCCCGATTCATCGTCAACAATCCAATCAATCCCACTGCCTTCGGTGTGAGGTACAAAGATGGCGAATTCAGCACTCGAGTAGAAGACAACATAATCGTCCGTAGCTCGAACGAAGCACGGAACATCGGGGAAGCCTACCTCGAGAAGGCTATAAATCACCTTAAAGCTCTGCGGTTACTGACTCCATGTACTGAATACAAGGAGTCCCCGTCTCGTAAAATGATTATAGGACGTAATAAATTATAAGTTTAACAGATATGAAGGAGGAAGTCATGAGAGCGGGAAAATGGATATGCGGGAGCATTGCAGGGATTTGGGGGCTTTTAGCTCCGGTCCAGGTCCTTATCCTCTGTGTCTGTATTGCCGTTATCGTCGACTTCATAACTGGGAATATTGCTGACTACAAGCGCCACAAACGAGCCCATCAAAAATACGTGTTCAAAAGCGAGAAAATGTGGGACACGTGTTGGAAGTTGGGGCTCAGCATTATCGGTATTGGCATGGCCTACATGCTTGACGTGCTTGTCCTCCCGAACTTGGGGGGTCTCAACCTTGCCAACTTCTTCGCTGCTTTTGTGGTCGGGACTGAGTTTTGGAGCTTTCTGGAGAACTCCGCAATCATTTCGAATCACCCCATATTCAGAGCTCTCCGGTCATACATGGAGAGATCGGTCAGCAAAAAAACTCAAATAGACTTTGAATGCCATGAAGACAAGTAAGTATTTTAAGCCCGAAGAATTCGAGCGATGCAACCCATCCTGCTCCATTGAAGACATGGACCAGGATTTTCTCGATCTACTGGATGACCTCCGTGAAAAGGCAGGCATCCCTCTCGTCCTCAATTGCGCTTATCGTTCCAAAGAACACGATAAGGCCAAAGGACGGTCCGGCAACAGTGCTCACACAGAAGGTTTGGCAGTGGACATCCGGTGTGCCTCGGGCCCCAATCGGATGAAGATCCTCCGGGCAGCCATTGCATTGCGGATCCGGAGGATAGGCATCGACGGGAATTTTATCCACGTAGATGCTTCTAAAACCCTCCCGCAGGACACGATATGGACTTACTAAAGAGAGTACTCTGCACAATAGTTCTTGTAGGTATAGGCTTTATAATCGGGCGTAAAACAGTCGAGGAAAAGACCGTTATAAAGTACGTCGATTTACCCCCAATTCAGGGGGAGGTCAAAGTCCCGGATTTGGTTCCAAAATGGGAGGGTTTTAGGAATCCAATCAAATTGATATATGTCTATAAAGGCCAGGAGGAAAAGGTTCCCCAAACACCCCCAGAAATCACAAATGGAGGGGGTTTTGGGGAGGTGGATACTCTGGAGAGCGTAAAAAGGACAATGTTGGACTGGAATACGACCAGGAAATACGCTGGAACATTCTTCAAAGATCCCAAAATTGGCCAATTTGACTGGGAGGCTACAGTCCAATACAACACTCTCCAGCATCTTACGTACAAGTATACCCCCGTCCGAGAACAGATCAAAGAAACGAGGTCCCGGAAATGGTCCCCCTTTCTGAGAGCTTCGGCTAACTCCTTCGGGCAGGTTGGGGTTGGGGGAGGCATATATTACAGGAATTTTGGAGTAGATATATCCTATATGCGGGACTTCGAGCTGGCCCGATCGGGGTATGAGGTCGGCTTTAGCTGGAAATTTTAGGAAACTACTCCGTCCCGGGCTTAGGGGAGCCCGGGTTTTTTGTGTCCCCAAGCCGGGGATATTGGCCCCCGTGGCAGGGACCAGCAGTAAACAATGGTAGGGAATATGGGTTCTCAAAGAGGATGATCCCCTAAAAAAGTTGGTCAAACCATTGTTTATTGTTTACAAATCAGGTGGACCCCCCGGCCCCAAAAGTTGATAAAACCATTGTTTATTGTTTACAAATCAGGAGGACCCCCCGGCCCCAAAAGTTGAT
>ENA-UONY01001526-UONY01001526.1-human-gut-metagenome-genome-assembly--contig:-CS9-NODE-1526-length-19182-cov-7.116746_pt1 | contig 19182 bp, 22 predicted proteins | sample MGYA00242465_ERZ724012 | MGnify/ENA metagenome assembly ERZ724012 | reverse complement strand
CGATGATTGATTAGTGGCCCCATTGTGATTCGATACAGATTCGACGGTGTGTCCGCCCAGATCTGCGAAAATATTTCCCCATCATTTTAATCACACCTTTGATTTTGATTTGTCCTCTGATTTCTCCATCTTCTTGAATCGCATTAATCAAGTAGCTTGAGCTTCTCCTTGATCTCTTCGAGCTTCATATCACGAGTTAGACGGGATTGTTCGTTGACGAGAAGGATCTGTATGTCGCCGCCAACAAGAATGCGACCCATCATCGCGAGAAAGTTCTCGCGCATGAGGGTCTTACCAGTCTGTTCGTCCTGATAGATATCGACGATGTTCACTCCTTTTTGCTTGCACCATGCTTTCATGTTGCGAATCTGCGTCTCACATGTCTGTTCCTTATCATCGGTAGAGACACGGGCGTAGAGAACGGCGTTGTAGCCTTCGAGATCGGAGACTATGGTCTCCGATTTTGATGATATGTCCTGTGTGTTCAAAAATATCCCTCCATGGGGTGGGCTGTTGATTCTGATTGGGGTTTGATCTGGTCTTCTGCCGTGGGTTCATCGAGCTTCATGACCTTGCTGTCGAACTGTATGGCTTCGAGGATGGAGAGCTTCTCCTGTCCGTCAACGAGCTTATCAAGAAGGACGAGTGTGGAATCCAATCTGCCCATCATCTGATTGATGCAAACCGTATGGCCATCGATCTTGGATTCTGCAGCTAAGATCCTTGACGGCAGAAAGGCCATGAGCTCCTGCTTCTCACTGGCGAGTGGATCGTCCCTGAGATTCTCGAACTCGAGTTCGGGCTGTCCATGGGATGTGTCGACAACAAGATCGGGTTGTGAGAACTGCTTCGCATCCTTGTCGAAGTGCGATATCGCACGGTGACCAGGCTTTGCCTTGTGGTATGGTTCCCTTGACGATGGGATTGGTGAGTCTCCATCCATCCGCTTTCATCAGTTCCGCGAACTGTAATGCGCGATCCTTGAATATGGGGACGAGAAGATCCTCGGTGGGGAACTTGGTGATGTCATGCCATATCTGCCCCGGGTAGAAGAAGAAGACCAGCTTATGGTTGCGAAGACCGATACGGACCTGCCGTGTGACGTCCTGTCCGTGCATCTTCATACCGCCTGTGCGGACACGACACCCTTTCATTCTGGTGGGCTCTTCGGCATTCCAATAGGCAAAACAGCATCCGTCCTTGCCGCGGGGATCAGTATAGTTGCCTTCACAGGCAACTGTGAAATTGATTCCCGACGTCATATGAGCGGCCCACCACTCGTCTCCCTCAGGGCACTTCTCGGCGAAGGAAATTCCCGAAACATCGGACGGGAGGGGTCCGTTTTTTGTAACGGTAGGCCCGTTTGTCTCATTTTTCGATGTCTGGCCATTGTCAGGGTTCAGATCGACGTAACATCTCGGACTGACAGTCCCTGGTATGATGTAGAGCTCCTTGCGGTACACCAATCCATCGATGATTCTGTAGACCGAGGTACGGGACATCCTTTTATTACGTGCGATGACAATGGCGGATTCCCCTCTCAAGACCGCCGCCTTGATCTCTTTGTCACGCTTGCTCAGAGGGCGCAGGACCATGGGATTCCTCCTTGGGACAGTCTCACGAAAAAACGGACCCCTGTTTGACGGCCGAAAAGTGTCTCAAAACAGGGGTGCCTCTCCTTTATAGGTAGGGAAAAACGGACCCCGAAAAGTGTCCGATTTTCCGTCAAAAAATGTGACACTTCGGAGGGGTCCGTTTTTGTCGTTTTTCCGCTCACGATTCTTACGATCTTTGCTCCGAAGAACAGGTATGATAGGATCGCGGTTCTCAGTTCTAAAACGATGTCAAATGACCGTCCGACACCCTTTTGTGCAACAGGATCACGGGATCCTACACCAAAAGGACGATGACGAATCAATTGAACAAATGCACATCTACTGTGCAATTTTTCCATAGCCGAAAAACCTTGGTGGTCCCATTGTGATTTGAACACAAGACCTTCCGGTTATCAGCCGGACGCTCGAACCAAGCTAAGCTATGGGACCACTCGGTGAGGCTGGATAGATACATGTATAATAAATATGTTTTGGTCGGACCATTTTTCGCCAGAATGATGTAAGGGTGTTGTAACGAATCATATACAGACGATACGATCGAGCGTGAATGAGCATTGATGAAAACCCGTAGCGACGAAAGGATAGGATCTGATATCCCGCCATGCAACCGCGCTCCGCCAAGTAAAACGATATTATAAAATGAGATCATCACAGGGGCATGAACAAATATCTCCAGCTTTTCAGGACAGGCAATGCCGTCATGGGGATCGTTGGCGTCTTCGTGGCCTGTTTCATGGCCGCCGGATTCGATATCGCGGACGAGATCGTGAATCTCCTGATTTCAGCTGTTGTCGTGTTCATGTTCATGTGCGGCGGAAATGCCCTCAATGACTACATAGACTATGAGATCGACAAGACCGCACATCCTGAGCGCCCGATACCATCTGGAAGGATAGAAAGGAAGACGGCCCTCTATGCAGGGCTTGTTATGTTCATCAGTTCGGTAGCCATCTCCTTCCTCACGATGGATATCGAATGCATCGCGATCGTCATCGTCGCATGCATACTCATGGTCGCATACGAGACCTATCTCAAACAAAGAGGATTCATCGGCAACATCACCATCGCCATACTCACCGGGATGATGTTCCTCCTTGGAGGGAGTGTTGTCGGCAGCATGATGGATAATGTAATCGTGGCTGCGATGGCGATGTTGGTCTCCATTGGCAGGGAGATAACCAAGGACATCGAGGACATGGATTCCGATGAAGGAAGGATAACGCTCCCCATGAGGATCGGAATCAGGAATGCATCGATAATTGCATGTGCATTCTATGTCGCAGGACCTCTGCTGAGCATCCAACCGATGATAGCGGGGACATATGGGATACTTTACTACACAGTCCTCATCGCAGATGCCATCTTCGTATTCTGTGCTATATCTGTATTCAAGGATCCTCACAGATCACAGAAGCTTGCCAAGAAAGCGATGGTCTTAGCGCTCATATCATTCATCCTCGGCGTATTCAGATTTTAGGGATATCTTTTGATACGATACATCCGAATCCATTATTAGGGAAACCATCCTTACGATTACCCATGGCTCCTGTGTTCCATTGGGTTAAGGTCAAGATCGTATGTTATGCTACAGAGGACGAGAATCTCCTCCATGACGTCATCGTCAAACTCACAGGCATAGACGATGATGAATCATATGATGTCGATATATCCGAGGGATTGCATGGCAATCCGATAACCGTAATAGATGCGAACCTCACTCACAATAAGGATTGCGAGAGGATATTCAAAAATCTTGGTAAGGATATACTCGAATCACTCATACCAGAACTCGAAGATCGCATAGACGATGATGACATATTCTACATGAGATTGAATAAACAGAGAGCGGTAGAAGGAGAGTATGTACTCTCCCATAGTGGGGATGTGATATCGATCACCGCTAAGATCGCTGCACATCCTGCAAAGAAAGAGATAGCGATAGGCTTGATGAGGGATTACCTCATCAAGCTGACTCGTCCTGATTCTCCTGTGGTTTCACAGTGACCTGTACCATCCTTACGCGACGGTTCTTCACGGACCTCACGATCATCTTGACGTGACTGTCCTCAATCCTATCGCCTTTAACTGGCACACGGTTCAATTTGTACTGTATGTAACCGCTCACAGTAGGTTCGTCATAATCTCCGAGATCCAATTCCACACCGATCTCCTGTATGAGATCGCTTATGTTGGTATCTCCAAGGACTGCATAGGTTCCATCCTCCTCATGCATGATGAAATGCTGCACCTCATCGCTCTCGTCCCAAATCTCTCCGACGAGTTCTTCGAGCACGTCCTCCAACGAGACTATACCGACAGTCCCGCCGTATGAATCAACCACGATGACCATCTGTACCATCGATCTCTGTATCTCGGTGAGTGCCTTAGCTACTGTAGTATTCTCAGGTATGAACTTGACCGGGCGCATTATCTCCACAATCTTCCCGGCACCGTTGTCCTTGAAGTATCTGTTGTAGAAATCCTTGGCATAAACGACACCGAGTATCCTGTCGATCGTTTCATCGTATACTGGTATCCTTGAGAATCCTGATTTGATGAATACATCCTTCAATGCATCCATGCTCTCGGTCTTCTCTATCCCTACGACATCCACACGAGGTGTGAGGATCTCGGTCACAGCCTTATCATCGAACTCGATGGCTGATTTGATCAATTCACTCTCGGTCTTCTCGAGTGTGCCCTCTTCCTTGATCTGATCGATCATGACAACGAGTTCATCCTCTGTGAGTGTGACATCGTCCTCATTGACATTGGTGTGCGTCATCTTGTTGACCATCTTGAAGAAGAACGTTATCGGAGACAATACTGTCATGAAGAAGCTGAGTGCGCCACCCAATTGCAATGTGTATCTCTCTGCATTGGTCTTCGCCATCTTCTTCGGCGTTATCTCTCCGCATAATAAGATCACAACGAACATGAACACGGTCGCGAATGCGACACCCAATGCTCCGAATGCCATCGTGAACATCCACGTACATATCGATGACGATAGGATGTTAACGAGATTGTTGCCCACAAGTATGGTCGTAAGGAGTTTATCATAGTCATCCAGGAGTTTTAATGCCCTGGTGGCCCTTTTGTTACCTTCATTAGCATAGTTCTTGAGTCTTATCTTGTTAACGCTTGTAAAAGCCGTCTCGGACGCCGAGAAGAATGCAGACATCAATACCAATATGAACAGAACGAACGCAAAGAGTGCGAACGTCATCGACTGAGTATCCATCTATTAAGTCCCTGCCATGTCGGAGGACAACGTGTCCCCCTCTAGATCCGTAAGGATGTGTGGGCCCTATCATTGGACTACTTTATAAATTGTTCTCAGGCCTGATACCCGTTCGGATGTTGACTTATCTCGGATAGAAGTACAGCGCCCAAGCGTCATCGGAGATTTAGACATCTATCCATATGATGTGATATCATGGCTTAAAATACCATGAACAAGAGAAATGTTCGCATTATTCGCCGTCATTTAGTTCTCGATCCTTATTTTTATTTTGCTAGGGATTTAAATAATAAGTTCGGATATGAGAATATAGATTATCATGGCCGACCAATTCAAATACGAAATCATCGAGATGATCGCCGTACTGTCAGAATCCAACAAAGGATGGACAAAAGAGCTGAACCTCATAAGCTGGAATGACAAAGACCCCAAATACGACATCAGAGAATGGTCACCCGACAGAAGCAAAATGAGCAAAGGGATCACACTCACGCCCGAAGAGACCGCTGTCCTAAAGAAGGCATTGGACTCCAGGGAAGAACTCTGAAACTTCACTCCTGTCCTCGCGACAGGATCAACTTCTTAAATTCATTCTAATAGCGATTGCCATGTCATCGAGATTCGATTATTTTCAACATCTCTTGGATTGCGTGGATTTCGTATCCTCGGGAAAGAAGGGTGCGATCTCTGATGATAGGAAGCTCATCGCAGAATACAATCCATCATACTACGACATGTTACAGAGATATCTGAAGAATTCGGATCAACGTGTCAAGATAGAGGTCATAACCCTCCTCACGAACCTGAGGGAGAGGCAGGCCATCGGCGACATCAAGGAATTGAGGATCACATCCAATGAGAATGTCAGCAATGCCTGCGTAGGATTCCTTTACACCATGGATACCGTGGATGACTACATTCCAGATCTCATGGATATACTCAAACACAAACGCGGTTCTGAATTCAGGAACGCTGCCGCCAGGATGCGTTCCGTCGGAAGGGAGGAGGACATACCCGAACTGCGTAAGATCTATGGACAGGTCGACGGAGAGATGCGCGAACAAATGAGGGAATGTATCGAAGGCGTCATCGATCGTACACCTTCATTGTCCAAGAAGAAACGCATGCTCCTATCCGTTCCTGTATTCCCGGATGAGGACAGATTCATGAGCTTTGCGGACAACACATCCGTCTATCTCGACATAAGATACAGAGATAACGTCAACGAGATGGATACGATCTCATCCAGAACGTACAATAATGTCGCCAAGGCGTTGAAGAAGATACAGATCAGACTCTTCAACGAAGAGGTGAATCTGAAATATTATTCAGATGAGGCCAAAGCTGCGTACAATGAGATCAATGACCTGTTCATTTGGGCCTTGGATGATATCAAAACGAAGAAGATCCTGATGGATACCCCGACATCCGATATGGATGCGCCTGATTGCACTCGTTGTGGTAACAGGATGACTTATAGCAAGAACGGTTGGAGATGTCCTATCTGCGGAAGTTCCCACTGACCGCGTATGTTTTATAATCCACAGGCGTAACCCGTCGCATCGGACAAGATAGTTCCGATGATGGAGAGACTCGTGATGATAAAACAAGTCCGCGACAATTATGCAGCGCCCGTTATCGAGAAGGAGATCCGCGATTATTGGGACTCCAAGGACGCATACCATAAGACCAAGGAAGCACGTGAGAACGGCGAGAGATTCTATTTCGTTGATGGTCCGCCATATACGTCGGGCCATGTACACATGGGTACTGCCCTGAACAAGACGATAAAGGACATACTCATCAGATACTGGAGAATGAACGGATACAACGTCCGTGATCAACCTGGATTCGATATGCATGGATTGCCCATCGAGGTACAGGTGGAGAAGAAGATCACAGTACCTGGAAGGGTCAACAAGGATGGAAAACCGGATGAGGTCGGTGTCAGGTCCAAGAAAGAGATCGAGGAAATCATAGGCATCGATGAATTCGTCAACACCTGTAAGGAACATGCCCTGTCACTTCAGGGAGAGATGACCGAGGAATTCAAAGAACTCGGCGTATGGATGGATTGGGAACACCCGTATCAGACCATAAAGAATGATTATATCGAATCCGCATGGTGGACCATACAGAAGGCCCATGAGAAGGGACTCTTGGATTCATCCAGCAGAGTCGTCACCTGGTGTCCAAGATGTGAGACCGCACTTGCTGAGGCAGAAATAGAGTATTGGGATGAGACGGACCCTTCCGTCATGGTCAAATTCCCACTTGTCGACGATCCGAGCACATCGCTCCTGATATGGACAACAACGCCTTGGACACTCCCTGCTAACATGGCTGTCGCAGCCCATCCCGACATGACCTATGCAAAGGTCGCATTCCAGAAGGATGGCGTGACCGACAATATCATCTGCATGGAATCACAAGCCGATTACATCAAACAGAAAGGTGGTTTCGACAGTTTCACGGTCATCGAGACGTACAAAGGTTCTAACATGGTCGGAATGTCATACGTCCCTCCGTTCGACATCGATGAGAAATACCTCAAGAGGTCGGAATACACATACAAGGTCCTTACTGCCGATTATGTAGAACAGGATAACACAGGTCTCGTCCACACAGCACCTGGATTCGGTCCAGACGATTATGAGACGGGAAAGAGATTCGGTATCGAACCATTCTGTCCTGTCGGAGAATCCGGTAGGTACACAGAGGAGTTCCCGATGATGGAAGGCCGCAAGGTCAAGACCGTCAACGATGACATCAAGAAATATCTCGATGAGAAGGGATTGCTCCTCAACGCTGAGAAGATCAAACACAGATACGGTCACTGCTGGAGATGCAAGACACCGATCATCTACAGGAACACCAGACAATGGTTCCTCGCAGTCCCCAAAGTGAAGCAGAGGATGCTCGAAGAGATCGATAGGGTCAAATGGGTACCCGATTGGGCCGGTTCAACCAGAGAGAAGAACTGGGTGGATGGCGCAAGGGATTGGTGCATCTCAAGACAGAGGTATTGGGGAATCCCGCTTCCAGTATGGGAATGCAAATGCGGCGAAAGGAAGGTCATCGGTCAGGTCTCCGAACTCAAGGAAGGAGAAGGCTACACCGAGGGAATGGATATCCACAGGCCTTGGATCGATAACGTGACATTCAAATGTCCGAAATGTGGCGGCAAGATGACAAGAGCGCCTGATATCCTCGACGTATGGTTCGACTCAGGTGTAGCTGCATGGGCATCACTCGGATATCCTGCCAAGAAGGATGAGTTCGACAAATGGTGGCCTTGCAGATTCATCGTAGAGGCACACGATCAGACGAGAGGATGGTTCTACTCACAGCTCGGAGCTGGAGTCATGTCCTTCGATAGGGCACCATATGATGAGGTCATGATGCACGCATGGATGCTCGATACCAAAGGTCAGAAGATGTCGAAATCACTTGGCAATGTCGTAGAACCTAAGGAAGTCGCATCAGAATTCGGTGCGGATGCCATGAGATTGTATTCTGTCAGAGCGAATGCACCATGGGACGATACGTGTTTCCAATGGGATGTCAAGAAGAACCCGCCCATGAAGGAAGGCCCCAAGAATGCTTGGAAGATCCTGAACACATATTGGAACGTTGTGAAATTCGCATCAATGTACATGGAGATAGATGATTTCGATCCAGAGAGATACACTCCCGAGGTCATGAAGGATCACTTCAGGTATGAAGATAGATGGATGTTCTCACGCACAGAGAAGATGAAAGCGGCAGTCCATGATGGTATCGAATCGAGAGAACTCCACAAGGCTGCACGTGCCATAGAGGACTACATCATGGAGGATCTCTCCAAATGGTACGTCAAACTCATCAGGGACCGCAGTTGGACAGAGGATAAGGATTCGCAGAATGACAAATTGGCATCATACTGCACATTGTACTATGCAATCATGCAGACTGCCATAACCATGGCTCCGATAACACCGCACATCAGTGAGGAGATCTATCAGCACATGGGAGGTAAGAAACTCTCCGTACACATGGAGGATTGGTTATCACCCAATGAAGCGTTCATCGCAGATGATATCGAAGAGAACATGAAGATCATTCAGGAACTCGTCGAGATCATCGCCACTGAAAGGGCGAAGATGGGCAGTAAGCTCAGATGGCCTCTCAAGAGGATCTCAATAGTCGGCAAATCACCGGATTCGTATGATGCTGTCAAGATGTTCGAGGATGTGTTGAAGCAACAGGGTAATGTCAAGAGCATCGAATACATCTCACCCGATAAGCTCCCGTGTGACAAGGAAGCCGTCAAATACACCGACGGACAGATCGTCATCGATTTCGATGTCACGCCTGAGATCGAGGCCGAAGGATACACCAGGGAGCTCATCAGAAGGATCCAACAGATGCGTAAGGACATGAAGCTCAATGTCGAACAGTACATCGAGATCCAAGTCAAAGCCGATGATGTGTTGGTGAAATACTTCGAGACATGGAAGGACTTCATATCCAATGAGGTCAGGGCCAAATCCACATCATTCCTCGATGAACCTAACGGTGATGAGGTCAAGACCTGGGATGTCACCGGAAAGGATATCACCATCGGTGTGAAGAAACTCTAAGATGGTGGGATTCCCACCATCATCTTTTTTTTATTACTCTGTTAAGAATCCATGACAGGGATTCATCCTGCAGGATCAATCCTTGGAACCTATTATGTGCTTTATAGCCTCATTCGCAAGGATCATGCCGAATATCGCAGGTATCGTAGGTAATGAGCCCAATATGCTCTTCCCATGTTCATCGCGATCCATATCGACATGGATAGGTTTCTCCTCAGAATATACGCAAGTTATGTGCTTCGTATCGACATCCCTCAATTTGCACCTTATGCTTGATGCCAAAGGACAGACCTTCGTCCCCATTATGTTGGCGATGCGTATCTTCTCCGCATCCATATGCAATGCCGCACCCATGGATGAATAGGTGACGATGTCATGTGTCGCCGCATATCTCAGAAGTGATACCTTATGTTGGATTGTATCGATGGCATCGACAAGGACATCCGGTTTTTTCGAAAACAATGATGGCAACGTATCCTCTGAGACGAATTCCATCTCAGCGGATATATCGATGTCAGGATTTATGGATCTGGCACGTTCGATGGCAACGATAGCCTTTGGCTGCCCTATTGTGTTGACCGTTGCAAGTATCTGTCTGTTCAGATTGGTATCGTTGAACACATCGGCATCGATGACCTTTATGTGTCCTACGCCTGCTCTGACAAGACCTTCTAACGCATAACCGCCAACAGCACCGACGCCTGCCAGAACGACATACGAGTCCCTCAGAGCCTCGACGCCATCCTCGCCTATCAGAACCTTCGTCCTTTGACTGATATCATCCGCCATCGATATCGAATCCTATGAACAGATAGATAACCGTTATGTACCGGACCATATCGACAGAATATCTTGTCACATAGATGGTCGTTGATGATAGAACTTATCTACTCACGGAATGATACAAACGTAAGCATCCCAAAAAACGAATGATCGTATGCATAAACGATCAATATTGGATGTTACAGAAGGTATACCATGGCCTACGGTGACAGAAATATGAGAAACAGACCTCCGCGCGAATTCTTCAAGACCACATGCACTGCATGCGGAAAAGAATGTGAGGTCCCATTTAAACCGACTGAGGGAAAACCCGTGTACTGTAAAGAATGTTATGCGATACATGCACCTCCAAGGGAGGACAGACGCAGAAGATTCTGAAACCCCCAACGGGGTCAAACCCCATTTTTATTTTCTACGATTGGTCAATATCTTCGCGTTGAAGAGCAGACCGTTGAATCCTACTATCACACAGGCCACTCCTACGCAAATCAATATTATCGCAGGTATCTTGAATCCGAGAAGATGCAGGCCAAGGCCGATACAGAACAACATGACACCGATATAGAATATCGACCTCATACCGCGCTTATCGTACCACATCGGCCCCACATCCACTCATGCGACCTTCTTACCTGCTTCATGCGACGCACTAGCGACAGTGACGCCCATTGCAGTGAAGAGCCAGACAGCATGTGCCTTGAGATTCATCTTGGATAGCTTCTCATTCAATCCATCGAGGATCGGTCCGGAACCGATACGCTCTTTCGCTACTGCATCTATGATGTATGCATCAGCTGCCGATGTTACAAGGAAACAAACCTTCTTGTTCTCCTCAAGATTCTTCTTCGTGGTCTTCATCAAGACCTCTCCGACGGCTAACGTCTCCTCATCCAGAAGGAATACGCTACCGCATACTATCGTGTGAGGCTGACCGTTAGCATCACAGGTCGATAGGACCTTCACATTACCGGGACGCTTGATCATGTCCGCAACATTTGCAGGTATAACTACCATAATCTCACCTATTCATGGAATGCACTAGCATATTATAAGTGAACATCCCGCACTGCACACAGTGCGTAATATGTTACTGTGAAAAACTTAATCGTCGTATGTGTATTCCCTAGGCTTCTTGACTGCGTTGTAAACGAGCACGGCGACCAGGTAGACTACTCCGACACCAATGACATATGCGAACTGTGCGTAATCCATTATAATCAATTCCGACAACACATAATTGATATTTATCAATTCAGTTCACGATCCCGTCTTTCACTTCAGAAAGATGCTGGACGAACATCGTGACCTTACCTTCCTTGTACAGAGGCGTGGATGTGCAAACATATTCCTTTCCAGTCCTCGGTATGATCTTGATCCTCTTACTCCTGACAGCACCGCTGGAGTCGACCCAGATATCGCAATCCTCACACGGGCTGATCCTTCCGAACATCTTGAAGCATCTCTTTCCGATCGATTCGTCCAATGATGCTCCGAATGCATTCAAGCCGGCACGATTGATCCATACTATGGTGTGATCAGTGTCCAATATCATGATTATATCGTCTATCGCATCTAGCACGATATTCAACAGGGATTCTGAAACGTCGTTCTCTACCATAGTATCGTCTTATGAATCCACACGTGGGTATAAAAATAATCCTGAATGCCACATCGCATGTCGCATGTGACCTTTGGCAGCTTCTTTAATTTTTTATATATTTATGGAATTACAGTTCACTACATGACCTATGATTTAATTGTTATCGGAGCTGGTCCAGCAGGACTCACAGCAGGCATCTACGCAAGAACGAAGATGATGAGCACCCTCGTTCTGGATGCAGGAGTCGTAGGCGGACAGTTGGTCAGTCTGTATCCGGAGAAAGGAATCCATAACTATCCAGGATACGAGACCATTCAGGCCAGGAAACTCTCTGATAAACTCTATGCTCAAGCGGAATCGCTCGGTTGTGAGATCCGTGAGAAAGAGAAGGTCATGGATGTGGATGACGGCAACGAGGAACTGATCGTCAGGACAGATAAGGCCGAATACCATACGAAATCCATAATCGTAGCCATCGGGATGGGTATGTTCAAACCTAGAAGGATGGGATGTGATGGAGAACTTGAACTCGAAGGTAAAGGACTCTCTTACATCCTTCCCCTCAAGGAAGAGATCGTTGGCAAGAAGGTCGTTGTGTTCGGAGGAGGGAACAGCGCCATAGAGATGGCGATGATGGCTTCCACAGTGACGGATACGACACTCGTTCACAGAAGACCCGAATTCAGGGCGGATGAATCCAATGTCAAAGATCTTGCATCAAGTAAGGTCAAGCCCATAATGAATGCAAACCTCAAATCGGTCAATGGTAGTGACAAGGTCGAATCCGTGACCCTTATCCAAGACGACAAGGAGTTCGAGATTCCTGCGGATCTCGTCGTGATCAACATCGGGATATCGTCAGACCTTGACGATCTGAAGAGATGGAATCTTGAACTCACAGAGAATGGACTTGTGAAGGTCGGATTCGATATGACGACGTCAAGACACGGCATATTCGCATGTGGCGATGTCGTAGATTATCCCGGTAAATACAAACAGATCATCACGGGATGCGGCGAAGCGGGAACGGCTGTGTTGTCCGCATATAAATTTGTGAAGAAGCCGTATTGGGCATGAATATCACAGATTCCAATGTTCTATCCATCGGAATCCTTTCTTCATAACCGAATCATGAGATGATTCGTTAACGATCATACTATAACGAACTAGAACGTTCCGTAATCGAATATTCGCTATAGGAGAATATTTTCAAAAAATTAAGGGTTTTAGGGAAATGGTTTGAAGTCCGTTGAAGGACGCTTACTCTGTGATTGCGGATGAAGGACACTCGTCGATGCATGCTCCGCAGTCGACGCACTTTCCTGCATCGATAACTGCGATATCCTCAACTACGATTGCTCCCTGGGGGCATACGTCTGCGCATGCTCCACAACCAACACATTCACTTCCGTTAACTGTTACCATGTGAGTAACCTCTGATAGTTGAACTGAATATATCGTATATAACTTTTGAGGGGTTTTTTTTCGGATTTCCTCAATTTTTTCACATTTTTAGCCATAATTAATACTCAATTAACAACTATTAATGTATATTTTTATACATCAATGTACAAAAAAGATATATATTGAATAATAATTCACATCAATTATGACAATACCATTCGATGCAAGGATCAACCTAACACCAGAAGACATTCCAAAGAGGTGGTATAACCTCGCAGCCGATCTCCCTGGCCTCAAACCACCATTGAATCCGGGGACAGGAGAGGTAGCTAAACCTGAGGATTTCGAACCGATATTCTGTAAAGAGATCATCAGGCAGGAAGGCTCCACAGAGAGGTACATAGACATACCGGAAGAGGTACGTGACAACCTGATATACCTGAACAGACCAGCACCCCTGCAGAGAGCATACAGGCTTGAGAAATATCTCAAGACTCCTGCAAAGATATACTTCAAAAGAGAGGACATGAGCCCTCTTGGAAGCCATAAGGGGAACACTGCGATCGCACAGGCGTACTATAACGCGGAAGCAGGAATACACACCCTCACGACGGAGACAGGCGCAGGACAATGGGGAACAGCACTCGCGATGGTCTCCAATCTGTACGACATCAAGACAACAGTCTTCATGGTCAAAGGAAGCTACCTAGCGAAACCGCTCAGAAAGACGATCATCAACACATATGGCGCGACGATATACGCATCCCCTAGCGAACACACCGAATTCGGAAAGAAGATACTGAAAGAACACCCAGAAACAACGGGATCGCTCGGTATCGCCATATCCGAAGCATGTGAGATGGCAGCGAATGACAAGAACATCTGCTACTCGCTTGGAAGTGTCCTAAATCACGTGATGTTGCATCAGACCGTCATCGGTATAGAGACGATGCAACAGATGGAGATAGGCGAAATCGAACCCGACTATGTCGTCGCATGTACCGGAGGAGGCTCCAACTTCGCAGGATTGACATTCCCGATGCTCGGAGAGAAGATCAGGGGCAAGGGTTTCAAGGACACGCAATTCGTTGCTGTTGAGCCCAGAGCTGCACCATCTCTAACGAAAGGAGAATTCAAGTATGACTACGGAGACACCGCAGGATTCACACCGTTACTCATGATGTACACTCTGGGAAGCGAGTTCATACCCTCATCGATCCACGCCGGTGGCCTGAGGTACCATGGTATGTCACCACTCGTATCCGCTGCATACGATACGGGCCTCATTACAGCGAGATCATATGATCAAACGCAAACATTCGAGGCAGGCATCACGATGGCTAGGACGGAAGGAATCATACCTGCGCCCGAATCGTGCCATGCACTCAAGGGAGCGATCGATCTCGCGCTTGAATGCAAGGAGAAGAATGAGGAGAAGACGATAGTCTTCTGTCTTTCCGGACATGGGCTGTTGGATCTCTATGGGTACGAACAGTATCTTGACGGTACGCTCCCATCCTCTGAGATCTGAAGCGGATCAGGGCCTGCTTCGGCAGGCCCACATCCCTTTTACAACATAGCCCGTTGGATACGAACGATTTTCAATTCTCATCGGCCGATAAGAGCGTAAAAGGTATCGGCCGATGATCCCACAACATTCACTGGTTTTATTGCTGACAACAGCATTGTATGGATTGTATTGAAGGACATGACAGAGATATCAGGGCACATATGGAACGGGGAGGACTTCGATGAAGGTTCCATCATCATCGAGGATGGGATCGTCGTCGACATAATGTACGGTCAACCGACGTCCGATGAAAATTATACCATCATTCCAGGATTGGTCGATGGACACACACATATCGCTGATGCAGGCCTAGTATTGGATGGCAGATACACACTCGAAGAGCTTGTAGCACCTCCGAATGGCATCAAGCACAGATATCTGAGGAACAAGTCGAAAGATGAACTGATATCGGACATGTCCGATTATTCGACAAGACTCAAGATGAACGGTGTATCCAAATTCCTTGATTTCAGAGAAGGAGGCGTCGAAGGTTGTTCGATGCTCAAAAACGCATCAGATGATGCCATCATCCTCGGACGCCCGATATCCAATGAATTCGATCCGAATGAGATAGAATCTATCCTGAAGATATCCGACGGCATAGGGGTATCGAGTATATCCGACATGGATCACAGCTACATAGAGAAGATAGCTGACATCACACACAGATCAGGGAAGAAATTGGCGATACACGTATCGGAACGCATCAGAGAGGATATCGATTTCGTCCTATCCTTGGAACCCGACCTCATCATACACATGGTACAGGCTACGAAGGATGATGTTAGGAAATGTGCGGATGCCGATGTGCCGATAGTCGTCTGTGCATCATCCAACAGATATTTCGATATGACCCCGGACATACGCATGATGATAAAGTCTGGTGCATCAGTATCCATCGGTACGGATAATGCTATGCTATCCCCATCTGCCAACATCTTCGATGAGTTCAGGACATTCAATGATATACTTTCGACACAGGGAGGAAGCCTCATCGATGCCTATAGATGCCTTATAAGGAATGGATGCAAGTTATTATATCGTGAGTTTCCGTTCAAGTTTCAACCTGGAATGGATGCAGACATAACGATCATACGGTCATCGCCTAAGGATATAACAAAGCGCGACCAAGTATTGGATATCCGCCATCTGACACCGGGTTATCGAGGGGAGTAATATGACATTCAAGAACATTCTTGTCCCAACGGACGGAAGTGAATACACCAAAGCCGCCATCAACAACGCGGTTGAGATGGCAAAGAATTATGGCGCAAAGATAACAGCATTGTACGTCATAGATCAAACGGTATTCGTCAATATGCCACTCGACTCTGCGGTCATGAACACATACACACTGCTCAAGAAGGAGGGGGAGAGTGCGGTACAGTACGTCCTCAACCTCTGCAAGGAGAATGGTGTCGAATGTGATATCAAGATCGTGGAAGGATCACCTGTCAAATGTATCGTCGAAGCATCCAAAGACTTCGACATAATCGTGATGGGAACACTTGGAAGGACAGGATTCTCCAAACTGATGATGGGCAGCGTTGCAGAACGCGTCGTCAGATATTCAGAATGTCCTGTCATGGTCGTCAGATCCAAGGAGGGAGAGAAGAAATGAAGACAGTAGAAGAGGTCATGGTCAAGGTCCCGATAGTAGTTGAAGTTCCCGGCAGTCGTAGCGATGCCATAAACGTGATGGTCAGGAACAATGTGACCGGGGCACCTGTTGTACGTTCAGCCGATGGTCACCTCGTAGGCGTGATATCAAGGAAGGACGTATTCAACAAGATGGATGAGGAACAGCTCTCCCTATTAATGAAGAAGGATATCGTCACTGTGGGGCCACATATAAGTATCGAAGAGGTCGCCAGGATCTTCGTCGAGAAGAGGATCCACAGATTGCCTGTTGTCGATGACGGCATACTCATCGGTCTTGTCACACCAACGGATCTCCTCGACGATGTAAAAAATCTCAAAACGAGCATGACGGCAGAGGATGCCATAAGCACGACATGCGTGACAGCCTATGAAGGCGATCCCCTCTCGTACGTCGTAGCAGCCATGAGGGTCAGCAAGATCACATCATTCCCTGTCCTCGATGCACACGGAAAACTCACAGGAATCATCACGGATCGTGATATGTTCCTCGATCAGAGCAAGGACCTTAACGCACTCAAGGAGATGGGCCTCGATGAAGCCAACCAATCCCTTGCAGGATACAGGAATGTCCTCCCGCTGTTCTACATGGCGAGCAACAAGGAGATCCCCGAGGAATACACCGTCAAGGATTACATGGTCAAGGAACCGACCACTGTTTTCAAGAAGACCTCACTCTCCGAAGTGGCGAAGATAATGAAACAATACAACTTCGGACAGATACCTGTTCGCGGGAACAAGGACGAACTCCTTGGAATGATTTATGATGTGGATGTGCTTTCAGCACTTCTGAGATGATCATATGTCTGATAATGCCGCCGAACTAATGGCCCTTTGCAAACGCAGAGGATTCATCTACCCATCATTCGAAATATACGGTGGAGTCGCAGGAATGTACGACTACGGACCCCTGGGCTGCATCCTCAAGAACAATATCGTAGAAGCATGGAGACACATATACAAAGGAAGGGAGGGTTTCATAGAGATTGATAGTGAGACCGTTAACCCCAGGGATGTCTTCAAAGCCTCAGGACACCTTGACAACTTCTCCGATCTTATCACATACTGCACGAAATGTCAAGCACCGTTCAGGGCGGACCATATGGTCAAGGAGTTCATCGACAACCCTGACGTATTGTCCCCTAAGGAACTTGAGGAAGCATTCGTGAAATACGGCGTGAAATGTCCAGAATGCGGCGGGGAACTCGGACCCGTGGATGAGTTCAATCTGATGTTCAAAACCTACATCGGACCTGGTTCAGCACGTATCGGTTATATGAGACCCGAGACAGCACAAGGAATATTCGTCAATTACACCAACCTTTACAGATACAACAGAGAGAGACTCCCGCTCGGTGTCCTCCAGACAGGAAGGAGCTACAGGAATGAGATCGCCCCCCGTCAGGGAATGATACGCATGAGGGAGTTCAACCAGATGGAGGTTGAACTCTTCGTCGACCCTGAGGACAAGGATTGGGCAAGATTCAAGGATATCGAGAATGAATCGCTCGATCTCATACCGAATACAACACTCCAGCTCACCACGATGACCGTCAAGGAAGCTGTTGAGAAGGGAGTCATAGCCAACCGTGTGTTGGCGTACTTCGTATACACAACGAAACAGCTCCTCACCACACTCGGTATCGATCCCAAGAGATTGAGATTCAGAGAACATGAGAAGGACGAGATGGCGCACTATGCGGCGGATTGCTGGGATGCAGAGGTCCTCTTATCCTACGGATGGACAGAGATCGTTGGTATCGCTGACAGGGGCTCATGGGACCTTTCTAGACATGCACAGTTCTCAGGCCAGGACATGACACACTTTAAGAAGTACGACGTACCGAAGGAAGTCGAGATGGACAAGGTCAAAGCCAAGAACAAGGCACTCGGTCCAAGATTCAAAGGTAAGGCGAAGGATGTCGCTGCAGCCATAGAGTCATCCAAACCAGAGGATGTTAAAGATGGGAAACTCGTCGTCATCGTTGACGGAGAGAGCATAGAACTCGATGGGGAATCATTCGAGGTCGTACACGTCAAAGAGAAGATCGCGGGAGATCGTGTCATACCCCATGTGATCGAACCGTCACACGGACTCGACAGGATATTCTATTCCGTGCTGGAGCACGCATATGATCATGATGATAAGGAGGATTATACAGTACTCCACCTTGCACCAGTGGTTGCACCCATCAAAGTAGGAGTGTTCCCTCTCATGGAGAAGGATGGTCTCGACGATGTCGCCAAACAGATCTATGATGACATCCACAGATCCAATGCGGAAGCATACTATGACGGTTCAGGCACGATAGGCAAGAGATACGCCAGGATGGATGAGATCGGTACCCCATGGTGCATTACCGTTGACTACGAGACCGTCGAGGACGGCCCCAACAGGGGTACGGTAACGATCAGGGACCGTGATTCGAAAGAACAGAAACGTATCAAGATCGATGATGTAAAGAACATCATCGACAGATTGCTTTCAGGTTCTGACTTCGCAACAATCTGATTAATAAACATTTGTATGGGAATGGGGGTAAAACCTCCTTTACCATATCTGGCTTGCCACATTGATATTCTTATATGAATTTTTATTAAAAAAAATTATTCCTATGGGTAACGCTTAAATGTATACGATTCGGTGTTTACCCCGAGGTGTAAAAAGTGGGAGTAAAAGACCT
>ENA-UONY01001521-UONY01001521.1-human-gut-metagenome-genome-assembly--contig:-CS9-NODE-1521-length-19252-cov-5.121477_pt1 | contig 19252 bp, 19 predicted proteins | sample MGYA00242465_ERZ724012 | MGnify/ENA metagenome assembly ERZ724012 | reverse complement strand
AGAAGGTCTGGAAGGGGTCCTACGGGCTCAAGGCCTTTTCTCCCATTGCGGCCGGTTACGGCTACAGCCATTGCGACGACTTCGGCGTGGGACGGAGCTACGGCTTTGCCCGGAAGCACCTGGGCAACGACCTGATGGGCGCTTTGGGTACCCCCATTGTAGCGGTCGAGGCGGGGACTGTGGAGGCCATGGGCTGGAATCAGTATGGCGGCTGGCGGGTGGGAATCCGCTCCCTGGACCACCGGCGGTATTATTACTATGCCCACCTGCAAAAGGACACACCCTTTGCCCCGGGGCTGCAGGAGGGAGATCAGGTCCAGGCCGGGCAGGTGATCGGCTTTATGGGGCGCACCGGATACTCCACACATGAAAACGTCAACAACATTGAGACAGTCCACCTGCATTTCGGCCTGGAGCTGATTTTTGATGAAAGCCAAAAAGAGTGTAACAGCGAAATCTGGATTGACGTGTATCAAATCGTCCGGCTGCTGAGCCGCCACCGGAGCAGCGTCATCAAAGCCGGTGACGGGACCTGGCAGCGGGTTTATGCCTACCGGGACCTGGATGCCGAAGATTGGGAATCCCCTCAGGGCTCATAAACCGTCCCCACAAAGAGGGGCAGGCCATCTTCGCCGGTGATGGCAAAGAGGAAGGGCCGGTCTAGAGTAAAGTCTACCTCTTCTTCCGGGGGGATACCCGCGCCCTCTACGGCCAGGACCGTGTAGCTGGCTGCTGTGCAGCCCTCTTCATCCACCATCACCCGGGCGGCATGGTTGGCCGTGCTGACATAAAGCCCTTCTGTCTGGGTAGTGGTGGGAGTAAAATCCGAAGCATGGCTGTCGAAGACATCGGTGACGCCCAGATTCTGCAGGCCCTGGCTCAAATCCAGATCTGAGACCACATCGAACTTGGGCATGCGCAGGTGAACCGTCAGGTACTGGCTGTCCTCCCAGGTATCTTGGGTGAGGAGGAAGCGGACGGCTTCCCCACTGGAGAGAAGCTCCTCCGGCGTGGTGCCCAGGTCGGGAAGCAGCAGCCACATCCCGCCACCTCCCTCCAGGGGCTTGTAAACTGCGGAGAAATTTTCTCCCCAACAGTACCGTTGGGTGCCGCTGCTTTTCATGAAGTCACAGGTGATATCCCGGGACAGCCCGTGGAAAAGGCTGGGCTCTGTAGCGGAGGGGGCAAAAGCGGAGGACCATTTGGCCCGGAAGTACACCGTGGTAGCCAGGGCCAGCACCGTCTCGGCGCTCAGCTCCAGTCCTTCCGCCTGCTCCTGAAGCAGTCCGCCGGTTTGCTCGTTGATCCAATTTTGCAGGGCCTGGTTGGTCTCCTGGGATCCCATTTTCCCCTGGTAGGTGGAGGCAAAGTAGGCTTCGGCCAGGGTATCCAAGGTACTCTGGATGAATGCCACATCCTGATTCAGCCACAGAGAGGAGGCCAGGATGCTGGTGGTGGCCCCATCGTTGACATAGTTAGCCCGCCATAAGGCTGTGGCCCGGGTCCGCAGGGTTTCCAGGTCCGGTACATCCAGCAGGTCCAGCACCTGCGCACGGCTATTGCCGTCTGTGAGCTCGGCCAGCATGGCCAGGGCCATGTAGAGGCTCAGGGGAGAGTATACCCGGTTTTCGCCGGCTTGCCCTGCCAAAAATTGAGGGATGGTGGCGGTGAGGAAGGCGTCCAAAGCCTGGTTACATTGCTTGCTCCATTCCATGCGTGCCGCCCGGTCCTGATACCAAGCCTCATAGGTGGCCCCGGCGGCATCGGATGACGCATCCGGATAGGGCGCAGACGCCGGATACGCCGCCGGGCTTACCGCATGCACCGTAGGGACCAGCGGGCTGCCCCCTGGCCATAGCAGGACGCCCAGGACGATGGCTGCCACAGCCGCTGCCGCAGTCAGGCCCAACCAGAGGGGCCGGCGGCGCTTTCTTTGAATTTTAGCGGCCTCCACAATGTGCCGGTCGCTGATTTCTTCTAGGGCCTTTGCCCATGTTTCGTATTTCATCATACTGCTCCTTCCTGCTCCAGATATTGCTTGAGCCGCCTGCGCAGGCGGTACAGCTGCACGGAGACATGGTTTTCTGTCATGCCCATTTGCCTGGCAATCCACGATACGGAGTCGGAAAACCAGTACCGCCGGAGAAACATCACCCGGCTTTTGCCGTCCAGGGTGTCCAGAAAGCGGTCCAGAGCTTGCCCCAGCGCCTGTGCCGACCAGGCCTCCTCGGCAGAGGGGGTCGCCAGGCAGTCCCCCAGCTCTTCCAGGGGGAGATTCCCGCTCTCGTCCCGCCGCTGGGCATGGTTGTGGCGGTAGCGGTTCAGAGAGACATTCCGGGCAATCCGGCAGACAAAAGCCAGCAAGGGATTGGGCCGGTGGGGTGGAATGGCGTTCCAAAGGCCCAGGTATGTATCGTTGACACACTCCTCTGCATCCTGGGCATTTTCCAGGATATTTCGGGAGATTTGAAAGATCAGCCGCTGGTATTTTGCGGCCGTTTCCGGGATGGCCTGCTCCGAACGCTGGAAAAACAGGCCCACAATCTCTGCATCCTCCATAGCAGCGCCTCCTTTCTTCTACTGATTTACTACCGATTGGAGCTTGAATCTGACAGCATGGTAAAAGCCTTTTTATTTCGGCATAAAAAGGCTGCTGCAAACCGGAACGGCCCAGACCTGCCTATGGGACCCTGCATGAAGTGGAAACCTTCACACGGGATATCCAGGGAGTTCTGATTCGCTCACGGTTTGCAGCAGCTTCGTTATGACCGTTTAGCCGCAGTGGCATTGCCCCTCGTGGCAAGCGGCGCAGTTTTCGGCAAACTTCTCCTTGTCATAGGGGATGCCGTTGCGGTCATAGTAGTCCTTGACGGCGGCCCGGACGGCCTCTTCAGCCAGGACAGAGCAGTGAAGCTTATGGGCGGGCAGACCGTCCAGGGCCTCTACCACAGCCTTGTTGGACAGCTCCAGAGCTTCGGAAATGGGCTTTCCTTTGATCATCTCGGTAGCCATGGAGGAGGAGGCAATGGCAGAGCCACAGCCAAAGGTGTTGAATTTCACATCCGTGATGATGTCGTTTTCCACCTTGATATAGATCTTCATGATGTCGCCGCACTTGGCGTTGCCCACCTCGCCTACGCCGTCGGCATCCTCCATTTTACCCAAGTTCCGGGGATGAACAAAGTGATCCATCACTTTCTCACTGTACAGCATAATGAATTTCTCCTTTCTCAATTGCCTCCCACACCGGGGAAATAGAACGCAGGTAAGAAACTACTTGAGGGATCTCCTGAAGCATATAGTCCACATCCTCCTGGGTGTTGGCTCCGCTGAGGCTGAGGCGCAGAGAGCCGTGTGCCACCTCGTGGGGCAGCCCCAAAGCCAGGAGCACATGGCTGGGGTCCAGAGACCCGGAGGTGCAGGCCGAGCCGGAGGAGGCTTCGATGCCCTTGGCATCCAGGAGCAGCAGCAGGGACTCGCCCTCAATGCCCTGGAAGCAAATATTCACATTGCCGGGGAGCCGGTGCTCCGTGTCACCGTTGACGATGGTGAGGGGAATCTGGCGGAGGCCTTCGATCAGCTGATCCCGCAGCTTGGACACCCGGGCGGCTGTTTCCTCCATGTTTTGGCAGGCCTCGGTCAGGGCGGCGGCCATGGCGGCAATGCCGGGGACATTCTCCGTCCCAGCCCGCTTGCTCCGCTCCTGTGCGCCACCTTCAATGAGGTTGGTGAGCCATACGCCAGTCCGGGCATAGAGAGCGCCCACACCCTTGGGGGCACCGAACTTGTGGCCGGACAGGGAGAGCAGGTCGATGTGCATAGCCTGGACGTCGATGGGCAGGTGCCCGGCAGCCTGCACTGCATCGGTATGGAACAACACGCCGTGCTTCTGACAGACTGCGCCGATTTCTTCAATGGGTTGAATGGTGCCCACTTCGTTGTTGGCAAACATGATGGAGACCAGGCAGGTATCAGGCCGGATGGCAGCTTCCACCTGCTCTGCCGTCACCAGCCCCTTGCGGCCCACCTCCAGAAGCGTTACCTGGAATCCCTCCTTCTCCAGCCGCTTCAGGCTGTGGAGGACGGCGTGATGCTCAAAGGCAGTGGAGATGATGTGCATTTTTCCCTTCTTTTTCCCCAACATAGCGCCGGAGAGGAGGGCTTGGTTGTCGGCCTCGCTGCCGCCGGAGGTGAAGGTAATTTCCCGCTCCCGGGCAGCGTTCAGGCACTTGGCCACATCCTGCCGGGCCTTCAGGAGCACCTCAGCGGCCTCCTGACCGACTGTATGCAGAGAGGAGGGGTTGCCCCAGGCCCGGTCCATGGTTTCCAGCAGAACCCGGCGGGCCGTGTCAGAAATTGGGGTGGTGGCTGCATTGTCTACATAAATGCGATTCATATGATCACCCTTTGTATAGTATAAATTGAGACTTATGTCAAAATCGGTAAAATCCCGATGCATCTCCGTTAATCCGGGAATAGGGCGGTGGACAGATACCGTTCCCCACCGTCGGGGAGGATGACGGCCAGAACCTTGCCTTGATTTTCTGGCCGGGCTGCTACCCGGGCTGCCGCCGCTACGGCTGCGCCGGAGGAGATGCCCACCAGGAGGCCCTCCAGGTGGGCCAAATCCCGGACCGCCGTATAGGCTTCTTCCTCCGTTACCGGCACCACCTCATCATACAGACGGGTGTCCAGGACACGGGGGATGAAATTGGCGCCGATGCCCTGTATGCCGTGAGGGCCGGGTGCTCCACCCTCCAAAAGAGGAGAGGCGGCTGGCTCCACCGCCACCAGCTTGATTTTATAATTTTGCTGCTTTAGATACCGGCCTGCGCCTGTGATGGTGCCGCCGGTGCCCACGCCGCCTACCAAAATGTCCAGGCGACCGCCCGTGTCTGCCCAAAGCTCCGGGCCGGTGGTGCGAAAATGGGCCCTTGGATTGGAGGGATTTTCAAACTGACCGGCAATCCATGCGCCAGGAATTTCCTTTTGCAGCTGCCGGGCCTTTTCCACGGCTCCGGCCATCCCTGCAGCACCCGGTGTGAGGACCAGCTCTGCCCCATAGGCCCGGATCAGCTTCCGGCGCTCCGGGCTCATGGTCTCCGGCATGACAATGATGACCCGGTAGCCTCTGGCTGTGCCAAAGGCGGCAAGACCGATGCCGGTGTTGCCCGAGGTAGGCTCCAGGATGGTGCCGCCGGGGGAGAGAAGACCGTCTTCTTCTGCCTGCCGGAGCATCTCCAGGGCCACCCGGTCCTTGATGCTGCCCCCCGGGTTCTGGCTCTCCAGCTTTCCCAGGATCTGCGCCCGCAAGCCGCGGCTGGCAGTAAACCGGCCCAGCCGCACCAGGGGCGTCCGGCCCACTAGCCCTTCTACAGATTGATAAATTGCCATGGTCTTTCCTCCTCAAGCGTCCCTCACATCATCTGAGGGCATTCTAGCACACAATTCCTACTAAGTCAATAGGAATTGCAGGACTTCTCAACGCAGCTGCCTGGTGTGTTTAGACCTTCTCGTGAGCAGGTTCGCCGGAAATTGCAGCCGGCTTTTGTCCGCCGCACTTGCACACCGCTGCTTCCGCCTGGCCGGTCTCTGGCGGAGGGCAGGGCAGGTCCTGGGGCAGCCGCCCCTGGAGCAGGTCCGCCAGGGACACCCGGCGCAGGTAGCCATCGATCAGCTGATCCAGCTGCCGCCACATGGGATAGGTGATGCAGCGCTCCGATTTTTCACAGGCGCCGCCGGGCTCCAGACAGTACACCGGCGCCATGCTGCCCTCTGTAAGCTGAAGGATCTCCCCAACAGAGCAAGCCTCCGGTGGACGGGTCAGGCGGTAACCGCCGCCCTTACCCCGCAGACTCCGGACCAGACCGGCCCGGTTCAGCATGGCAACAATGCTCTCCAGGTACTTCATGGATATGTTCTGCCGCTGCGCCACCTCCCGGAGAGAGATGTATGCCTCCGGGTCCTGCTGGGCCAGGTCCAGGCAGACCATCAGGGCATAGCGGCCTTTTGTGGATACCATCATTGTTCTCACCTCTTCCCATATAATAAGATATGATTACTAGTAATTCAAGACCGGCTTGCACTTAATATGCCCGCCGTGGTATACTATATGCACACCAAACAGGGGAGGGATTGGAATGGACCAGGAGAACGCCTTGCGCCGGGGGTATCTTGAAGAGGATTTCCGGCTGTTTCATCTGAAGGACGCTGCCATGGGACCGGTGGATTGGCATTACCACAGCTTTCACAAAATTCTGGTGCTGCTTGCCGGGCGTGCCTCCTATGCCATTGAGGGCCAGAGCTATGCCCTGGAGCCGGGAGATGTGGTCCTGGTGCCACGGGGCGCCATTCACAGGCCGGAGGTTGCCCCTGGTCAGGCCTATGAGCGGTACATTTTGTATATTGCCCCGGAGTTCCTCCAGCAAGTCTCCACAGCGGAGACGGACCTGAGCATTTGCTTCCGCCTGGCGGCGGAAAGATACAGCTATGTGCTACGTCCGGACCGGGAGGTCCGGATCGTCCGGCTGCTGGAGACTCTGCGGGGTTCACAGGCTGCTCCGGGCTATGGACAGGAGCTGCTGGATCAGGCTTTGGTGACCCAATTTCTGATTGCCGTCACCCGGGATCTGGAGGCGCGTCAGCTGCAATATGTGGCTTCTGCCTCCTGTGATGAGAAAATCGTCTCCATTCTCAAGTATCTGAACCTGCACCTGTCTGAGCACCAGTCCATTGACAGCCTGTCCCGGCAGTTTTACATCAGCAAGTACTACATGATGCGCAGATTTAAGGCAGAAACCGGCTACACCATTCACGGATATCTCACAGAAAAGCGGCTGATCCTGGCCCGGGAGAGAATCGGGGCAGGACAGGCTCTGAGCCAGGTCAGTGAGGCATGTGGCTTCCAGGATTACTCCACCTTTTCCCGGGCTTACAAGAAGCGGTTTGGGGTCAGCCCCAATGCACCCATTCCCAAAGTCCGGGACCTGGTGCCTGCGGAACCCCTGGACTGAGCCTATGGAGAGAAGAATGATATCCGGCCCCTCCCGGGAGGGCCTTCGCTGCGTGGCTGCCGCCACCATGCTGATCGATCATATGGGGGTGGCCTTATTTCCCGGTGTGCTGTGGCTTCGGTGTGTGGGACGGTTGGCCTTCCCCATATTTGCCTTTTTCCTGGCAGAGGGGTTCCGTCTGACCCACAGCCGGAGGCGGTATCTCCTGTGCCTAGTCTTGTTTGCCCTTCTGGCGGAGCTTCCCTTTGACGGGATGGCCGGCGGGCAATGGGTGGATTGGTCCAGGCAAAACGTTCTTTGGACCCTGGCCCTCGGCTTGTGCGCGATGGCCTGTGTCCAGCGAGCGCCCCGGGAGCCGGGGCTTGCCTTTCTGGCCTGGCTTTCTGCCGCTGCGGGGTGCTGCCTCCTGGGGGAGCTGCTGAACACCGATTATGGAGCCTTCGGTGTGCTGCTGTGCCTCCTGTTTTACTGTACCGATGGCCTGCGGGGGAGATTCTGGGTCTGCGGAGGGATTTTCTTTTTGATGTGCTATGGGTTCCGGTTTGTCTTTCTTCCGGGAATCCCAGTACCTTTGGAGGCGCTGGGACTTCTGGCCTTCCCTCTGCTGGCAGTCTACCGGGGGCGCCGGTGCTCCTGGCACCCCCTGGGGCGGTATGGCTTTTACTGGTTATACCCTTTGCACATGCTGCTTTTGGCGCTATTCTCTTAGCAGGGACCATGGCACTTACGGCAATGGACCATGGCCCAAATGGAAGGAATCACAGACACCAGACTACCCTTCTGATTCCCGGTAAAGGAAGGTGGCAACCTGGCCCCGGCTGCAGCCCCGGTTGGGCATGAAGTGGGTGGCATCAATCCCCAGTGTAATCCCTCTGGCCGCGGCCCATAGCACGGCGTCATAATAGAACTGGCCCTGCGCCACATCCACAAAGGAGTTTCTGCCGGATACAGTGGGGCAGCCACTGGCTCGCCACAGGAAGGTCACAAGCTGCCCTCTGGTTACCATGCCTTCGGGGTTAAAGCGGGTGGCATCGACACCGGCGGTAATACCCTGTTCCGCGGCCCACAACACCGCCTCATAGTAATAACACTGGGGGGCCACATCCCGGAAGGGACACTGGGCCGACTCCGGCGCCGGGCATCCTCTGGCCCGCCAGAGGAAGGTTACCACCTGCCCCCGGGTGCAGGTCCGCTCCGGCATAAAGTGGGTGCGGTCAATGCCGGAGGTAACCCCGGCGGAGACGGCCCACAAAACCGGCGTATAGTAATACTGCCCCTGTTTCACATCCACAAAGGGATTGGGCCAGGGACCAATGGACTCGGTCCGGTTTTCTTTGCATCGGATGCAGACGTAGGTTTTTACGCCAGGTTTGGTCTCTGTGGGTGGTGTGGTCACCCGGCCTTTGTCCCAGCTGTGGCCTTTTGGGTTTACATAACAATCCACAAAGGAGTCCCCACAGACAGCGCAGGTGTGGGTGGTGTAGCCCTGCTCTGTACAGGTGGGGGGCGTGACCAGCTCCCCGTAGCGGTGGGGCAGGGGAGACATGGCCTGCGTTTCTCTGTTACCGCATCGGGTGCAGGTATAGACGGTTGTGCCGGGGCTTATACAGGTGGGCTCCTGCGTTACAACTCCCTGATCGTAGGCATGGCCCACGGGCGCTACGGTCTCCGGCAGGCTGTGGCCGCACCGGGTACAGGTGCGCTCCTGTAATCCCGGCTCCGTGCAGGTGGGTTCCTGCATGCAGACTGCCGGCCCATAGCTGTGGCCCAGGGCTGGGGTGTATGTATCCCGATAGGAATTGCCGCAGAGGGTACAGGTGTAGGTGGTGTAGCCCTCCTCCGTACAGCCTGGGGGCGTCACGGCAGCTTGATAATCGTGGATATGGGGGGCGGAGGTCCACTGGGCATAGAGGGTGTGGTCCTGGCCCACCGTTACCTGGGTGTCCTCCGTCACCCGGAGCTGCGTCCCATCCAGATCCAGGAACCAGCCCGCAAAGGCGTAGTCCAGACGCACAGGCTCTGGCAGGGAGCCGTAGGGTGCGCCATATGTGACAGACAGCACAGATGGGCTGACTGTGCCGCCTTTTGGGTCCAGAGCGACGGTAACGGATCCATTCAGGCACGCTAGCCCTCCAGTTTTGGGGTCCAGCCGGTAAAATACCGGCCCACTTCCGGCGGTGCAGTACCACCAGACAGCGCCCCCCAGTACAGTAGGCTGACAATCGGACAGCCTGCCGCTGGCATGACGGATGTTCCCCACCAGTTTCCCGGAGCCGTCCAGGAAGCCGTACTGCAGCTCCTCCTGGGCCTCCCACAGCAGAAGCAGCCGGTCCTCCCCCAGTTTGATCAGGTAGGGATTGGAGGCTCCCCCGGACTGGCCTTCCGAGAAGGAGGTGACCCAGCGGAGCTCCGTTGCAGCTTGAGTGAAATTTTGTGCCGGTGTACTGGTGACAAAAATGTTCCGGACGCCGTCATGGGCGTTCTCCTGCCCCTGCTCTACCGAGCAGCCCGCGACCAGGTAGGAGGAGGTGGTCGCCGCCAAACCGCCCAGGCTAAGGCCTGTGCAATTGTCCCCAGTTTCCCCAGAAATAGGGAGCACCTCCACCATATCTGCATAGCCGGAGAAGGTTTCCTCTCCCCCCGGCTTGGCGCACCGGGACAGCACCACGGCCCGGGGATAGGCGTCTCCGTGGTCTGCTGCCAGGAGGGTTGTGCCCTGCAGCACCAGGAGCTGGTTGAAGGAGTGACTCACATATCCAAAGCCGAAGTTGCTGACGGCGGTGTGCCGGTCCGTCACCTCCATGGTGGAAATCCTGACACAAAAGGTGAGGTTGGCCTGATGGTTTAGGCCATCGCTTTGGTTCCGGTACATTTTGTGACTGGTGCGGATGTATAGCATGTCTCCACACTGCACCATGGAGAGGCTGCCGGCATGGAAAGGTGTTACGGTATTGGCCCCCATCAGCCGGGCGTCATCCAGCCGCTGCCAGTCCTTGGTATAGCGGACCACCCGGATGACCTCTCGGGTATTGTCTTCCTCCGGGTTTTCCTGGCCAAAGACGAAGAAGTTGTATTGCCCTCCAGCGTAAAAGCCGCCGAACTCTTGCAGCTCCACCGGCAGGTCCTGCTGCGACAGGATTTGGCCTGCCTCGTTGTAGGACTCTACCGTGATCCGGTCCCCTGTATATTCCACCCGAGTCATAAAGCTGCCATGGCCTGCTGTCAGGTAGGAGCGCACCGGTCGGGCTGCATTTCCCACGTAATTGTGGTCCCCCGCGTTATCCGTGGGCGCCGGGGCAGGGCCGGAGGCATCTACATGGCTGGAGGCCAAGCCGCACAGCAGGGCAGCCAGGATCAGCCAACCAAAAATCCGCCGCATGTATCCTCACATCCTTTTGCTGTATTAGTCCTATCTCCCATTATATCGTAATGTGTTACATTTTTCAAGGGACTTTTGAGGATAAATACGCCAAAGGCATCCGTGAATTTCTTGTTAATAAACAGGTGCTGCCGCGCCAGTGTAATTCTTACCACGGATTGCATCCTGTTTCCCAATCATAGCTTGTGCGTTTATTGTGGAGAATCAAAAGGGGATGCCCTGGCTGCTGAGGCGGACCGGTTCGCACGGTTCCGCTTTGGCAGCAGGTCATCCCCTTTCTGGTTATGATCTGCAGTGATTCCGGTACAGGAAGGTTACCACCTGGCTCCGGGTACAGGGATTCTCCGACTGAAAGCGATTGGGCGCCGTGCCCATGGTAATTTCGTTTTGCACGGCCCAGAGGACGGCATTGTAATAGAATTGGTCCTGGGAGACATCCAGGAAGGGGTTTTCCCCCTCTGCCGGAGGTTGTCCCTCAGCACGCCACAGGAAGGTGACAAATTGACCCCGCGTTACGGTTCCGTTTGGGTCAAAACGGTTGCTGTCAACTCCATAGGCAATTTCGTTTTCATAGGCCCACAGGATCGCCTGGTAGTAGTACTGTTCGGGAGCCACATCCTCAAAGGGACAGATTGACGATGTGGGAGCCGGGCAGCCAGCCGCTCTCCAGATGAAGGTCACGACCTGCCCCCTGGTGCAGCTGCCAAGGGGCTTGAAATGGGTGGTATCCACACCTGCGGTAATGCCGTTTTCAACAGCCCAAAGTACCGGCGTGTAGTAGAACTGCTCAGGGTCCAAATCCACAAAGGGGTTGGAATTCGGGTCCGGCGTTGGATCGGGGTCTGGCGCCGGACCGGGATCCGGCATTGGGTCAGGATCTGGGTCAGGCGCTGGGTTCGGATATGACCGGTTTGGGGAGAGGACATAAGACAACGACTCCAGGATGGTAGACTTGGCCAGCTGGCCATCCCAGCGGATTTGACACTTTCCAGTGAAATTGCAGTCGGCATAGGTGACCGTGTCGCCGTCTACAGCTGTGACCCAAATACTGTGGGTGTCGTTCCGAAAGCGAATCACATCTCCGGCCTGGAGGTCTTCCAGGTCATAGGATTCCGTCCAGCCGCTGGTGTTGGAGCCGTAATAGTCATAGGCCAGCTTCTTCACAAATCCCAAGCACTGCCAGGCACCCAAGAACGAGTTGCAGGTGCAGTCGCTGTTCCCAACGCAGCCCCGGCAGCTGTAGGGACGATCGCATTCATCGCATGGGAATTGCGTGTATCCGTCCGGGTCCGGGTCGGGGCTGCCCACGTGATTCCAGTACATCCCATCCGGGAATTTCTCTTTCAATTGGTCCAGGGTGAGAAGTGTTTCGGATGTTTCGCTTTGGACTGCAGCTACTGCACCGGTTCTCAAAGTGCTCTTATCGTTGGTGTAGCTGGTGGTTTCTCCGGTGACGGTGTGGTACCGGTAGACGATACTGCCATCTTCCAGCATATAGTCCACCAGCTCTGACCCGGCCAGCCAGAAGCGGGACAGTCCGGGCCGGTGCAGCAGCATCCCGGTCCGGCCGATATCCAGATCCTGATACGAAATGGCTTCTCCAGCCAGATAGTACAGGCGGTTGTCTGCCACTGCAAACCTGGAAATTTCGGCGGCAGTCTCTGTCACCCGGCGCCATTGCCAGGTTTCCAGGTCCAGGCGGGAGATGGCAGATTTGCCGGATTCCCGGGTGAGCGCGAAAAGTCCCTGCCCGGTGGCGCAAATTTGCAGCACAGGCTTTTCTGTGAGGTACACCCTTCCGGTATGCGCTTGGCTCTCCCGATACAGGCGGTTATTCTGCGCTTCGTCCAAACCGTAAAGGTCTTCCTCTAGGTATGCTTCCACATCGCTGTTGGCAAAGTATTCTGGCTTTCTGCCGGCAGCTGTGGCATTCCAACGGGGGAGCAGCGCGGCTGTGAGACAGAAGGCCAGTATCAGACTGTATATTCTTCGAAACATCATGTTCCTCCTTGGTTCTGCGTATTGACGGGCAGGGTCGGCATCGGCCAGGTAAAGGTTGGCGCTTCGCAAGCTCAGCTTTGCGGAGCGCCAAGGCTTTTGCAGGTCTACTTCTTTTCGATGATCTCAATCCCGCCCAAGTACCTTCTCAGCACCTCCGGCACCACCACGGAGCCGTCAGCCCGCTGGTTTTGCTCCACCATGGCGGGGAAAATACGGGAGGTGGCCAAGCCGGAGCCATTGAGGGTGTGGACAAACTCGGGTTTGCCTGTGGCTTCCCGGCGGAAGCGCATGTTGCCCCGGCGGGCCTGATAATCCCGGGCGTTGGACACGGAAGAGACCTCTTTATAGCCGTTCATGGAGGGTATCTGGATCTCAATGTCATAGGTTCGTGCCATAGAGGCGGAGCAGTCGCCGGCAGCCAGCTTCACCGTGCGGAAATGGAAGCCCAGATCTCGGACCAGACGCTCTGCCTTGCTCACCAGATCTTCAAAGGCCTCATCGGAGTCTTCGGGACGGGTGTATTGGAACATCTCCACCTTGTTGAACTGGTGGCCCCGCACCATGCCCCGCTCGTCCGCCCGGTGGCTGCCGGCCTCCCGGCGGAAGCAGGGGGTATAGGCGAAGAACTTTTTCGGCAATTCTGCCTCTGGCAGAATCTCACCCCGGTATACACTGGCCAGAGCAGCTTCCGCAGTGGGAAGCATATAATGGACCCGGTCGTCTGTGGGGTTGGCAATCTTATAGACTTCATCGGCAAACTTGGGGAATTGTCCGGCCGTCTCGCCACACTGGTACTCCAGCATATGAGGCGGCAAAATAAACTCATAGCCGTCTGCTACATGGGCGTCGATGAAATAGTTGAGCAGCGCCCACTCCAGCCGGGCGCCCATGCCTTTGTAAATCCAGAAGCCGGAACCGGCTAGCTTGGTCCCCCGGTCGTAGTCGATGAGGCCCAGGGCCAGACACAGATCCACATGGTGTTTGGGGGTAAAATCAAAGTGATGAGGCTCGCCATAATACCGCAGAGGTTCATTGTGCTCCTTGCCGCCGGGGACCAGATCCGGGTCCGGCAGATTGGGGAGACTGAGCATCAGGGTGTGGTACTCCGCTTCCACTGCGTCCAACTTTTCTGCGGCGGCGGCAATGGCTGTCTTCAGCTCCGTCATCTCCCGGAAAATGGGGGCGACATCCTGCCCGGCCTTTTTCAGCTTGGGAATTTCCTTGGAAATCCGGTTCTGCTCCGCCTTTTTGGTCTCTGTTTCTACAATGAGTGCCCGGCGCTGGGCATCCAGCTCCAGAATCCGGTCCACCGCCTCATCACAGTTCACTTCCTTGGCCCGCAGGCCCGCCTTTACCGCCTCGGGGGCTTCTTTGATCCGTCTGATATCCAACATGATAATTCACCTCATGGGTTAGTTTCACTGGTATTTTCCTGGTTCTCCGACGCCAAGGGCAGCAGCTCCTGATAAAGGGCCTTGCCTTGGTCATCCAAATTCTCCGCCAAAGGCTTCAGGTCCTTCATGGCAGTCAGAAAATTCTCTGTATTTTCCTGATCCAGAGCCCGCTGCGCGGCTAGCAGCAGCTCATAGGCTTGGACCTGCTGCTTTTGCTGCGTGTACTGGGCCTGGAGGGCCTCATGACTCTCTTCTAACGATGCGTGGGTTTCCTCCAGCTCATGATAATGGTTGGTTGTCTCGTCCAGATCAGTCTGGAGCTGTGCTACCTGGTCCTGGAGGGCTTGGTTGGCCTCCAGCAGCTCCCGGTTGTTGTCCTGGAGTTGCTCCGCCCGGGACAAGGCGCTGTTGGCGTTTTGGTTCAATTCCGAAATGGTCTGCCGGGAATCCTTCTGCTGAATCAGGAAAGAGAGCAGCACCAAAACAAACGCCACACCAAACAGAAAGGCAATATAAGTCATGAGCGCCCGGTTGCGGTTGGGAGGCTCAGGTTTTTCTGCAGACGGCTCCTGGGAGCGGGGCGCACCTGCCTCTGGCTGCTCTTCAATCAGCTGGCCCATCTTTTCCAGCAGCTCGTGGCCGGATTTGGGCGTTTTTTTCTCTTGCTGCTTTTTCATTGTTTGTTCCCCATCTCCTTTGGCAGAGTTTGCAGGGCTTCATAAAGCCGCTGTAAATCTTCCGGGCCATAAAACTCCAGCTCAAACCGGCCCTTTCGTTTCCCGCTGATAATTTTGACGCCACGGCCCAGCTGGCGTGACAGTGTCTTCTCACACTCGGCCACATAGTTCACCTGGAGCGCCGGCGGAGGCGGCTCCGGCTTGGGCTCCCGGCACATTGCCCGGCACAGCGCTTCCGCTTGGCGGACAGACAGGTCCAGGGCCGTAATTTTTTGGGCCGCCTCTCGTTGCTTTTTTAGGTCTTTGACGCTCAAAACCGCACGGGCATGGCCGGGGCTCAGTTTGCCGGACCGGACCAGCTCCAGCAGGTCCTCATCCAGGTTCAGCAGCCGTAAGGCATTGGCCACGGCGGGACGGGATTTTCCCACCCGCTGGGCAGCCTCCTCCTGGGTCAGGCCATAATCAGAGAGCAGGCTCTGATATCCCAAGGCCTCTTCCACAGGATTCAGGTCCTGACGCTGGAGATTTTCGATAAGCGCCAACTCCATGGCTTTTCGGTCATCTGCCTCCACCACCAGAGCGGGAATCTCCGTGAGACCGGCCAGCCGGGCTGCCCGCCAGCGCCGTTCCCCGGCAATGATCTGGTAGTATTCAGAATGGGAGATTTCCCGCACAGTCAGAGGCTGCAAAATGCCATGGACCGCAATGGAGTCGGCCAGGGCCTGTAGCTCCTCTTCGTTGAAATTCCGGCGGGGCTGGTCCGGATTTGGCTCCACCCGCTGCAGTGGCAGCAGGCGGAGGTTTCCGTCCTCCTCCGGGACCTGATTGTAGTCGCCAAGCAGGGCCCCCAGGCCTCTGCCCAGTCCCTTTTGTTGGGCCATGGCGTTCATCCTTTCTCCACGATTTCATCGGCCAGCGCCCCGTAGGCCACTGCCCCGCGGCTGAAGCGGTCGTAGGCTCCTACAGGCAGGCCGTGGCTGGGCGCCTCCGCCAAGCGCACATTGCGGGGGACCATGGTGTGAAACACCTTTCCGGGGAAATGGCGCCGGACCTCCTGGGCCACTTGGGCGGAGAAATTGGTTCTGCCGTCATACATGGTTAAGACCACCCCGTAGATGTCCAGCGCCGGATTTACCCGGCGTTTCACGGCCCGAAGGGTAGACATCAGGTCGCTGAGCCCCTCCAGGGCGTAATATTCGCATTGTACAGGCACTAAAATCCCGTCTGCCGCGCACAGACCGTTGAGGGTCAGCAGCTCCAGGGAGGGAGGACAATCTACGAATATGTAATCAAACTTCTCTTTTAGCGGCTCCAGCACCCGGCGCAGCTGGTGCTCCCGATCCTGGGCCCCGATGAGTTCCACCCCGGCACCTGCCAGGGAGCTGCTGGAGGGCAAAAGCCAGCCAAATTTGGTCTCCAACAGGCACTGCTCTGGGGCTGCGCCGTTGATGAGGGCGTCATAGACCGTTTTTCCAATTCGGCGCTTATCCGCCCCCAGACCGGAGGTGGCGTTGGCCTGAGGGTCAAAATCGCACAGCAGCGTCCGCTTTCCCCGCTCGGTGAGAGCTGCCGTCAGGTTCACTGCGGTGGTAGTCTTTCCAACGCCGCCTTTTTGATTGACAATGGCAATGATACGACCCATCCCAGGCCTCCTTTCCGGCTGTCGCAGCTCCGTTCATTCGTACTTGCGTTATTATAACACAGACGCTCTGAATTGCAATGGTTTTGTTTCACGTGAAACAGCTCACGGGCTGGGCTGCGTGACATTGGTCACATAATTTTGCCCAATGGTGGGATTGGAGGAGCCATAGGAGGGCAAAAAAAGCAGCAGAGCCAATAGAACCAAGCAGATGCAGGACAAAACCACACAAATCCACACCAGCCGCTGCTGCCGTTTGCGCATGATAGCCAGCAGCTCTTCCGCCTTTTGGGGCTTTACGGGCCGCTTTCCCCGCCGGTCCAGGTCCACGGCCGGACGCTTGGGAATGATGACCGGTGTTTCACGTGAAACAGGGTAGTTCTTCATGTCCGTCAGACATCGGTTACAGAACGCCTGGGAAGCGTCAATTTCTGTGCCACATTTCAGGCAATGCATACCCACACCTCCATTTTAGCTATTGTACTATAAAAAAGAGCCTTCGTAAACAGGTAAGGTAAAAAAAGACAGGTCAACTGCGCGCCTTTGCTGCACAGTCTTCAGGGGAACCCTAGTCCCAGGGACGGGCAGAATTGTTCAATAGAGGACGCACAGAAAAAACGCACGGAATGCAAACCAAATCGCAAAAAATGCGATGGAAAATCACCCGGTTCCATAGTATAATATATGGTGTGGAAAACAAAAGAGCAGAGGTGCGGATATGGAGACAAAAGAAAAAGGCTTCGGCCAGGCCTGGGAGGTTTGTTGGACGCAGATGGACCGCCTAAACATTCCTACAGTCCGAATGCGGGAGATGGCCAGCCGTCTGGGTCCTTGCGCCGCTGCCCATCGCATTCTGACAGGCCGCCGCTGCAGCGACGGCTTCGATCAATTGGCCCGCCTGGGAAAATGGGAACTGAGCTTGGAGGCGCTGGCCCTGAAGCCCCAATGGGGTGAGCTCTTCTCTGATGAGGAGGCCAATGAGGCATTACACAGGCTCATGGAGGCGGGCTACCGCTTTTTGTGAGGCCGCTACACCCGAGTCATCTAATCAATTGAAACCATTCTGCCATTGGCAGAGAAAGGATATGGATTGCCATGAAAGAATATACCGTAGCCATTCTGGGCGCAACCGGCGCCGTGGGACAGGAGATGAGGAAGCGCTTGGAAGAGCGGGATTTCCCTGTGGGGAAGCTGAAGCTTCTGGCCAGTACCCGGAGTGTGGGAAAGACCGAGATGTTCCGTGGCCAAAGCATCCCCATTGAGGAGGCCAACGAGGCGGCATTCCAGGGTGTGGACCTGGTGCTGGGCGCGGCAGAAAATGAAGTTGCCATACGCTTTGCTCCGGCCATTCGGGCGGCGGGCGCCGTGTTTGTGGACAATTCCAGTGCTTTCCGTCTGGACCCCACGGTCCCCCTGGTGGTGCCGGAGGTAAATCCTCAGGATGCCGCCCTCCATTGCGGAATTGTGGCCAACCCCAACTGCTCCACCATCATTACCATGACAGCCATCGCGCCACTCAACCGGCTTTCGCCCATCCGGAGTATGGTGGCAAGTACCTACCAGGCAGTCTCCGGGGCCGGCGTGGCCGGGATTGGAGAGCTGCATGCCCAAATTTCTGCACTGGAGGCAGGGGAAAAGCCCACGATTTCCGCCTTTCCCCATCAAATTGCATACAATCTGATTCCGCAAATTGGAGGAACCCAGTATGAGGGATATACCTCCGAGGAGATGAAAATGCAAAACGAAGGCCGCCGGCTCCTCCATCTGCCGGAGCTGACTGTCTCGTGTACCTGCGTCCGGGTTCCGGTGATCCGCAGCCATTCCATTTCGGCCACCCTTCGGTTTGACCGGCCAGTCTCCGTGGAGGAGGCGCGGGAGGCCATTGCTGCCGCGCCGGGCTGCCGCCTGATGGACCGAACAGATGAAGGCGATTACCCCATGCCCCTGGAGGCTTCCGATCAGGACCTCGTGTTTGTGGGCCGCATTCGTCCCGACCTCACGGACCCCAAGGGTCTGTGCCTCTGGTGCTGTGGAGATCAGATCCGCAAAGGCGCCGCTACCAATGCCGTGCAGATTGCGGAGCTCTTATTCCCGGCCGGTTAAATCCTGCTGGAGGATTATCGCAAATCCTGTTTCACACCGGCAGCAATGTTCAGGATATCTGCCATGGTGGAGATGTGGGAGATTTTCTCCTTATAATAGCCGCTGTAGGGTACGCCCCGGAGGTACCAGGCAAAGTGTTTCCGTGCTTCCAGGCAGGCGATGTGCTCCCCCTTATCCTGCTCAGCCAGTCGAAACTGCTCCACTGCTGTGTCGACCCGGCTGGCCAGGGGGGGCCGGGGAGGAATGGGCTGCCCAGCCAGGGCGGCAGCTACCTCCTGGAAAAGCCAGGGGTCCCCAAAGACGCCCCGTCCCAGCATGATGAGGTCTGCTCCAGACCGTTTCTGGCATTGCAGCGCCGCTTCTCCGGAAAAAACATCTCCGTTGGCAATTACCGGAATGGAGACGGCGGACTTGACTTTCCGGATGGTGTCCCAGTCTGCCACGCCGGAATAGAGCATGGTCCGGGTCCGGCCGTGGACTGCAATGGCCTGGGCGCCTGCAGCCTCTATCGCTTGGGCCAACTCCACCACGTTGATGCTGCCCCGGTCCCAGCCCAGGCGGCACTTCACCGTGACGGGAACCGGAACGGCCCGGGCCACAGCTTCCACAATCCGAGCCGCCAGGGGAATGTCCTTCATGAGGGCGGAGCCGTCACCGTTGCTGACTACCTTGGCCATGGGGCAGCCCATGTTGATATCGATAAAATCACAGCCGGAAATATCCAAGGCCAGGGCTGCCCCATGGGCCATCACCTGAGGATCATTGCCGAAAATCTGAGCCCCTACCACAGAACCCTCATTTTTCCGCAGAAGCCCGGCGCTCTTCCGGTCCTTGTACACCAGGGCCCGGGAGGACACCATCTCCGTCACCGTGAGTCCTGCACCCATTCGGGCGCATATGGTCCGAAATGCCCAGTCCGTCACCCCGGCCATGGGGGCCAGGGCCAGGTGGCCGGGAATGTCTAAATTTCCAATTTTCAGAAGGAAACACCTCCGCATTTTGACATGAGACTATCATACCATGAGGAGGAAAAAATCGCAAGCTGA
>ENA-UONY01001520-UONY01001520.1-human-gut-metagenome-genome-assembly--contig:-CS9-NODE-1520-length-19270-cov-5.787250_pt1 | contig 19270 bp, 8 predicted proteins | sample MGYA00242465_ERZ724012 | MGnify/ENA metagenome assembly ERZ724012 | reverse complement strand
GGTTACGGCATTGGTCTCATAGCGGAAAGCTGTTCCGTAGGGATTTTCAAAAGTGATATTCTCTATCGTAACCGGTATAACCGGCTTGGCCGACTCTTCGCCCGTATCGTCATTTTCCCGGTTGGCCGCATCTTCTATATTGAAAAGGGTCTTGACACCCGAATTTATGGTCGTAACGATGGTCTTATAGGCTTCGCCCCGGTAGATAGAACTCTCGACGGGAATAGGCTGCCGCTGGTTATCGTCGTTATAACCGCCGGCGATGCGTATCGATCCGATATTTTTTGTACCGGTAGATTTATCATCTCCCGAACCGTACCGCGTATCGATGACGAAACCGCCGTTCTTATTGACGGTATAAATCGGCGCGTATTCGCCCTCGGTCATGAAAATAACCTTGTCTTTCCCGTTACGGTTGAGAGTGAGCCGTTCGATGGCCCGTTGCAGGTTGCTGGTGGCGGTAGCCCATGACGAGCCGTCATTGGTACTGCCGGGCATCTCCTCGGCGCAAACATATAGTGTATCGGCATCGGTATTGAGCAAGGTATGTTCATACTCGTAGACACCTATGTCGATGTAAGTATTCTGTCCCGATTCACCTTTCGACTTGTTGAGGTCGAGGCTCACGCGATGCAGTTCCCGCCCCGCAGCCGTCTTCATGTAGGTATCGCCCACTCCCGGCAGCAACTTTCCGTACACGGTAATATTTCCCAACGCGATGTAATGCGACAAAGCGAAATAGAGGCCGCCTCTTTTTTTGTCTTCGTCCGAAGGCGATGCCCACAACCAAGAATCGGAAGTTTCATCATACGTCTGCACAGCCCAACCCCAACCGGCATCGACCATCGGATTGATACGGCTCAGCGACCAGTCGGCCGATTGCTGGTAACCCGCAACGCCCGCCCGGATCGAAGGATTAGAGAAGTTTGGCCCGTAAAGCGACCTATTTTCGGAAGTCAGGTTTACATTATTGTTTTTGAAGTTTGGAATAATGCCTACTGCCGATGCGTCTTTGTTTCCCTCGCCCATCACGGCGATTTTGTCCCACCCCTCTTCATAAGCACAGAAGTACAGTATGTCCGGAGCATCGGCAGTAGACGGGTCGCCGCAAGGCGATCCGTCGGTATTCCATTTATTGATGGTATAACAACCAGAGGCCGATTCATTACCCCAAAAAGCGGTATTGAAGACAAGATTAGAAGAAAGGTTGATGGCCTCCATTCCGATTGCGGACTTATTCAAAGAGTAGATACACGGATACTCGGCAGCCTTGTTACGCACCAGATTGCAGTTCACCACCCAGATACGGGAATTGCTCTCGTTGAAAATCGCACCGCCCTTGCCGGCTGCTTCGTTATTGGCATAGAGCGAGTTGACCGAATAGACGGCCCCATCGACATAGAGCGCACCACCCGAACCGGCATACTCCCCTCCCTCGTCCGAGGCAGAGGAAGCAACCGCCTCATTGGCCGATATCTGCGAACTGAATATCGAACAGATACCCGTATTGTAGATAGCACCGCCCTGCACGCCGCTGTTGCCATAGATGAGACTGCGACGTATCGTGAGCGGGATATAACGTTTCGTACCGCCGGCACCGCCGTTATCGGTTCCGTCCACACACACAGCACCTCCCTTGTAGTAGTTGTCACGATATGCATCATCGCCGGGCACCAAGTCGGCGGCATACCCGCCCGTAACGGTTATTCCGTCGAGAATGATGGGTTGCCCCGATTTCGTTCCCGAATTCCCGACAGAAACAAGCTCGGGCAACGTACCGACTTTGTTCTCATCGGCACAAGCATAAATGACGTGGTACACACCGTGGGCATTGATTTCGCTATTCGATTTACCCGAAAAAACGGTCTGGTTGGAAAATTCCCACGGCTCGACGACGGAGTTTCCGTTCAAGTCCATACGTTCGCGTCTCGACAGACAAGTATCGCTCAACGCAGGAACGAACCCTATACCGGCTATTTCATGCGTACCTCCATCGGTATCCTGACAATAAAGTTCCTTCCCCGAGAACCCGCCGTATATCGACACGCCTTCGGGTATGGTGAAAGCCGATGTGCGGGCATTCTCCACGGTCGTTCCGTCGCTCGCTTCCCGTGGAGTATATGTACCGCCGGCCATGAATATTTCGAAAAGCAGGTCTTTGTTATCCACGCCATCGACCAGCGGCTCTTTTTTATTGCGTATATGCTTGATGTAACGCAGGGCATCATGCAGCTCGTACATAGGATAGACAAACGACGCACCTCGAACCTGATAAATCGTATCGTTGCCCGTTAGCGGGGTGTCGAGCAACTTATCGAGATCGCTATGTACACGTGTACCGTCGGTAACGAATATACGCCGTATCAGAAGATCTTCGGGAGGTGCTATCGAAACGCCCAACGAACGGGCTCCCACATCGATATTGTCGCCCATATTACGCACCCGACCGGCAAAATCATGAGTGGCGAGTTGCACTGCCGAGAGCCACCGGTCGTACTCTCTCTGAGGCATGCCGGCTGCAACCAATACCGATGTCTCCTGTATCATATAATACCCGTAACCCCCATTACCGTCGTCCACAAAACGCACGCCGCTTTCATTATCGGCCGATACCGAACGGTTGTTCAATCCCGGTACTTGCAGGTTCTCTACCGCCACATAAGAGAACAGGTAGTCATTCTTATCGCCGCCGTTATAGTTGCCATACACATCTTTGGCATAGTTGGCCGTATTTCCCCAAACGACCGACGAATTGACATTCAGCCGGCGACCGGTAAAATAGATACCGCCCCCCTCGCCCGCAGCAGCGTTCCGCACGATAGTCGAAGCAATAACATAGGAATCTTCATCGCCCGTATCGCCCTCGGCATAGATACCGGCCCCCATATCGGCGCTGTTGCCGGTTACCAACGTACCCGATACAATGGCTCCGGCTTTCAGGTAGACACCGCCACCCTCGCCCGAGGCCGCATTGTCCTGCACGATACAGTTGCGTATGTGCGAGTAAGGCTCGGCTATGACACCGCCGCCCCGGCTGTCGTCTTCGTGCAACGAACCGTCGGCATTACCGCCGGTAATGAAAAGGCCGTCGAGTACCGCATAACCTGCCTCGGCGGGTATAGTTTTATAGGTCATATCGTCATCTTCACGCATGAGGTCTCCGTTCTCGTCATAAAGGTACTCGGTGAAGACCACCGCATGATAGGTGTTGATAAGCGACATATCGGCGGCCGATACATACTGGGCCTTGAATGTCGTTTTGTGCGTGCGTATGTCCCTCTCGACAAACGTCTCGTCATAACCGCCCCATACCTCTACGCCTCTCGGCACGATAAGGGCATAACTGCGCACATCGATTTCATCGTCGAGCATTTGGTCTTCGCCCGGTACGACAGCCGTGCGCCGCGGTGCATAGGCAGTCGTGCTGCCTGCTACCTTCACGATATAATGGAGATGAGGATTGGCCGCTTTCGCCCGGCCAGCGGCATCGAGCACTTTCTGCAACTTCATCCAGCAGGCGGCGTTCTCGGGACTGTCGGCCGAGGCATTACCCTCGCCGCCGGCATACGTTACATAATAGATATAGGCATCTACATCCTGACCTCCGATATTTACTTCTTCGAGATGCGGCTTGATGTCGTATGCGCCGTTGTGCTCGTAAGCGCCTATATCAATGGTACAGTCTTGTATACGGTCGGCAAAATCGACGTCGGTCGACGGCAACGATACACCCGCCGGCTCATTAAGGCCGGCATTGATGCACGGAGATGAAGCGGCAAGACGGTAGTTGTTCTCGTCTTTCGACTTGTCTCCGAGTTCGAACGGATTGGCTAAATCCGTTCCCTGCTTATTCCCGTCTCCTTCGGTTATTTTAGAAGTAATGTTGTAGGGCAACAAATTCGCCGTCTGCACATAACAGTTTCTAAAAGGATTGAGTTTGCTGGCGTCTTGCGCGCCTACGGCTGCCCCCGAATTACCGTAAATCAGGGTATTGAATACATTCAATGCCACATCGGGATTGTAACCTCCCGTATATTGGTGCATACCGCCCGTACCCCCAGAACCGTTATAAGCCACCGTATTGTTGTAGAACGTGGCATCTTCGATAAAAATACCTCCACCGTGGGTTTGTGCGTAATTACTGCTCACGAGCAAGTTATATCCTGTTCCCAGAATCATATACATACCGCCGCCATAAGCCTCGTTACTGCGTGTTACATTATTATATACAAAACAGTTCTCGACCGTTCCGTCGGGAGAGTCGCAATAGATGCCGCCGCCCCGGTTACGATCTCCGGTATTGTTGTAATTATTCCGTACAACACAGTTTTTCAACGAAGCCCCTTGAAAAAGACGCACGCCGGCTCCGCCGTCGCGATTGGCCGACAAGCCGTTGATAAAACCGTGCCGTATGGTAAAACCGTCCCACAAGGCGCCGTTATATTTCACGTAGTCCTCACGGCGCTTGTCCGACGCACCGGAAGATGTACCCGCACTTCCATGTGAATACGTTCCGTCCAACGGGGCCAGGGTAGGCAGGCACACGTCGGGCTGGGACAGCACGTATTTACGGATATTCGAGGGTAAATTGCCCGATGCCGTATAACCGCCGTTAACCGCATCGGTTACAGTTACGGGAGAGTCGATCTGTATCTGCAAAATCGTCTCGTAATCGGCGATACGGTCGGCATACCCGCTATTCTCGTCGTTCAGAGGAATCCCTTTGGCCAAGAGCGGACGGCGTTCGCTCTCTCCGGGACAGCCGGTATCGACATCGGGAAATCCTCCTTTCACGGTTACCGAATCGCGTATCACGAAACCTTTGTAGTCGGTATAGATGCCGCCGGACACCCATACTTCAAGGCGTCTCATCGAGTCGCGTGCGGCTCTCGATGCCATCTCCACCGCATATTGCAATCCGCCCACATACTGCTCCTCACGAGTGTTGGTGATTTGATACACGGGTCTACTAGGAGGCGATGGAAGATTTATATCCGATTCCGTAATATCTGGTGGAGTATCATTCCCGAAGGTTGTTCTTTCTCTATGAGTTCCGGTTCCCTCATAATCGTCTGGCCCATTTGCCCCATTATTCCAAGTATAGGTATAGGTATAGGTATAATAATGATCGTATATACCCCAACCCCTATTTTCCGTCCTATCATACTGAATATTTGTAATTATACATTTAGGATTAGTCGCCCAGAATTGTTTGCTGGCGTTGGAGGTTTCGCCGTAGGGGCAGGCGTCGGCATCGTAGTAATCGGTATACCGGCTATCTGTTGTAGAGATTTTCCGATTATTCTCAATAACAGCCCCTCCCGTCTCCATGTCGTAAATGGCATTTCCGTTGATAGCTTCGGCCCACGACGAGCCGTCGCCGCCTCGGGAGAGGTCGACCTTTCCTTCTGCATCGCGGTAGTCGCGCACATAGAAGACCCGGCCTTTGAGGGGCAGTTTCGAGTTCTGGTAAGCGCCGATGTCGGGGCCACCGCCCGTCGTGCGGAGGGTAACGGTGGTAATATCGGTAAGCGTATGGTCGGTATCTGGACACGCCCGATTGATGAGAGGACTCATATTGGAGGGCATATAGCTGGTAAGCCCGCCGTTATAGGTATTGAATGCGTCGAGGCTACGCCCTATGTTGCGGGTGGGATTCTCGCACACGGGATAGTTCGCTTCGTTCTTGTTATAGGTAAGGGTCGAGAAATTGCCGTCGGCATCGAAACCCGCCCCGGTATCAAACGCGCAATAGGTTGCCGATACATTCTCGATGGTAAGGGCATCTTCGGCTTTGAGTTGCGTGCAATCGGAGAGGTCGAAACGGGCGTTGCTCCACACCCACGAATCGATGAGCGACACCTTGCCGGGAAGGGTGGCGTAAACACCGTAGCCGACATTTTTTACGATAGTCTGGTGATCCATATTCACGGAAACATTTCCTGCCGCACCGGGCATATCGAAATAGACGGCCGCCGAAGGGGCGGCATCACTGTAGGTCGAGGTATTGTTGTTGATAACGCAATTGCTCATCGTCAATGAGAAATCGGCCCCCTCGTGAGGAGCGGCATAGAGGGCAGCCCCCCTTTCGCCGACACAGTTCTCGATGATGCAGTTGCGTATGACGTTGCCCGTCATCGTACCGCCGGCGACCGCTCCCATCTGCGGATCGACCACCATGACGATACCGCCGCCGTGCTTGATAAGCGACGACTGATTGCCTGTCTGGGTGGCATCGCCGTTGATGATATGGAAGCCGTCGAGTACGGCATCGGAAACTTCCTTGAAAACGACACAATGGTAAACAAACTCCTTATCGCCCACCTTACCGTCGATGACCGAACGGTACACGACGGGATTCCGCAGGGAACGGTCGGTACCAGCAAGCGACCGGGCGTACCCGCCGTAAACCTCTACCCCTGAAACCAATTGTATGCCGGCCGAGAGATAACGGTCGCTGAAATAAGAACAGAGCGGCGACACAGTTCCCTCTTTTACATAGATGATCCGCTTCTTGCCGTCATAGGGGTTGTTGCGAAAATGCTCCAACGCAACATTGAGATAGGCCAGCGGGGTTTCCCAACTGCCTCCCAGCCCGCCTGCCATACTGTTGACCTCAGGATCGACGAACAAGGCGACCGTATCGTCGCTCTCGTAAGGAGTTATTTCGGGACTACCTATGTGATAGGCACCCAAAGAGGGACATATATTATAGGAGTCGCCGCAGATGTCGGTCGTCGTGGCCGCCCGGTCGAGCGGATAGGCCGAAAGTTCTTTGAGGTCGGATATGCGCCGGCCGTACTCCCTCATAGGAGAAACGGGAGCGGGTTGCCAATCGTAGCGGGTTGCATAATCATCGTCTCCCGTATAATTGTCGGCCTCGGAAAGCACACCCGTCCTCGCCAGCCTCCCATCGGCATCGAGCGGCGGGTGGGTGAAAACAGGGTAATTGTCGGCCTCGGAAACGGAAGCGGTATTTTCTCGCTCGAGCGACAGCACCGACGACCGGTAGGTATAGGTCCACTCGGTGATGGCTTGGTCGGAAAAGGCCGAATAAAAGACCAGAGAAGTGATGGCGCTCGTCTTGTCGGCATCGGGTCGGTGGTAATACTGCACAAACCCTGTCGTACCGACGGTTCCGCCCCAAAAGACCGAATTGATGATACAGCCGTAATTTTTGACATACACGCCAGCACTTTTGCCGTTCTGCACGTCGTTGATGGTGATTCCCGTACCGTTACAGCGGTTGGCGACAACCGTGAGGTTATTGAGTATGCCGCCATTATGGAGATACACACCGCCGGCTTCGTTCGATGCGGTGTTGTTGGCAATGATCGTCGAGACGGCCGACATATTGAGGTAATCGGCCAGCGTTCCCGTACTGCCAGTCGGATTATAGAGAGCCAGTCCGCCGCCGTTGGCAGCAAAATTATTGACAATCATCGAGTAGCGTATATCGCCGCCGCCCGATAGCGCGGCGGCGCCGCCGTAACCCTCACATGAGCCCGCGGCGCCGGGGGAGGGATTGCGGTGAAGGTAAGACGACTCGACGAGGCCGCCGCCATCGAGGTACACGCCGCCGCCGCGTTCGGTAGCCGAGTTTTCGGTAACGATACAGTTGCGCACGACACCCCCCTCGACAAGATAGATACCGCCACCCCGGCTGTAATGCACGCCCGAGGAGGTCTCGTCGGAAGCGTAACCGTGTTTTACGGTGAACCCGTCGAGCACTGCTTCATGGTCGAGCGCAACAGGTGCGCCATCACTGTCGAACCCTTTTACGGCAAACCACACGACATGGTAGACATTGGAGGGGAAAACGGTCGTATAACTCTGGTTCTCATCGCTCCACTCGAACGTAGCGGGATTGCTGCCGAGCAGGTCGCCCGACAAGATAGTCTCGTACTTGAACTGCCAGCCGTAACGGTGGCCTTCGCGCATGGGACGGAGCGCAGGATCTTCGATATACTCGCCGCCGGCTTCTTTTCCGCCGGCCGGGAAACCGCCGTAGAGGGCGATACCGGGCGACATCTTGAAGGAAGAAAAGAGCGTGCTGCCCCCCTCGGTCGACTCGGTGGGCGAATAGGTTCCCTCGGCAACGAATATTTCGCCGCCTTCGGTGATGCCGTTGGTCGCCATATACTCGGCCAGTTCGTTGATAGCGTCCTGCAAGTTATTCCGGGCCTTGTCCCAACTGCGGCCGTCATTGGCGTAAGCGCCGTTTTTCACATCGACATAGCGGCGCAACTCATAACCGGCTTGTTGCTGTGCCGTAACCGCCGCCGCCAATAAGAACAGAAGCGCGACGATACTCGAAATACGTACTCTCTTTCGCATTATAATCATTCTTCTTTTCTCCTTTTTATTGTCCGATACCGTTTACGGTTACATTCAACCTGAAATAGGTGGCATACTCGGTCTCGAAATTCTCGACGACAGAGGTATTTTCGAGTTTCTGCGTCGTTTTGCCTTCGTCATCGGTGAGAACGATCTCCCATGTAAAAGAGAGCGCATTCTCACCGGTAGGTGCCGGCTGGAAAATATAGGTATCGAAACGTCCGTAAAAATTGCTTCCCTCGTTGGCCTTGAATGTATATGTCGTCGCTTCACCGTCGCCGGGCACATTCTCTGCCGGCTTGAAGTAATACCCGCCCGTCAAGAGGTTTTTCAAGGTGAAAGAGGCGACGCGCCAATTTTCATACACGCCGCCTTTCCTGAAATCGTCGGAGAGATTGTACATGACATCAAACTTGGCGGCGACGTGGTAACAGACGATCGTCGCGTTCGTATCGATCTTGTCCTTGTCGGTAAGCAACGTGCCTTTCCCGGCATACACATCGGCGATGCTTACTGTGCCGCCCCCGGATTGCCGGGCCGAGAGCATGAGATTCCCGATGTAGGCCTCATCGATGACTGCGCCGCCCTGCACGCTCTCCACCTCGGCCTGCAAGTCGGGAATGGGGTCGTGCGAAGCGATGACATAGAGCATGACCTCGTCGGTCGCGGGCATGGGCAGGATTACCGTGCGCAGGTAGTTGACGACTGTCCCGGTCGCATTCTCGACGGGCGTCCATGAATCGGACGAAAGGTTACTCAATGAGAAAGCCGATACGCGACGGGACTGGGCTGACGACGGCTCGGTAGGGGTATATGCCGTGAAAAAATAGAGATAACGGGGTATCTGCTGGGAAGAGGCCGAGCCGGGATCGCCGGGGGTGCGCTGCCCGAGGTCGACATCGGCCGGGACACGTACAACGACAGCGAGGTCGCGGGAGATGTCTATCACCTCCTCTTTGCTGCAACCGGTCGGGACGAGCATCGCCGCCGGAAACAGTATCGCACATATTTTTTTCAAAAGCCTTGTCATATCGTGTTGTACTTTTTATTTCTTTTTTATCGCCGTTCCTCTTCATCGCATTTCGGTTGCGGAAAAGCGTTTTGAAGATTATCCCCTGTCAAACCGGAACGGTTGTCATTCGAATATGAGGAATCTCGTATTATTTGTTTGGGATTCTCCACTTCACTATGTTCCGTTCAGAATGACAACGTTTCCGAGGACAACTGCCCTATGTCATTCCGAACCGACGCCAAGCCGAGTGCTGTGCAGAACACGCTTGTTCGGGCACAGCCGAGGCGCGAAGGAGGAAAACAAGGTTAACCGAGACCTATGGTCGAGTGTGAGGAATCTCCCACCCTTTATCAGAAGAGATTCTTCCTCCCTACGGTCATCAGAATGACAGTATTCCGTAACTTCTTTCCCGCCGCAAAGAAGTTACCAAGAAAGGTCGCCCGCTGGTTATCGGGTACTCCTGCCTCCCGCTTCGCTCGCCGACGGGGGCTGCGGAACTCGCTCCGCTCAAACAGTCCTCGCCCTATTTCCATCTTCTCCCTCGCTCCCGGCAGCCCGATAAAGGCGGGCATTTTTCCTCTCCGACATTATCGACCATAAGGGTGAGGGCGGTAGCCATTTGTCATTCCGAGTATATGCGAGGAATCCCTCTCTTCGTTCTTGGGTAGAGATTCTTCCTCCCTACGGTCGTCAGAATGACAGCGCACTGGGAATGAGATTCTTCACTCCGCTCACGCTACGTTCAGAATGACATTGCACTGCGAGGCCATAACACTTGGCAGGAGATTCTTCGGGGTTAACACCCCTCAGAATGACAGCACTTGGCTTGCGCTGCGTCCGGCACGACAATATACGGGGCAAAGCCCGGGAGCGACTCCCGCCCGCCGGCGAGAGGTTTCTCATATTTCTATATCATGGTCTCCGCCCGGCTTCCAATCAAGGGAAACGGTAACAGAGACTTCGGTTCCTTCATATATAATCTCTCCGTTTTCGGAGATACTGGCTTTCAAGATTTTGGGTTCACCGGCAGCAAGGGGCTCCCGGATAGAGAGCACGTTACGGGTCGTTTTTCCGCCCCGGGTTACATATACGTGCATCTGCCAATACTCTTCGTCCGACGCGGCACGTTGCACCGCATCTTCTTCTCCCCGGGAAGGGAAACACACGCCGTAAGAGGCTACCAAACTGTCGGTAAGCAACCGCGACGTACGCACGACGGTAGGCGTGGAAAAATCGTATGTGCTGTCGGCAAAAGAGAATCCGGCAGCGGTATTCACAATATAGGTCTCGACACTGTCGACCGCCGGTGAAAGGACGAGCGCGACAGCGCTGTTGGTCATACGCAGGGGTATGTGCATATTTTTGTCGCTCCCGTCGATACCGACATCGAGCGCACCGTGATAGATGCCATAGGTAAACGAGTCGAGCGTATCGCCATCGACATAACGCACCGCGTAATTATCGAGGCAGTCGCAGGTCGTCGTACCGCAGGCGGGCTCGGTTACGGCATTGGCCACCGGGTGGTGGCGGTAAGTGCCTTGCGGCAGGTAAAGCGAGTAGTTCACCTCGTTGCCGCCGCCGGCCTCTACGGTCTCGTAGTGGGCGGTTGCCCGGCTCCCGCTCTCGAAGAAGGGTACTTCGAGGTGATAGATTTTTCCCGAAAATACGGGGTTCAACTTCTCGATGAGCAGACGGGACATCTCCTGCTCGGCAGCACCCGCCGAAAGGTGAGAGTTGATGATCCACTCCATCTCCAGTTCGGTCGTAAAGCGGAAGTTGAAGTCGCAATACGAACCGCAATCCGACAGGTCTTCGTTGATACACGAAACCATCGTGCAGGCAACCGCCAGTCCCGCCACGGAACGCAGCAACTTAGGGATAAGGGAACGATATGTCGGCGTGCAGTCGGACATTTTTACTTGTTTTTCTTTTTTAAAGGAGGGGTCGGGAATGTCGGGAGCTCCGACGCTCCCGACCCCCTCTCGGGTTATTTGGTTTATGTTCTGTTTTTTCGTTTCAGGGTCGTTTCTCCGTCCCCGAATAGTGTCATTCCGAAGCGAGACCTGTGGTCGAGCGTGAGGAATCCCTACTTACCACACCTATGACCAGAGATTCTTCCTCCCTACGGTCGTCAGAATGACATGCATTTTCAAGGTCGGCAACCTTTTGTCATTCCGAGCGAGGCCGGTAGGCCGACGAGGAATCCCGTACTATTTGTTTGAGATTCTTCACTTCGCTTGCGCTACGTTCAGAATGACATTGCACCGTGAGGGCTGCATCGCTTGGTTATGTCATTCCGAATCCGCCGCAGGCGGTATGAGGGATCTCATGTTTCTGCTCGCTTGGTAGGAGATTCTTCATTTCACTTCGTTCCATTCAGAATGACATGCGCTTGGCAGGAGATTCTTCGGTGCTCTGCACCTCAGAATGACATTGCACCATGAGGGCCTCAACACCTTGCAAGGAATTCTTCCTCCCTACGGTCGTCAGAATGACATCGTATTAAGGTTCGTCATTTCCTCCTACACTCTCGTCAATCGAAATACCTTGCTTCCATGTAAGATCTACCATTAACGCAAAGTCATTTACAGAGGTCGTAAGATCGGGTAAGGTAGCAAGAGCATTTTCCAAACCGGAGATTGTCAGATTGGCCGTCGTATAATAATCCGACGCAAAAACTTGTTTAGGCTCTGTTGTTCCAGAAGAAGAAGAAGGATCGAGTTCACCCACAAGGTAAAAGGTGGCACCGGTTGGTATGATACCGTCTTTCCCTTTAAAAGCCACTCCGTCGTTACGGACTTCAAGGGCAATCTGCACCTCACCCGAATTGCTTGCGCTGCTTTCATACTTCTGGGAAGGTAATCCCAAAATATAGGTATTTACATCTGTATTCGAACTTGTGATACCCTCTTTACCGGAAATAATATCGTTGTCATAGATCATATATTTCCACTCATTACTCTTGTTGGTAAAGGTAAAATCGACCGAAGCAGGCTGTCCCCCTACAATAACACCGGTCAACGTGAAAGCAGGAGTTCCTCCGGCTTTCGTCAACGGAATATCTTTATTTTCATTATCCTTTAAGGAGGAGGAGGCTTTGACCTTGACATCGAGACGGCCTACGGCGTAGTTGACACTCTGTTTCAAACCCACGCCCGTGCTCATACTTGGAGTTATCACGATAGCTTCGCTTCCAAAGGAGGAGGAGGAGGAGTAAGTAACAGGCCAAGAATTGGTACGGTAATAAAGCGAAGGAGGATAGCTTATTTTAGAATCGGTCTCTATAATATCTTTATTCCACTCTATTTTTTGACCCGGCTCTTCTTTCGACCAATCGAACTCATACACAGCCGCAGGCAATTTGTAGCTTTCTCCATAGAAAGTATTCATGGCAGTTCTTACGGCAGAAATACTATCGCTTAAATTATATTTATTTGATTCGTTCACAAGAGCTGCTTCCAACTGCGTCAGCAAATAGGACAACTGCTCTTTTGCAACCGAAGACTTACCTTTTTTCAACTCTGCAAAAATACTCTGCATCGTGCCCGTGCCCGTGCCCCAATGTGTACGTAAGCAACCGCGCAGATTGAGTAAGGCCGCTGAAAACTCTGTAACAGACGGAATGTCGATGGGTGTGAGGTCGAACGAAATATCTTGGGCCGTAGAAACACTCGCCGCAGGAGTTTTAGTATAGTTCGGCGTAAGACGACCGTCATTACCCGAAGCCTTCGTTTCGCCATAGAGGAGGAACGCCGTAGTACCCGGCAACAGTCCGATGTTGTTATAGACTTTCACGGTACTGTTCAAACCGTTTGATTCTATATCATCCAATTTTTTCATAAGCCCCATGAACGAAGACTCTGCCTTAACCGTATCACCTACATTGTCTACTTGAAATTGCATGAGGTAGATATTCTGCATACCCTGAAAGGTAGAATTTTCCTGCACATAATCGGCCGTAGAACGTTGTGTCTTGGCGTGAGGAATAGCAAAAGAAATGGTGGTTTTTACCTCATCGACTTCACCGGGAACAGTCGTTGTATCGCTACCACCCGACAATAACTCTTCATCGTCGCTGCTACATGCCGTAAAAGCGACACCCGAGACAAGCGCTGCACTCGCAAGGGCCAGTTTCCATGTTTTTCTCATGTCTTTTTTCATTTAATGAATAATACGTATTGATTCGTTTATATTTGGTTTATCACGTTTGTCGTTTTCTCTTTGTCTGCCCGCCGCTGCGGGCTTTTGTCATTCCGAACCGATGCCAAGCCGAGTACTGTGCAGAACACGCTTGTTCGGGCACAGCCGAGGCGCGAAGGAGGAAAACAAGGTTAACCGAGACCTATGGTCGAGTGTGAGGAATCTCCGTTTTTCTCATCGGTTGAGATTCTTCGGTGCTTAGCACCTCAGAATGGCATTTCTGTCATCTCGAACGAAAGTGAGAGATCTCTCACAATAACGCACTCTTGGTAGGAGATTCTTCATTTCACTTCGTTCCATTCAGAATGACAGCGTTTCCGAGGGCGACTGCTCTATGTCATTCCGAGCAAGGCCGGTAGGCCGACGAGGAATCTCTATGTCATCTCGAACAAAAGTGAGAGATCTCATACAAAATCGCTTGGGCGGAGATGCTTCGCTGCGCTCAGCATGACAAGCAGTTGCCGGGAGATTCTTCAAGGCAAAGCCTTTCAGAATGACATTGCACTGCGAGGCCGTAACACTTGGCAGGAGATTCTTCCTCCTTGCAGTCGTCAGAATGACATCGTTTCCGTGAGCGCCTGTTCTATGTCATTCCGAGCCTATGCGAGGAATCTCTAACCATTTGTTTGAGATTCTTCATTTCATTTCGTTCCATTCAGAATGACATTGCACCGTAGGGCTTCAACACCTTGACAAGGAATTCTTCTCTTCACTACATTCTATCTAAGAATGACACGCCTGTCATTCCGCACCGTCGCCGATGCGACGTTTTATGAGGAACAGGTTGCGAGCGGCAGCTTCGTCGCCGGCCTGCACAGCCCGTTGCAAATAATCGAGCGCACGGGCTATGTCGCCATTGACATAGCAGGCATTACCCAACGCATTGTAACTGCGGGGGTCGTAAGCCACCGTCTCGAGCATGGCCAGCGCCTCGGCGGGATAACCGCTGGTAAGCAGCCCTATGGCCCGGTTGATGACGATTGCCACACGGTCGGGCGCATTGTCGTAATAGATGCGCACGTAACCGGCGTTACGCAACTCGGGCAAGGCTTCCCGGCAAAGATAGCGGTAAGCCCGGTTGCCCCGGAGACGCCGCATGGCGCTCTCACGCATCACGGGGTCGGGTATGGAGTCGATGACCTGCAAGAGGCCGTCGCGGAACTCATTGGTAGAATCGGTGTCGGCCACATAGTCGCGCAACTCGGTCCATGCGGGACCACCGGAGACAAGGCGGAACAACGAATCGGGATACCCCGTGCGTTCCTGTATGTAACGTGCCAACGCCTCGGCACGCCGTTGCGCCAACCGTATATTGAAAGCGAGTGGGCCCTCGGGCGAGGCCAGACCGATGATTTCGATAAAGCGCACTTCGGCGGCGCTGTCGGCCGATACCCGCGCGGTCAGCTCCACAATCTTGTCGAGCGTCTCGTTATTGGTACGGTACAGCGTATCGAGATAGGAACGGTTTACGGGGTAATGCACATACAATGCGCCGGGCTCCTTGCGCAACACCTGCGTACCGTCATAGGGACGGTAATCGGCCAGCCGGTGCAGCACGGGGTTTTCCTGTGCCAACGCATAGGTCTGCGGCACGACGAGCGGTATCACGGGGTGGTAGGGCGGTATGTAACGGAATGGCTCACGGCACAAGGGGGCGAGGGTATCGACCGAGCAACAGCCCTCTTTCTCGCGGGCGAGGCAGAGGGCGAGGTTGCCGTAACGCATCCACGGTTGCACGGCAATGCGCATCTCATACCACAAAGTATCACCGGGAACGCCTTTCGGCACAGAGGGATACCACTCCTGCCGGCCGTCGAGCCACGCTTCCCGCGCACTGTACTTGCGATGCCGCTTACCCTGAAAGACAACAGCGGGCAAAGCGAGCGTGTCGCCCGCCCCGCAAAGCGAGGGGGTGAACCACAAACAATAGTCTTTCTCTACCTCCCGCCGCGAGGCCGTAAGGGGGAATTGCAAGGTGAGGGCAAAACTGTCGGCCCACTCGATGATGCAGGTATCGGGTACACCCGATCCGCCTACGGAACGCACCGCGAGTGAGTCGGAAACTTGGGGCACTGACACCCGAGCGATCGTACCCGCCATAGTATCGACGACATAGGTCGTGGAGACCATCAGCGTGGTATCGACAACGAGCGTACCGGCCGAGAGGCGCGTACTGACGACCCTCGCCGTATCGCGAACGAAAGCCGTATCGGCCACAACGGCATAACAGCCGGGAACAAACGACGCGGCCACACCTTTTCCCGGGAGGGCGAGCATCGCCAAAACACATATACGGGTGATTATCTTATTCATGGCGTCAATCGATTACATAGACCACCGAAAGCGAGAGCTTGGTAGGCATGAAAATATTTTTCTTCTGTATTCCCTGATAACGTCCGCAATGGCGACAACGGTAATACTTCGAGCAGGTATGGGCAAAACCGAGGCCGATAACCCCCTCGATGCTCCACCGCCTGTTGATGATGTGATGGTAACCGTAGACAAGCCCCCCGCCGTAGAGGTTACCCTGAAAACGATAGTCGCGCAACTGCTTCCACAAGCCGAATGGCATGTGCACGTTCCCGGCATTGTAGTGCATATACAACAAGTGTGCACCCACGAAATGGCCACCGAAAGGAGCGCACAGCCAGTAACGCGCCTCAGGTTGCACGGCAACGTGCCGCCACTTCTTGTTGTCGCCGAAAGTGAAGGGATTGTAACTGAGGGAAAGGTCGAGCGTCCATTTGCGGGCGACCCGATATTCAAAAGCGAGATTGGGCGAGACGGTGGCCCACCCTATTGCATTGGTCTTCACGGCCATATCCTGTGTTATACCGTCAACAGGGAAAAACAGAAGCAAAGCCATGCAGCCCGCTATCGCCCGCCACCATTTCTTACCGATAACGGCAAAAACACATAAAAATAGTTTTTCGGTTTTCTCGGTCATTTTTTTATTCCGATGCAAGGATATAATTATATCCCTTAATTCTACAATTCCGGACACTTCTATTTTTTAATGCTCTTAAAGATTCTGGGGAAACCTCTAAAAAACAATTCCGTAAACCGATAATCAACACAGAATTCCATCACAGTACAATAGGTTTACTTCTCTCATCAGATTCCTCTTTCGCCCTATTTTTGCGATTAAGAATCGGATAACACGGCAAAGATAATAAACAATGCAGTTTATAAAAACAAATTCTGAGAAAATACAAAGAAATTTAATATATAACCTTGCAGACGAAAAATCGGAATTCATAGATTCCCACCTCTCGTAGCGGATCGACGATGTATCTATAAAACAAATTACGCAGGAAAGGGTTCGCTCGGGAGAATGTCGCACAGAGACTTTTTCTACTCGTAATATTCAAAAAAAAGATTGATTATCTCACGATAACCAATCTCCGTAACCTAAATTTAATACCATGAAAAACACTGTTCTCAAATGTACATAATTATAACAAATGAAACAAGAATTGTTTGACAATCAGGCCACCGTTTCACATAGTTTAACACAATTATCCTATACTGCCCGCGAACAGCGGATACCCATGCAGAATCGTTGCTCTGAATCGAAATTTGTCCGAAAGCCATGCAGCCTTCTCCTCGCCTTTGTCGGCATTAACCTAAGGAGGATAGCACGTCGGGGTGTCATTCCGAGCGCACGCGAGGAATCTCTATGTTATCCCGAACCCGCCACAGGTGGTGTGAGGGATCTCATGCTTTTGAGCATTTAGGCAGGAGATTCTTCACTCCGCTCATGCTTCGTTCAGAATAACATTGCGTCGTAAGAGCTTCAACACATTGCAAGGGATTCTTCCTCCCTGCGGTCGTCAGAATGACATCACTTGGTAGAAAATTCTTCACTTCTCTCCGTTTTGTTCAGAGTGATAGTAATGTCATCTCGAACGAGAGTGAGAGATCTCATACAATGTGCTCGCTTGGTAGGAGATTCTTCAAGGCAAAGCCTTTCAGAATGACATTGTACTGTGAGGCCGTAACACTTGGCAAGGGATTCTTCCTCCTTGCGGTCGTCAGAATGACAGCGCAACCGAAAGGAAACGAACAAAAAACTGCGAAAAAAAAGTATTTACCGAATTTTCTTAACAATACGCCGCTTTATCCCAATAAAAACAGTATTTTTGCACAAAATGGAAAAACGATGAACGTCGCCGAAATAATTAAAAACAGCTCCCGAACGGCCTTTTCTTTTGAAGTTCTCCCTCCTCTGAAAGGAAACAGCATCGACAAGGTATTCGACACGATCGATGCACTACGCGAATTCGACCCGAAGTACATCAATATCACATCGCACCGCAGCGAGTTTATCTACAAAGCTGCCGATAACGGCCTCTACCAACGGGTATCGGAAAAAAGCCGTCCGGGATCGGTCGCCGTGGCCGCCGCCATACAGTACAAATACCGTATTCCGGCCGTTCCGCACCTCATTTGCAGCGGGTTTACCAAAAGTGAAACCGAATACGCACTGATAGACCTGAACTTTTTGGGCATCACCGACCTGCTCATTCTGCGAGGAGACAAGGCCAAACACGAAGCGCGATTCTCGCCTTCGCCCGAAGGTCATGCCCATGCCATAGACCTGCAACAACAGGTAAACCGTTTCAACGAAGGCTATTTTCTCGACGGTTCGCACATGACCCTTTCATCGCCATTCTCCTACGGGGTGGCCGGCTATCCCGAGAAACACGACGAAGCTCCCAACCTCGAAACCGACCTGCGCTACCTGAAAGCCAAAGTCGACGCCGGGGCATCGTATATCGTAACACAAATGTTTTTCGATAACGCAAAATATTTCGCTTTTGTAGAACGCTGCCGCGCCGAAGGCATCACCGTACCCATCGTGCCGGGCCTGAAACCGATCACCTCGGCCAACCAACTGACGGTGCTGCCCAAAGTGTTCCACGTAGACCTGCCCGAGCCGTTGGCCCGGGAACTGGCGGTCTGCCGCGACGATGCCGCCGCCCGTGAAGTAGGCGTGGAATGGTGTACAACGCAAGCCCGGGAACTGAAAGACCGAGGCGTACCGAGCATACATTTCTACTCGCTCATGGCGACCGAAAGCGTGCGGCGCGTGGCCCGAGCAGTGTATTAGGACAACCCGACGGAAACGACCGTTGAAACAAATATGGCAGACATTGCCATTCCAATGTAGCGCAAGCGTAGTGAAGATAAAGAGCCCCTTGCCAAGTGCATGCCATTCTGGACGGAACGGAGAGAAGTAAAGAATTTTCTACCAAGTGATGTCATTCTGACGACTGCAAGGAGGAAGAATCCCTTGCAATGTGTTGAAGCTCTTACGACGCAATGTCATTCTGAAAGGCTTTGCCTTGAAGAATCTCCTACCAAGCGAGCATTTTGTATGAGATCTCTCACTTTCGTTCGAGATGACATAGAGATTCCTTGTCGGGCTATCGCCCCCGGAAACGCTGTCATTCTGAACGTAGCGCAAGCGAAATGAAGAATCTCCTACAAAGTGGTAATATGGGATTCCTCGCATATACTCGGAATGACAAGAGGCTACCACCCTTACCCTTAATGGCCGATAATGTCGGAGAGGAAAAATGCCCGCCTTTATCGGGCTGCCGGGAGCGAGGGAGAAGATGGAAATAGGGCGAGGACTGTTTGAGCGGAGCGAGTTCCGCAGCCCCCGTCGGCGAGCGAAGCGGGAGGCAGGAATACCCGATAACCAGCGGGCGACCT
>ENA-UONY01001507-UONY01001507.1-human-gut-metagenome-genome-assembly--contig:-CS9-NODE-1507-length-19386-cov-4.113496_pt1 | contig 19386 bp, 10 predicted proteins | sample MGYA00242465_ERZ724012 | MGnify/ENA metagenome assembly ERZ724012 | reverse complement strand
AAGAGTAAAGTTAGTTTTCCCTTTTCTATCTCTCTTTGATGTGTTCATCATCGTCTGGCCTCCTGTTTAAACAAAATACAATATTATTTTATATTAATTATATTCAAAAATCGGGAAAAGTCAAGAGGCGAGGAAAAAATTTTTGAAAATAAACCATGAGAGAAACAGAGGGTGACACTCAGAGAAAAGAGGGAATCTTTTTGCGGTATGCCGGTGGAAAAAAGCGCAAAACCGTGTTATTTTAAAAGGAGCAATTCCCCGGCGGAGCTCCGCATCCGGATTGCGGTTCCCCTCCAGATTCAAAAAATGAGGTGAATATCATGGCAAAAATGGCGAAGGCGGCGGTGCTGGTCGCTCCCGGCAAGTTTGAAATCAAAGAGTTTCCGATTCCGCCGATCGGCGATGATGAAATGCTGGTCAAGGTGGAAGGGTGCGGCGTCTGCGGCACCGACGGCCATGAATACAAACGCGATCCCTTCGGTCTCTGCCCGGTGGTGCTCGGCCACGAAGGATCCGGTTCGATCGAAGTTCTCGGGAAAAACATCACTCACGATTCCGCCGGTGTCCCGGTGAAGGTCGGCGACAAGATCGTCACCTGCGTGATTCCCTGCGGTCATTGCAGTGCCTGCCAGAATACGCCGGCCCGCACCAACCTCTGCGAACACTGCGGCGTCTACGGGCTCTTCCCCGATGACGAGATTCACCTCAACGGCTACTATGCGGAATATCTCAAGATCCGGCCGAATTCGACCTTCTTCAACGTGACCGGTCTGACGCTCGACCAGCGGATGCTGATCGAACCGGCGGCGGTGGCGGTTCACGCGGTCGAGCGGGCGAAAACCACCGGACTTCTGAACTTCAACACCAAGGTGCTGGTGCAGGGGTGCGGGCCGATCGGCCTCATGGTGCTCGCGGTGCTGCGGACGATGGGCATTGATTGCATCATCGCGGTCGACGGCAATGACAACCGTCTCGAACTGGCGCGCGAAATGGGGGCGACCAGGACCTTCAATTTCACCCGCTATCCGGACTTCAACGACATGCTCGCCGAAGTGAAGGAGGCCACCGACGGGCTGGGGGCCGGATTCGTCTTCCAGTGCACCGGAGTCCCCGCCGCGGCGGCGAATGCCTGGAAGATGGTCCGCCGCGGCGGCGGCCTCTGCGAAGTCGGCTTCTTCCTGCCGAGCGGCACCTGTACGATCGATCCGCATTACGACCTCTGCAACAAGGAGGTGACGGCGGTCGGTTCGTGGGTCTATTCGCCGCAGGATTACCCGATCGCCTTTGCGTTCCTGCGCCGCGCCGCCGGAATCGGATTGCCGATGGAGAAGCTGGTCACCCATCACTTCCCGCTTGAGAAGATCGGCGAAGCGCTGGAAACCAATGTTCAGATGAAGGGAATCAAGGTCGCGGTTGTGATAGAATAGCCGCGTCTGCACGACGCATTCCGGCTCTTCCGGCAGTGTGCCGGGCACGGGCCGGAATTTTTTATTCGAAGAGGAGAAAATCATGTTGACGCAATTGCTGGTTCGACTTTTTGTTAAGCAGTCGGAAAAGACAGACAATCCCGCAGTGCGGGAACGTTACGGCGAACTGGCCGGCACCGTGGGCATTGTCTGCAACGTCGGCCTTTTTGCCGCCAAGCTGACAGTGGGATTGATTTCCGGCAGTATCGCCATCATGGCCGATGCGGTCAACAACCTCTCCGATGCCGGCTCTTCGGTTGTGGCGCTGCTCGGCTTCAAGCTGGCCGCCAAACCGGCGGACGACGAACACCCGTTCGGGCACGGTCGCCTGGAATATGTGGCCGGTCTGGTGGTCGCCGTCATCATCATTGCCGTCGGGCTCAACTTCCTCAAGGGATCGGCGGAGCGGATCTTTCACCCGGTCGATACCGAGGTCTCCTTCTGGGGCATGGTGACGATCGCGCTCGCTGTGCCGGTCAAATTCTGGATGTTTCTCTTCAACCGCGCGCTGGGGCGGAAGATCAATTTGACGGTGCTTCAGGCGACCGCCTTCGACAGTTTGAGCGATATTTTGACCACTTCCGTGGTGCTGATCGCGGTGTTCCTCGACAGCATCACCTCGTTCCCGTCGGATGGAATCGCCGGCGTCATCGTCGCGCTGCTGATCATCGTCGGCGGAATCAAAGTGGTGCGCGACACGATCAACCCGCTGCTCGGGGAGTGTCCGGACCGCGAACTGGTCGAGGAGCTTGAACGGAAGATGCTGGAGAATCCCGACATCTGCGGCGTCCACGATCTCATCATGCACAATTACGGCCCCGGGCGCTATTTTGCCACCGCGCACGCCGAAGTGAACTCCGACTGCGATCCGGTGCAGATTCACGATTCGCTGGAGAACACGGAGCGACAGGTCGCCATGGCGCTGCCGGTCAGGTTGACGCTCCATTGCGACCCGTTTGACCGCGACGATCCGGAGTTCAAGGCGTGGCGGCTTGCCGCGACCCGGGCGGCGGAAGCGATCGACGCCGGATTCCGGATTTACGACTTCCGCATGTTCCGGACGCAGAAATATCTTCGGTTGAAGTTCAATCTGCTGGTGCCGCGCAGCTGTCCGCTGTCGCACCACGAACTGCAGGAGCGCCTGCTGAAGACGCTCCGGCAGCGCGATCCCAATGTCCTGATCGCCGTGGTGATTGAAAACTCTTTCGTATAAAGGCGGAGATCATTCAAACACCGGTTCTGCAACCGGATGCGGTATGCCGCCCTGCGGTGCGTAGGTTTGACCCCAGTCGCTGCCCGCCACTTCCGGCTCGAATGCCCGGGTGCCGAACATCGGACCGCAGGAGGTGTACCGTTCCAGCCGGAGCTGTACCCGGCGGCCGGCAAAGCGTTCCGGAATCCGCCAGGCGAATGGATCCCAGGCACGTTCGCCCAGACTTTCGCCGTCGAGAAAGAGTTCGCTGAACAAATTGTCCGTCTCCAGGCGCAGAAGCGTCGCATCGGCAGGAATATCCACTTCCCCCTGCTGGCTCAGTTTGCCAATGTAGTTGCCCAGTCCGGCGCCGTCTCCGGCATAGCGGGCAAGCCCGCCTCCCTGATCGGCGAACTCTCCCGTGAGAAAGGCGCAGGGCAAATAGAGATAATCTCTGGTCGTGGCCGCCATTTCAAAGCGATGCTCTCCTGCTGGAAGCTCGAAAGGAAGGGTTTCCCGGTAAAGTTCGCGGAAGCCCTGCGGCAGCGAAGTGCATACCGATTTTGCTTCGATCGGTTTGCCGTCGAGCCGAAGTTCGACTCTGCCGCCGTAGTCGCGCAGAGCCAAGGTCACGGCAGGAAGGTTTTCCCGGACGACAACCCGGCAGAGACCGTTTTCGAAGTCCAGCCGTTTCAGATTCGGGCGGTCGAGTTCGATCTTCCAGCCGCCGAACGAGGCGGTGCCGTCAAAGGCGAGGGGGAAGGGAATGGCTTGACCGTTGCGATGCAGCAGAAGGGCGCGTTCCTGCGGGAAACGGGAGAGATTCACAACTTCGGTGGAGCCGTCGGCATAGTTGCGTAAAAAGATATCCCGGGCACGACTGCCGTCGGATTCGGTCACGTACACCCGGAGCGGCGATGTCTTTTCAAGATCGTTCAGAAACACTTCGACCGAACGCCAGGTCCTGCCGGAACGTTCTTCGGTGATGCCCTCCTGTTCCAGACGCAGGATGAATGCCGCGCTGCCGGATTCCTCCGCATTGATCACGCTCCAGCTCCGCTGGCGCTCGACCAGCTGCATCAGCAGATCGTTCAGCAGACGCGGCACGCCGGGATAGCGAATCTGGATTTCCGGATGGAAGGGTTTCCCGGCGATGTCGGCGGAGAGCGCGGCGTCTTCGCCCAGCAGCTTCAGCGCGCGGAACCACGGCTGCGTGCGGGAGTAGGGGTTGAAGTAATTGCATTTCTCCACATTGCCGCGCATGTCGCTGGGCGACCGCAAGCACGTAGTGATCGACGCCGAACATGCCGGCAAGGCGCATCGTCTTTTTCATGCGGGCAAGCGACATGTCGCAGGGGCCGAGGGCGAAAAGTTCCGCGAGTCCGCCGTTGCCGGTGCGGCGGATGCCATGCTCAGCGGTGGCGAACGTGAGCCACTCCATGTTGTCATTGAACTGGCGGGTGAAGATTTCATCCATGCCGGGCAGAGTGAATTGATCGATGATCTCGAGCGGGCGTCCGCTGGCCGCGAGAGAGCTGCCGGTGGAGGATTCATCCATGAGATGGCCGGTCAGGAACAGGTTGTGAGCCGTGCACCAGTCGCGGACCGGACGCAGAAACGCGTCACGGAAACGGTTGCCAAGCAACTGATAAACGAAGGGGCGCCAGAACGGGTCGCATCCAGTTTTCAGGCAGCATGCAATATCGTTTTGGAGCTGGTTTCCGGTCAGTGCCGTGTACTCCTCTTCGAGCCCGGGATAGCAGGCGATCCGGAGCCGTTCTCCCGGAATGGATTCCCCGTGCCAGACATAGAGAAACGATGGTTCATCGGTGAAGAATCCCTTGATCAAGCGGCCGAAGAGCGGGGAAAAGTGTTCGGCATATCTCTCATGTGTGGACCGGAGAAATGCGCGCATGGCGTCAACGTTGAGCACGTCAGGACGGGCGGGATTGCATCCTTTGCGGAAGGTGAAGCTGCCGTCACTCTCTTCGAGCACCTGAAGATAATGAAGCGCGTAATCGGGATTTTCCCGCATGATTTTGCCGCCGCACTGGCCGCTGGGCCAGTTGAATTCATCGTAGAGCCACATGGACGTGAAGCCGAGACGTTCCCCCTCCTCGAAGAAAATCCGGCAGGTGTCGAACCACTCGGGGCTCAGATACTCCAGTTCACATCCAGACCGGGGATAGACCAGGTACTGGGTTACCCCGACCTCCCGCAGTGCAGTCAGTGTTTCGGCAATCATGTTTCGGTCCGGTTTTCCGGTCACCGCTCCCATCGGAATCAACGGACACTCTCGCTTCAAACTCATCTCATACCTCCGGCTGGTTGGTTATGATGGTTGAATTTACAATAATATTGTTATTTTTTCAAGTGCAAAAAGAGAAGTATTGCATATTTTTTACCATAGACGGGGAGGGAAACCGGTAGAATCGTCGAAAATCACTTCCCACGCAGAAAACGTTTCGTGCACGAGTGAGAAGGCATTGCCGAAGAGGCCGACCTGAGAGGATCAGAAGCAAAAAAAACTCCCCGCAGAGTGCGGGGAGAGAAATCGAACTGTTTGGTGTGCAACGGGAAGAAGCCTCTCGCCCGCTGTTGAAACAGGGGAGAAGAGGTTCTTCCGCCCGAAGAGCGTGGCCGCGCCGGAATTATTCCGCCACGACGAATTCGGCCTTTTCGCCGCCGACGCTCAGAATGAAACGCCCGGGTTCAAACACCTTCTTGCCGGTCGGATCGATGTAGGCCAGATCGTGCATCCGGTCGAGTTGCAACGTGAGACGACGCTCTTCGCCGGGAGCCAGATCGACCTGCTCGAAGGCGATCAGACTGCGGATCGGCTGGGTCAGTTTCGCTTCCGGGTCGGAGAGGTACCAGAAGACGGTCTCCCGGCCGGCGCGTTTCCCGGTGTTGCGGAGCGTCACCTGCGCCGTGAGATCTTCGACGGAAATTTCCAGGTCGCTGTACTCGTAGCTTGTGTAGCTCAAGCCGTAGCCGAAGGGATACATCGGGCTGTCGTCGAGGTCGAAGTAGCGGCCGCCCCATTCCGCCTTTTCATCGCGGGCGCGGGGATGGTGGTTGTAGTAAATCGGAATCTGCCCGACACTGCGCGGAAAAGTGATGGCCAGACGGCCGCTGGGATTGTACGCACCGGTGAGGATGTCGCAACATCCTGCCGCCGCCCCGTGACCGCACTCCCAGATGTGCAGAATTGCATTCGCCAGTGGTTCGAGTTCGGGGTAGAGGATCGGGCGCCCGCTCGACACCAGCAGGACCACCGGACGGCCGACTGCGGCGATTTTGCGCAGCAGTTCGAGCTGTTTGCCGGGCAGGGCGATGTCGGTGTAACTGCGATTCTCGCCGGTGCGGCCCGCGCCTTCTCCGAGGGCGAGGATCACCAGATCCGACTTTCCCGCCGCCTCGACCGCTTCGGCGAATTGTTCCGTTGAATCGCTTGTAAAATCGCAGCCCCGGGCATAGTGAATCTCGCTCTTCGGGAAGAAGCCGGGCAGAACCTCCAGCAGCGTCGGAATCGTCTGCGCATCGATTGCGCCCGGCCAGGCTCCGGCGGAGGCCTCCCGGTCGGTGGCGACAGGACCGATCAGTGCGATGCTCCGGAGCGTATCCGGGTTCAGCGGGAGCGTGTTCTTTTCATTCTTCAGGAGCACCATCGAGGCGCGCGCGGCCTCGCGGGAGAGTTCAAGCGCCTCCGACTGGAGCGAGACCGTTTCCGGGGCAACCTCTGCGCGGTAGGGGTGTTCAAACAGCCCTTTGGCAAACTTGATTCGCAGAACCCGACGGACCGCTTCGTCGACGACTTCAATCTTCAGACGGCCGGACTCGAGGAGCGCCGGAATGTTCCGGTAGGCGGAGCTGTTCATCTCCATGTCGTTGCCGGCGGAGAGTGCCGCCCGGCACATTTCCTCTGGATCGGAGGTATAGCCCTGATAGAGAAGCTGAACCACGCCATCCCAGTCCGAAACCACGAAGCCGCGGAAATTCCAGCGATTGCGCAGCACTTCAGTAAGCGTGTAATGATTGATTACGGCCGGAGTGCCGGTGATGTCGTTGAAGGAGCTCATCACCGTCATTGCCCCGGCCTCCACCGCCGCCTGGAACGGCGGCAGATAGGTTTCGTGGAGCGTCCGGCTGGAGATGTCGGTGTAGGCGTAGTCGTGCCCCGCTTCACTGGCGGCGTAGCCGACGAAATGTTTGAGGCAGGCGGCCACGGTTCCAGGCTGCGACGGGTCTTCGCCCTGATAGCCGCGCACTGCCGCCGCGCCGAAGATGCCTGCGGCGAGCGGGTCCTCTCCGTACCCCTCCATGACCCGGCCCCAGCGGGGATCGTGCGGAACGTCGAGCATCGGGGAAAAGGTCCAGTCCACCCCTTCGGCGTAGGATTCGCGTGCCGCGACCCGGCAGCCGGCTTCGACGATGTCGGGATTCCACGAACACGCCTGTGCCAGCGGGATCGGGAAGGCGGTGCGCCAGCCGTGGATCACATCGAATCCCCAGATGATCGGGATTCCGAGCCGGGTCTCTTCGACGGCGAGGCGCTGAAACGCATTGCGGTTCCGGGTGCCGCCGCAGTAGCTGAGCACCGAACCGGTGGTCGGGCGGAAGCTGTGACCGCTGCCGAGATTGTTCGGGTTGGTGTCGGCACCGACGGTAATCTGCATGAGCTGATCGACCTTTTCGTCGAGCGTCATGCGCTTGAGCAGGTCATCGACGCGCTGCTCAATCGGCAGCGCGGGATTGCGGTAGGGGAATTCATATTCCGGCATAATCAGGGATACTCCATTTTCTGCGTTGTTATTTTCTGGGAAAAAGATCCCGTGCAAAATGTACTTCGAAAAGATGTTTTTTCAAGATTTTTCTGCGGAGAAAAGGATCTTTTTGCAAAATTTGCATACGCGAAGCTCCGCCGGAATGAATCACTCGAGAGAGTACTCCAGATTATCCAGCCAGACGACGGCGTCCCGATCGCCTTGCGGCAGATGAAACTGCAACCGCAGCATCTTTTCCGAAAGCGCCGGATAACGGTCGACCTCGTCCGGAATCCGGTAGCGGAAGGTGAACTCCTTCCAGTCCGGTTCCACCGGAAAACCGAATTTGCGGACCAGATGATTTCTGTAACCGTACTTCGGCCGGAAGAAATCGAGATAGAGAATTCCGGGAACGGTTCCCTGTTCCGTTCTCGCCCAGAATCGCAGGGTCGCCGTTTTCCCCGGAATCGCCGGAAGATCACGGGAAATTACTGCAACCATGTCTCCTGCTTTTCGTTCCATACGTAAGCTCCGGATACCGCAGAAAAAGCCGGGAGAATCCGCGATGGCAACCCGGTCGGCGAACTTCCGGTGACGGGGCCAGAGGGCGGTGCCGGTTTCGAACTCTCCCTCCGGCAGGAGATTGGTGTGAAAGTCGGTAACCTCTTCAAGCTGAATGTTGCGAATGGTATCACGGCCGCCATCGCCGGCGAGCGGATAGAGCGCGAACGAGGTTCCCGGTGCCGGTTCGGCAACCCGGAAGTAGAAACTGTACTGCCGGGGGCCGGCGGGCAGTTGAAGATCGTCGGCGTAACCGCGATGCTTCCACTCCGTGCCGATCTTTTCCCGGATCAGAGCGGCGAAGGGGAGGGCTCCTCGTTCCGCTTCGAAGCTGAGCCGATAACAGGTGTCGGGTTTCAGCGTCTTCGGCCGTAGCCAGAGATAGGGGTGGGCGCCTTTGCCGGAAAACTCCACGGAACAGGTCCGTTCCTCTATCTTCCGCCAAGGTTTCTGCGGAGCGAGGATAAAATCGACTGCGGCAGCGTTGACTGCAACCGGGAACAACAGAAAGAGAAATAAATTTTTTCGCAGATGCATCATTTGAAACTCCCTGTGGTTTCATTGCCGTCTGCCTTCACAACCGGGAAACTGCAGCAGTTGAGGTGGACCGGTTTCGGGACGCCTTTCAACACCGTCTCCCGGATCTTGCCGCCCTGCGCGTCATTGAGTTTGACGCAGAATCCGAGCGCCGGACAGGAGCTCACCGGAATTTCAAGACGGAACGAATACCCGGTGGAATCGTTCCGGTTCACAGTGAGACGGCAGATCGACGGCTCCACCGCGCCCATGCCGGAGAGCTTCTGCGCATCGCGCGGTGTGACGAAAAGGCGGAAGGTTCCCGGTTTGTTGATATGGGCATTGGGATGCTGCTCGGGAAGCAGGAATGGCGCGGGGTCGAAAAAGAGTTCGACACAGTCGGTTTTCCAGAGAGGACGACCGGCGGTGGGGCCTGAGTCGGAGGTGTCACGCACGTTCATGGTGATGAGGATTTTATCCTTCTCAAGGTCGATCGTGCCGTCGGCATTTTCCAGCTGAAAAATCCGTTTGATCGTTCCGGCAGATACGATCTTCACCGGGAGCCGGAAGGTGGTGCCGTTGGTGTAGAGCATGAGTTCAGCCGGCTGCCGGCCGGAGGAAACTCTCCGGACGGGGAGGGCGACGGAACTGCTGCTTTTCGCGGGCAGTGCAGCGCGCACCATGTGCAGCGCACGTACGCCACCGCCGGAGACGCCGAGAACCACCTGCTGCTCCTCCGTCGCGGCGTTATGAAGCGTCACATGGAGCTCGTCGCCGACCAGTCGGGCGAGCGGGCTGATGGAGGGGTGACGGATCCGGAGCTTGAGCGATTCCAGTTGAGAGAGAAACTCCGCTTCGGAACGTGCGCCGGGGGTGAGGTAAAAGGGAGACTCGCTGATCTCCTTCACTCCGGCCGTCTCCGGGTTGCCGAAGAGATCCATGGTCTGGAACGGCGTGAGATCGGCGGTGATGCCCGGTTTCGCGGTGTAGTTCCAGAGGGCCGCAATCAGTTTGCCTTCCTTGCGATAGACATAGGCGATCACATCCGGTGACAGCCGGAGTTTCTTCACGGGTTTGGCCCCTTCGAAGTACCGCGCCAGAGCATTGTACGCGACAAATACCTCGGAGGGAATCCGGTCTGTGGCATAGTTCATGAAGCGGTAGGATGGGTGCAGAGGATCCTGCCACAACGTTTTCTCCACGACGGAGATGCCCTGTCTCAACCCTTCGCCCAGATCGATCAGAAACCGGCAGGCGGCGTGATGAGCTTTGGCGTGCCGGTACTGCTGGAATTTATCGGTCACATCCGGCCAGTCGTAGAGAAAATAGAGTTCTGTGTTGTAGAGCGGCTTGTCACCCACAATTTTGCGTAACTCGGCGATCTGGACATCCGCCGGGGTGATGGAATTGAGCTGGCGGGCATCGTAGGGGTGGAAACTTACGCCGTCCAGATAGTTCAGTGCTCCCAGTTTTGTACAGGCCTGCACATATTCGCCGAGCCTTCCGTTCATATCTCCGGTGGCGCAGATACCGAGAATCGTGGCATGCGGTGCCTCTTTACGGATGATTTCCGCGGCGGGAACCATGTATTGCATATAAAGTTCCGGACTCATATTGAGGTTGGGTTCGTTCATGATTTCGTAGATGGAAATCCGTTCCCCTGCGTGTTTTACAATCGCTTCCACATAGCGGCGCCAGATCGGCATCGGCGGAACCTTCACCACGAACTTGGGATCGGTTCCCGGCGGATTCTTCTCGATCCGGATCAGCTTCTTCTTCAGCCATTCCGGGCGGAATTCCGGCTGGCCGGGGGCCCAGTTTTCATACATCCGCCCGAAGACGGGGAGAATCTCCATGCCGTTCTGCCGGATCAGGTTGACACAGCGGTCGAAGACGCGGAAATCGAAGCGGCCCTCTTCCGGTTCCAGGTTCACCCATTCGGTCAAATACATGCCGCCCCAGTCGCGGATGAGGCGGCACCCCATCAACCCCAGCATCCGGAACCGTTCTTCAAAAGGGGCGCCTCTCACGACATATCCGCCGCGCGTCTCGCCCCGGAACCGTTCAAATGTGGATTCCCCGTCGACCGATACGCAGAAGGTTTCCGCCGGATGGATCGTCGCCGGACCGCGGTACCTCCCGATGCAGGCGAACATGGCCTCGGCGACGGGAATTTGCTGATTGTTCCATCGGACCGTCGCGGTGAAGGCCCCTTTTTTCTGCAGTGGAACCTGAAATTCCCGCACCGTATTGCCGGGAGGCAGCGTAAGCGGCAACGCCTGCCGGGCCGTCACCTTGTTGCGGGCGGAGTCGAGAATTTCCAGCGTGAGGGTGCCGCTCTTCGACGTTGCCGTGGTATTGGCGATTTCCGCCCGGATGCGGCAGGTGTTCTCCTCCTCCGGAATGTACAGCTTCTTTTCCGTCCGGAGCGCGGCAAGAAGCGGCGCCTGTCGCTCACCGCCCAGTGTGAAGGAGTAGAAGTGGAAGGTTCCGGCCGGAGCCTCTTTCCCTTTGGGATAGATTACCAGAATGTACGGAATTTCTCCGCTGACGGGGAAAAATGAGATCTCCACCTTCTGCCTTTTTCCAGAGAGAGCAACTCCTTTATGGTGTGTAATATATTGATTGTTTTTGATACAGAGCAGGGTAAACCCGAGCACGCCGCCTGCAGGGCCTTCGAATTCGCTCCGGAAGGTGATTTTTTTCCCGGTCGGCAGCAGACACTCTTTGCCGATGAGCTGAAAATACTCCCCGTGAGGATTCTCCAGCAGAAGGACACCCGGTTCCGACCGCAGGGCAGGGAGTTGCAACTCCGGATTGGTGTCCGGACGCAACAGCCGCCAGGCGCCGAATCCGGCGGTTCCCAGCCGGAAATCTCCGTTGAAAATAAGGTTTGGTTCCGTCGCATTCAGCAGGCCGATGAGGGCGAGCAACAGAAAAATTCCGATTTTGCGCATGAAAGGATTCTCCGTTTGTTAAGTTGATCAGTTGCGATACTGATTGCCGTTCAGATCATAAAAATAACCGTAATCACTGCGCCCCGTGTCGGGGATGAATTTGGATTTGGTGCGCAGTTCGGACAGGGTGGCACTTTTTGCGTGCCCGTCAAGCATGCTGACATTGACGATGCCGGCGCTGTGAACCATCGTGGCGTACGCCAGGTCACCGCCGAAGAACATCCACGCCTGGTAGCCTTTGTCGGCATACCGGATGGTGTCGGCGAAAAGGACCGTCGCCGAAGGCGTTGCATAAGGAATGCAGCAGTTTCCGTCGCTGAAGGTTTCGCGCCCGGCCTTGGTGCGCTTGATCGCCCGTCGCGTGATAAGTGCGCCGGTGAATGCATAGCCGCCGTAAAGATGAAGGTTCATCCCGAAGACCTGATTGGCGGTATGCTTTGCGGTCGCATAGGTTTCCGGGCCGACGAATTCCAGCTTGGAACAGCGGAACGGCGTGAGTCGGCGGAGATTTTCCGGATCGAACGAGCTGTTGGCGATGGTGTATCCGGTGGAATATTTGACCAGGTAATCCGCCCAGCGCGATTCGATTTCCGGGATGGGGCCGCGCGGCGGGACCAGCCAGTCATCGAAATCGTTGGCGTACATATCCATGGTCATGGAGGTGCCCTTCAGATTGTTGATGCACTTGATCGACTTCCCCTTTTCCCTGGCCTGATTGAGCGCCGGCAGCAGCATGGCGGCGAGGATGGCGATGATCGCGATCACGATGAGCAGTTCAATAAGGGTGAAAATGGAAGTTGCCGGAGCAGAAAAACGGCTGGGACGATCTTGGAACATGGGATTTTGATTCATTGTTTTCTCCTGTTGAGGGCGTTTGGGTTCATGATGACGATATCCGTTGATTTTTCAAAAAACACAGCGGCGGATGATCCCGGCCTTATTTCTCAATATACAGTATTTCTGCGGGAAAACATTCCGCAAAACTGTAGATTGATAGTACAATCCTGCAATTTTTTTTACCGGCAGCTTGCAGATCGTTGCCTCGAAGGATATGGTATGGAATATGAGAAAAATCAGTTACAACGAGGTGGAGCGTTTCGCCATATCGCGGACGCTGAGCGGGGCTCTGGTGCCGCCGTTTTTTGCGGCGTTTCTCTGCCGTTATCCCTCGATTGTCGAGTGCACGTTTCATCGAATTCGCAGTTTTTATTTCGCCTTGATGCTGGAAGGGCAGATGGAGTATTGCGAGCGGGGGGCGGAGCCGTGCCAGTGCCGTCCGGGAACGCTCGTTCTTCTGCCGGCGGGATGCTGTTACAGCTGGCACGTTCTGGAGCCGGTCACGGCATTGCACTGCATTCACTCCGGATTTTCCATCAGTGAGCATGGGGCGTTGTCCACGCTGTTCGGCTTCCCGCTGCAGCGGGTGATGACGGTGGAACTGGGGCAGGAGTGGGTGGAGCGGACCAAGGAGGAGATTCGCCGTCTGCCGGAGCTCACGTTTGCCGGAGTTCATCTTTCCGGCTTCATCCTGGAACTTTGCGCCGCTGCGCTGGAGAAGAGTTCCCGCATTCCCAGTCCGCAGGAAAACGACCGGGATTCCGAACTCTTCAAACAGTGCGTCTATTTTGTCGAGGAGCATCTGGCTGACCCCTTCACCGTGCGGGAGATGGCGCGCAAATGCCGGGTGAGCGAGCGGAAACTCTTTCAGCTCTTTCATTTACGTTTGAATATGGCGCCGTTCCAGTACGTGGCCATGCGCAAGGTGACGCTGGCGCGGCGGCTGCTCGGCAGCGGAATGTCCGGCGGGGAGATCGCCGAACGGATCGGTTTTTCCGGGCAGAACTATTTCATCCGCTTTTTCAAGCGGGAGACCGGTATGACCCCGGAGGCGTACCGCCGGTCGCTGCGGCACAACAGCTCGTTCTCCGGTCACTGACCGGACTGCTTCTTCCGCAGAAAAAAGGCCGGAGCACAGCTCCAGGCATGGCAGGCGCTGTTGATGCGCGGATCGTTGCCGTAAGGGGTCAGACGCGGGTTGTCCGGCACGAACACCTCCGGGAAGACGTTCATTCCGGCCTGAATCATTTTGCCCCAGTAGTTTCGCAGATGGCGGCGCAGTTTTTCCGGTTCTCCGGCGAGGTCGTAGGCCGCCAGAAGATGGTGGTGCAGATAGGGGGTGACCGGGGAGATCGCTTCCGGAGTCTCCTCCAGGCGGGCGAGGAGCTCTTTCGCCTCATCGCCGGTCACGGTTTCCGCCAGAACCATCCAGATCTGGCTCGCCCAGGAGATCTCCCGTTTCGGGCCGCTGACGAACAGTTTTTTCCCCGGATCGAACGTGTGGGCGCGCAGGGCGGAAACGAGTTCCGCAACCTCCCGCTCGAACGCCTTTCGATCGGAATGCTGCCCGAGAATCGCCGCAATTGCGGCGAGTTTGCGCAGACTGAAAAGATAGGTTCCCGCTCCGGCAACGGTGCGGTCGAAATTGCACCAGTCAATGAAGGTTTTGGGGATGCCGCCGCCGGAAAAAGTGTTCCGGCAGTCGGCTCGGAAGAGGTCGAACTGTTTCTTTGCCAGAGGGTACATCTCTTCCAACAGCTTCCGGTTCCCGGTCTCCTGATAGTGAAGGAGAAGGAGGTCCGAGAAGAGGAAAGAGTAATCCGAGAGGACACCGCGGCAGCCGTACGGGGACGGTTTGTCGAAGATGCAGGCAGGAATCTGACCATTCGCGTGAGGGAAGGCGGCCAGCAGATAGATGCACCGTTCGAAGAGGTCGAAGTTGCGGAAGGTTACCGCGTTGACCTGCGCTTCGAGCCGCAGGTCGCCCAGCCAGAGCCGGCGGTCGCGTTTCGGCCCGTCCAGCACGACCTCCTGCATGCAGTTGCGGAGGGTGCGCTGGGCGGCACGGTCGAGCTGAATTTCATCGGCGTCGAACTGTTCCTGCGGCGGCAGCAGGTCGCGGACTGCGGATTGTGCCGTGAAATAAATCTCTTCGACGCAGAGTTTTCCGGGGGTGGCGATCACCTCAAAATAGAGATACCGCATCGCGTAGACGCGGGGGAGTTTGTACAACTGGGGCATATCATCCAGCGTGACGATCTCCTCCTGAATCCAGGCGCGGGAGAGAGAACCCTGATAGCGCCGGTTCCGTTCGCCGATTTCGACCGGACTTTCCGCAAAGATGAGCTTGAGCCGGACGGGGGAGTCGTTGAAGTTCTCCGAGGAGCGCAACCGCAGGCTGAGCCGCCCGACGAACTCCTCGCCGAAGTCCAGAATAAACCGTTCTCCGTTCCGGAAGGGGCGCTTGAAAAACTCTGACGGACGGGAGACGGTCCGCATTTGCCACCCCTGCCACGCCGCGTCGTCGTGGACGCATTTCACCACGGCAACCGGGCGGACGCGCCAGTGCTTCAGGGCAGAATTCCGTTGTTTTGCACAGGTGAGAAAAAATGAATTTTCCATAGGGAAGAGCCTCATATGTGTCATCAGTTCGCGGAAATGACGGGGAGCGCCGGGGGAATACCATAGCATCGTTTCCGGAAGTTTCAAGGCCGGGCCCCGCTGGATATCGGAGGAAATCGCCCGGAACTGCGCGCTTTTCTTGCCAAGCGGCAACCGGGAGCAGAATCTGCCCGCCGGCGGGAGTTTCCATACGGGGGAAGGGGCGGGTGCTCGCTTCCAACGTCAGGCTGCGGGAGAGCAACTGAGGTGAATGATGTCGAAGCTACTGGAAAACAAATTTTTTACAAATGAGACTGGAAGATGGATCAGATGAGCAGGAGAGACTGTCGGTGGAAATGGCTCTGGCAGAAGAAATCAGCCAAAAAGAGCTGATCCCGTCTGGCTGCATCTGGATTTTTTTTAGAAATGAAATACATTATACCCTATACTTATGATAAACCAACATAAGCAGCAGGAGAGGGGATGATGGAGAGTTTTTTTCCGGTGGAGACCGATTTTTCCGCAGAGCTGATATATCTGCCGGTTTTCAACCTTGCATTGCAGCAGAATGCATTTCCCGTGGTTTCCGAACTGAAGCTGAAAAATCATCTCGGGCGCAATCTCGCCGGACTCGATTGTGAATTTTCCGCAAATCCACTCTTTATTCTGCCGAAGACCATACATGTCGATGAGCTCGCAAACGGCGTGGAGCTTTCGCTGCACGACCTCGGGATCGATCTGGATTACTCTCTGTTGGCCTCTCTTTCGGAACCGATGAAAGGGAAGATCCGTCTGGAGATTCGTTACGGCGGAGAACAGTTGTTCTTTCGGGAGTACGAGGTGACCGCCTACGCCGCCGACCAGTGGCTCGGACTCTCCGTGATGCCCGAACTGCTCGCGGCATTCGTGACGCCGAATCTGGAGGCGGTAAGCTGTCTGCAGGCTGTCGTGGCAGAGGAGTTGCGCAAGGCGACCGGCGATTCCTCTATTCAGGGCTATCAGGCGGATAAGACACGGGTTTATGAGATCTGCTCGGCTATTTACCAGGCGATTCATTCATGGGGAATCCACTACGCTAATCCTGCCTCCTCCTTTGGTGTGCCGGGGCAGCGCATCCGGTTCGCAGACGCGATCCGGCAGTTTCGGCTCGGCACCTGTCTGGATACTGCACTTCTCTTCGCCTCGGTAATGGAGCAGTGCGGACTGCATCCGGTCGTTTTGCTTCAAACTGGACACGCTTATGTCGGTTGCCATCTAGTCAACCATTATTTCCCCGATATCCCGATGGATGATCTGCAGACGATTCGCAAACTGGTCGACCTGGATGAGTTTCTTGTATTGGAAACTACCTGCGTGACCGGCGATCAGACTTTTTCCGCCGCTGAGGCGTATGCCCGGAAGAGTTACCTCAATATCGACAGCGATTTCCAATGTGCCATCGATATTGTGCGCGCCCGTTACAGCGGAATTCGTCCTTTGCCGCTGTTGCGCAGTGCCGGTGGCGTGGAGTTACTGCCGGAGGTGCCGCCGGAGGTCGAACCGCTCGCGGAAGAGCGCAGGCGGAAGCTGGAGCAGGAGGTCGATCTGAAAACGCTGCGGAACGTTTCCAACGCTCCGGCCCGAGTGGCTCGCTGGACCCAGAAGCTGCTGGATCTCTCGCTCCGCAACCGGCTGCTCAATGTACGCGACACCAGACAGGTGATTCCGATCGCCTGTACCGATATTGCGTTGCTCGAGGATAAGATTGCAGCCGATGAACTGCTCTCGCTTCATCCGTTATCCAATCTGCTCAACGAAAAGGATCTGCACGACCTTGCGATGCTCCGCGGCAGTGAGATCGGCAGCGAAATCAAGCAGCTGCTGGATCAGGAACTTGCGCAGCGGCGACTCTGGACGATGCTGGCGCCGCAGGAGATGGAACGGCGGCTGACCGGCCTCTACCGGCAGGGGCGGACCGATCAGGAGGAGGGGGGCGTCAACACACTTTTTCTCGCGATTGGCTTTCTGGAGTGGAAGGTGTCGCCGCGGGAGGAGAAATCCTATCTTGCGCCGATTCTGCTGATTCCGATCCGGCTGCTGCGTAAGTCGATGGCCGAGGGGATCCGTATCGCCCGGCTTGACGAGGATACGGTCATCAACGAGACTCTGCTGGAGTTGCTCCGCAGCCAGTACCGGCTGACGGTACCCGGCATTGCACCTCTGCCGACGGATGACTCTGGAGTGGATGTCCACCGGGTGATGCAGATCTTCCGCCAGACCATTCGCGAGATGAAGGGATGGGAGGTTCGCGAGGAGGCGCGCATCGGCCATTTTTCGTTCGGCAAGTTTATCATGTGGAACGATATGACTGCCCGGATCGATGCGTTGAAACAGAATCCGCTGGTCCGCCACTTGATCGGGGGCGGGGGCATTTTTGACGATGGGATCGAGGTATTTCCGCCGGAGGAAATCGCGGCACATCTCGATCTGAAGAATCTCTTTTGCCCCATGAGTGCGGACTCCTCGCAACTGACGGCGGTACTCTATTCACAGCTGGGCAAGAGCTTTGTGCTCCACGGGCCGCCGGGTACCGGGAAGTCTCAGACGATTACCAACATCATCGCGCACAATCTTGCGCTGGGGCGGCGGGTACTCTTCGTTTCTGAGAAGAAGGCGGCGCTGGATGTGGTGCATCGTCGCCTCGCTTCGATCGGGTTGCGGCCGTTCTGCCTTGAACTGCACTCCAACAAAGCGGGAAAGACCGAAGTGGCGGCGCAGTTTGCCGAAGCGCTGAACGTTCCGGCGACTCCGCTCTCCGGCCAGTGGGAGAGTGTGGCGGGAAATCTGGAAAAACTACGTTCCGAATTGAATGAATATGTTCAGGAACTCCACCGGAACTATCCGAACGGTTTCTCCGCCAGCGACTGTTTTTCGCTGTTGTTCCGGCGGAAGCGGGTACCGCCGGAAGGGTTGTTGCGGATCGACTGTCTCCGCCACACCCGCGAGGAGTACGAGGAGGCCGGGCGGCTGGCCGCCGATCTGGCGAACGCCTGGAGCGAGACTTCGCCGGAGGCACTCGCCGCGATGCGGTGGCTGGCTCTTGCGGCGTGGAGTCCGATTTTTGAGCGGGATCTGCTCGCCGCCGCCCGGGCGCTCTGCGATGCCGCCGGGAAACTGGAGGCGGCTTTCGGCACGCTTTCCGGCGTGCTCGGGCTGATGCGGAGCGGGAAACTCGCATACCTCTACCGTGCCGCGCTTCTGGCGGAGGCGTTCAAGGGGTGCGGCGCAATTCCTGCGCCGTTCCTCGCGGAGGAATTTCCGGCGCGGGCGGCGATGCTGAAGGATTTTGCCGAAGACGATCTCCGCAGCCGGGAGTTGACCGGGACGTTGAACCACTACCGGCTGGAATTGGTGACGGAGCTGGATTTTGCCGGAATTTCCGCACGGATCGAAGAGAATGCTCGGGCTTTTTTCCCAATCCGCTTTTTCCGGAACCGTGCACTGCTCCGGGAGCTTGCCGGACTCAAGAAGATCGGCGGCGGCCGTCTGACGATCGCGGAACTGATCCGGGTCCTGCCGGATCTGGAGGCGTATGCTATCTGCCGTCGCCGGATCGACGAGGTCGCGGCTGAGGTCGAATCGCTGCTGGGGCCGCTTTGGAACCATGGCGAACCGGAGTGGAGGGTGTTGCGCCCCGCGATGGAACAGGCGCAGAAACTCCATTCGCTCATTGACTCGCTTGCGGAGGTCGAGCCGGAGGCGAAGATGCCGCTTCTTGCCGCGTTACGAACGCTGTTGCCGGAGGCGGAACGCCATTTCGCCGCGCGTGCTCCACAGCGGAGCCGGATCAACGATCTGTTGAGGGCGTGGAATGAATTTCAGGAGAAGCAGCAGCAGTTCTCCGCGTATGCGCCCGCAGCCGGGGAGGAGTCGGATTTGGCTCCGTTGATGGAGGAGGTGAAACGAATTCTTGACGGCGCCGGAATGGTGCGCGGTGTGTTGCGCTACCGCCGCCTGAAAATGGAGGCGGAGGCGAAAGGAATCGGCGGATTTGCCGCCGCGCTCGAAGCCGGAACGCTTGTTCCGGCGGAGGTCGCCGGAATCTTCGACTATGTTTACGGCAGCGAGATGCTCAACCAGATTCTCGCGCAGTCGCCGCTGCTCTGCAACTTCACCGGGTCGAGCCGTGAGGAGGGAATCCGCCGCTTCTGCGAGCTGGACCGGAAATACCCCGAGCTTTCCCGGCGGATCATCTATGCCCGATTGGCGGCCCGGCTGCCGCGCCGCCGTTCCGGGCCGTGTCCGGAGGGAACCGAACTCGGGATTCTCAAGCGGGAGTGCGAGAAGCGCGCCCGGCTGAAACCGGTGCGGCAGCTGCTTGAACAGATTCCGACGTTGGCGCCGGTGTTGAAGCCCTGTTTTCTGATGAGTCCGCTGTCGGTGGCGCAGTATCTGCCGCCGGATACGGCGCCGTTCGATCTGATCGTTTTCGACGAGGCGTCGCAGATCCC
>ENA-UONY01001503-UONY01001503.1-human-gut-metagenome-genome-assembly--contig:-CS9-NODE-1503-length-19419-cov-4.896819_pt1 | contig 19419 bp, 16 predicted proteins | sample MGYA00242465_ERZ724012 | MGnify/ENA metagenome assembly ERZ724012 | reverse complement strand
TCATTCTGGGCGTGGGCAACGGAGAAGGGACCACTCTGAACCCCACCGCTACGGCAACCCGGGCTCAGATGGCAACCATCTTCCTGCGTTACCTGGAGCAGCAGGATTGAGGAACTACAATTCATAAACGCACAAGTACAGGGGGCCCGGCATATGCCGGGTCCCCTGTATGCAAATCAAAAGGGTTAAAATCGGTTCTGTGTGATAGCAAATTATAGCGAATTAGGCCTCGCGCTTCATCTGCTTTCTTCCGCCAGATTGCTATAAAATTACGGAGAATTTCCTTGACAACCCTGTTTTTGGATGATAAAATAGACAAGCCGCATTGAAGGGGCTCTAAGTCAGTGTGCCCAAACGGGCCCGCGCCCCCAGAGCGAGACTACCAAGGAAAGTAGGTGCAAAATCGTGAAAGCAGTGATTGTGACCGGTGGTAAGCAGTACACCGTGGCGGAGGGCGACGTGATCTATGTCGAGAAGCTGGGTGTGGAGGCTGAGAACACCGTGACCTTCGACCAGGTCCTGGCTGTGGTGGACGGGGAGAACTCCAAGTTCGGCAAGCCCATGGTCTCCGGCGTTACCGTGGAGGGCAAGGTCATTAAGAACGGCAAGGGCAAGAAGATTGTGGTCTTCAAGTACCGTCCCAAAAAGGACTCCAAGTCCATCCGGGGCCACCGTCAGCCGTACACCAAGGTGGAAATCACCAAGATTGCCCTGTAAGCCATGACAAAAGTTGAATTTTTTACCCAGGATGACAGAATTACTGGATTCTGCTGCTCTGGGCACAGTGGCTACGGCGAGGCCGGGACGGACATTGTATGTGCCGCCGTCTCCGCCGCCGTCAACCTCACCGAGTGCACCGTCAACGATGTGTGTGGCGCTCGGGCCAAGGTCCGGGTAGACGAGGCAGAGGCCTCCGTCACCCTGACCCTTCCCGCCGCCTGTGACGAGGAGGAGTCCGTCCAGGCCGCCCTCAGCGGTCTCATGGTTTACCTCATTGGACTGCGGGAGGAATACCCAGATTATCTCGATGTTTTGGAGGTGTAAATATGCTGAAAATTGGCATTCAGTTCTTCGCCCATAAGAAAGGCGGCGGTTCCACCAAGAACGGCCGTGATTCCGAGTCCAAGCGGCTGGGCGTGAAGCGGGCCGACGGTCAGTTCGTTCTGGCCGGCAACATCCTGGTTCGCCAAAGAGGCACCCACATCCATCCCGGTACCAACGTGGGCATCGGCAGCGATGACACGTTGTTCGCTCTCATTGACGGCACCGTCCGTTTTGAGCGGAAGGGTAAGGATCGGAAGCAGTGCTGCGTATACGCGGAGCAGTAATAACGGACAAAGGGCTGTTGCATACTACCTGCAACGGCCCTTTTTCCTTCTGGCGTCCTGCTTGCAGAGCCTATAGACCCGGACGGGTTGTGCAAACGGGACGGCACTGGGGCCGTAAGGAGGCGTTTTGATGTTTGTAGATAAAGTCAGAATTACCGTTTCTGCCGGAAAGGGCGGTGACGGTGCGGTGGCGTTTCACCGGGAGAAATACGTGGCGGCGGGCGGCCCGGATGGGGGCGACGGCGGCCACGGCGGCAGCGTGCTCCTCCGGGTGGGCGACAATTTGACCACCCTCATGGACTTCCGGTACAAACGGAAGTATACCGCGGCCCCCGGCGGCGATGGCCAAGGCTCCCGCTGTACCGGCAAACGGGGAGAGAACCTGGTGATTCAGGTCCCCCGGGGGACAGTGGTCCGGGATGCGGAGACGGAGCAAATCATTGTGGATATGTCCGGGAATGAGGACTTCGTTCTGGCCCGTGGCGGCCGTGGGGGCTGGGGCAACAAACATTTTGCCACTCCCACCCGGCAGCTACCCCGCTTTGCCAAGGCAGGTCTGCCAGGCGAGTGCCGGGATGTGATTCTGGAACTGAAGCTACTGGCGGATGTGGGCCTTGTGGGGTTTCCCAATGTGGGAAAGTCTACCCTGCTCTCTGTGACCTCCAATGCCCGACCTAAAATTGCCAACTACCACTTTACCACTCTCTTCCCCAACCTGGGAGTCATTTATGTGGATGAGGGCGTCTCCTTTGTGATGGCCGATATCCCGGGCATCATTGAGGGCGCGGCTGAGGGAGCAGGCCTGGGTCATGATTTTCTCCGCCACATCGACCGCTGCCGCCTGCTGGTCCATGTGGTGGATGTCTCCGGCAGTGAAGGCCGGGACCCGGTGGAGGACTTCGACAAAATCTGCGCAGAGCTTCACGAGTACTCTGTAGATCTCTCCAACCGGACTATGATTGTGTCGGCCAATAAATGCGACCTGCTGGAGCCGGACTCCGACAACCTGCAGCGGCTCCGGGACCATGTGGCGGCTCTGGGCTGTGACTTTTACGAGATCTCTGCCGCAACCACCATGGGTACCCGCCATTTGATGCAGGTGGTGGCGGCCAAGCTTCGGGAGCTGCCTCCCATTACGGTCTATGCGCCGGAGTATGTGAAGCCCCTGCCCCAGGCTGGGGACCCCCGGGAGCTGGAGATTGACCACTACGGGGACACCTGGGTGGTTTCCGGCGCCTGGATGGAGCGGCTCTTGGGTGATGTGAACTTTGACGACTATGAGTCCCGGAACTATTTTGACCGCCAGCTGCGCAAATGCGGCCTGTTTGACCGCCTGGAGGAGCTGGGGATTCGGGATGGAGATACGGTGAGCATTTACGACTGGGAGTTCACCTACGAGAGATAAGGGAATCGGAGGAGGGTTAGCGCCATGGTTCAGAATTTGAATATCTTGTCCTTTGCCTCTTTTGGAAGTCTTCCGGCTGAACGCCCCGGCGGTGTGGGTTTGCCCAAAGGGCCGCATTGGGAGGAGCGGGTACTGACTGCAACCTCCCAGGAAATTTATCAGTACCGCTCCAATGATTCCGTATACCTGGACTATGCGTCAGGCATGAGCATTCTGGCCGTGGCCAAGGAGGGGGAGGAATTTCGGTACTTTTATCTGGACAAGCCGGTGTGTATTCACCCCGGGGTGCGGTTTGCCATAGCGCCCTATCAGGACAGCTGCACCGTCCGCATGATGGCCCGCAGCACCGGCTGGCCCCAGGCGGAGCCTTTGACAGTGTCGGTCCGGGAGCTGGCCTTATCCCGGCGGCTTCAGGTGGAGCGGGTATATACCTTTTTCTATCATGAAAAGGAGCGGGGTTTTTTCTTCCGGGGTGAGGAACACTCTATGCTGGAGCTGACCTATGTGGACAAGGGAAGCATCCACAGCGTGGCCGGCGGCCAGGATCTGATGCTGGCTCAGGGAGATATGGCCATTTACGGTCCCAATCAGTGGCACATGCAGTACGCCGACCCGGATTGCGCCCCCAGCTACATCACCATCACCTTCGACCTGGAGGGTGACAGCCTGGAGCGGCTTTTGAACCGGAAATTCCGCACGCCGCAGAAAGCGGTGCTGCTTCTGCAGCAGATGCTGCGGGAGCGGGACCAGGAAGACCGGTATACCGGAGATATGCTGATTAGCCTCCTGGGGCAGCTGCTGCTTACGGTTCTGCGGGAGGCCGAGGGCTCAGCCCGGCTGCCCTTGCGCACGGCCAACGCCATTAACAATGAGAACGAGGTGGTGGGCCATGCCCAGCAGTTCATCGGACAGAACATCCGGCTGAAGCTCAGCGTACCCATGGTGGCCCGGGAGGTGGGGGTCAGTCCTTCGTACTTAACGGCCCTGTTCCATAAGAATCTGCAAATTTCTCCGGGCGAGTATATCCGCCGGGCCAAGCTCCAGGAGAGCAAGCTCATGATCCGGGAGGGCAAAATGAACTTTACGGAAATTGCCCAGGTGCTTCAATACTCCACGGTGCACCATTTCTCCCGGCAGTTCAAGGAAAAATTCGGCATTACCCCCACGGAATACGCCCGGTCCATTCGGTAGGCCCCATGGACGGCGGCTCAGATATGGGAAGAGCCCGGCAGGTGACATTCTGCCGGGCTCTTGGTGCGTCTATGTGGGGAAAATGTGGCCTTAGGCCTTGGCGTCCTCTTCCTCCATCTGGCGGCGGGCTTCGATGAAGCAGCGGACAGCGAACTCCAGGTCCTCCTTGGTGTGGGCGGCGGAAACCTGGGTGCGGATGCGGGCCCGGCCCTTGGGGACAACAGGATAGGTGAAGCTGACGGCATAAATGCCCAGTTCATACAGCTTCTGTGCCATACGGGCGGCCTTGTGCTCGTCGTAGAGCATAATGGGTACGCAGGGATGGGTGCCGTCAATGATGTCAAAGCCGGCGTCCTTCAGGGCCTGACGGTAGCCTACAGTGATCTCCTCCAGGTGGTCCCGGAGGGAGGTGTCCTTCTCCAGCATCTCCAGGCACTTCAGTGTGCCGGCAGCCACGGCGGGAGCCAGGGTGTTGGAGAAGAGGTAGGGACGGCTCCGCTGGCGCAAAAGGTCGATGATTTCCCGCTTGCCGGTGGTGAAGCCGCCGGAAGCGCCGCCCAGGGCCTTGCCGAAGGTGCCGGTGATCACATCTACCCGGCCCATGACGCCGCAGTGCTCCGTGGAGCCCCGGCCGTGCTTGCCCACAAAGCCGGAGGCGTGGCTGTCGTCTACCATGACCATGGCGCCGTACTTGTCGGCCAGGTCGCAGACGCCCTGAAGGTTGGCGATGATGCCATCCATAGAGAACACACCATCGGTGGCGATGAGCTTCAGCCGGGCGCCGGCGGCGTCGGCAGCCTGAAGCTGGGCCTCCAGATCTGCCATGTCGTTGTTCTTGTAACGGTACCGCTTTGCTTTGCACAGGCGGATGCCGTCGATGATGGAAGCGTGGTTCAGCTCGTCGCTGATGACGGCATCCTCGGCAGTGAGCATGACCTCAAAGAGGCCCCCGTTGGCATCGAAGCAGGAGGAGTAGAGAATGGTGTCCTCCGTGCCGAAGAACCGGCTGACAGCGGCCTCCAGCTGCTTGTGGATGGACTGGGTGCCGCAGATAAAGCGGACGGAGGCCAGGCCGTAACCATATGCGTCATAAGCGGCCTTGGCAGCCTCTGCCAGCTCCCGGTTGTCGGCCAGTCCTAAGTAGTTGTTGGCGCACATGTTCAGAAGCTCCTTGCCGTCGGCAAAGATGTGTGCGCTCTGGGGGGTGGTGATGATCCGCTCTGCCTTCAGGACACCGGATTCCCGAATGCCCTCCAGCTGGGAAGCGTAGTAGGAAAATGCCTCTTGCTTGTTCATAATACCTGCGTCCTTTCTAAAAATTAGTCTTGGAGTCCGGTCCAGTCCAGAATGACCTTGCCGGAGTGGCCGGAGCACATGGCTTCAAAGCCCTGCTTGTAATCCTGAATGGGGAAGCGGTGGGTGATGATTTTCTCCAGGGGGAAGCCAGCCTCCACCATGGCCTGCATCTTGTACCAGGTTTCGTACATCTCCCGGCCGTAAATGCCCTTCAGAATGAGGCCGTTCCAAATGATGGTGTTCAGGGGGAGCTCCACGGCGTTCTTATTGGGCAGGCCCAGGAGGGCAATCCGGCCGCCGTTGTACATGGATTCAATGAGCTGCCGCAGGGCGATGGGGTTGCCGGACATTTCCATGCCCACGTCAAAGCCCTCATGAATGCCCAGGTCGGCCATGACCTCCCGCAGGTCCGTCTCCTTGGTGTTCACAGCCATGACGCCAAACTGCCGGGCCAGCTCCAGCCGGTACTCGTTTAGGTCTGTAATGACCACATGCCGCGCGCCAGAGAACTTGGCAATGGCCGCTGCCAGGATGCCAATGGGGCCGGCGCCGGTGACCAGTACGTCCTCTGCCAGGAGATTGAAGGACAGGGCGGTATGGGTGGCATTGCCAAAGGGATCAAAAATGGAGTACAACTCCTCCGGAATCTTCGGGGAGCAGGAGATAACATTGGAGGCGGGAATTACCAGGTACTCTGCAAAGGCGCCGTTCCGGTTGACACCGACGCCGGAGGTGTTTTTGCACAGGTGCCCCCGGCCAGAGCGGCAGTTGCGGCACATGCCGCAGACAATGTGCCCTTCGCCGGAGACCAGCTCACCCAGATGATGCCCCTTGACGGCGGCACCCATCTCCACGATTTCGCCCACATATTCATGTCCGGCGGTGGTGCCCACGCGGAAGGTATTCTGCGCCCACTCGTTCCAGTCCCAGATGTGTACATCTGTGCCGCAGATGGCGGTCTTGTGAATTTTGATCATGACGTCGTTGTCGCCTACGGTGGGAATCTCTACGCGCTTCATGGAGAGGCCTTTTGCAGGTTGGTCCTTGACCAGCGCCCACATGGTTCCAGTGTGCAATTTGATCACTCCTCTTGTCATGTATAGGGTGGGGATACTTGCGTCTATCTCGGGGACAGCCGGAGACAGTCCCCACTGTAAGAACATTATAGCGGACCGGTTGGCAAAAAGCTATAGCTCTGGAAAAAAATGTTGCAAAAAAAGCAGGAGAACCCAATGGGACCGGGGAAAATGCAGCAGAACGGAGATGGGATCTGCGCTGCCGTCTGGTAGTACACAGCTGTTGTATCAGTACGGCGCGCAAAGTGTCTCTGATATGAGGACACATCGGATTGTACCAGAGCATGACGTGACAGCCGGCTGCTGCGCCTGGCCCACTGCCTTCAAAATCATGCAATACGGCGGGCCGAGTTGTCAATGTTGTGAATACGGATGCGGTTTCGTCAAAAAGGAAACATGTTACGCCTTAACTGGCACTGTTTACTGGTCTTTAAAATATCTCCGTTCCTCATCCGACCGCCTGGAGCAGACACCTTCCCCCCGAGGGAAGCCAGGGTTTCCAGCAATTGCTCAGCCTGTTCCTTGGCGCCCCGGTACGTTACGCTGACCCACGGATTTCGGGAAGGCACGCCATAAGCTGCTTCCTCCACCTCCTGGCGGAAGGGTTGCTCCCCAGCCTCCCGCCGGTAAAACTGCCGGAAGCAGAGGCAGACTCCCCTGGGATAGCTGAACAGGAGGATCTGCTCCAGGCACTGCCCATAGAGCTTCTCCACCTCCTCCAGCGTCGCTTTCTGCTCTTCCGCCAGGATTTTCCCTAGGACCTCGTTCCCTTGCCGGTAGTCCCGGTTGACGCTTTCCTGGGCTGTTTCCTCCAGCTCTTGACGGCAATTGGTCAGGAGGCTGGATATCAGCTGGGGGAAGACCAGTGCTTTTGGTACTTGGATTCGTTCGCTTTTGATACGCATTGTTTGTGACACCTCGCTTTTGAAGGTACTTCGTAAATACGAATTAATTAAACGCCTAAAATAACTAAAAATCAAGCTATGACGAAGTATAATAAACGCAGAAACGAAGCAAGCTGGTGAGAAGATGAAAAATATATTGGAGGAAATAACCAAACTTCGCTTAGAGCGAAACTGGTCTGAGTACGAGCTCTCAAAATATAGTGGCGTACCGCAGTCAACAATATCGACTTGGTATCGAAAAAATCAGGTACCAACACTTCAAAATATAGACAAGATTTGTAAGGGGATGGGTATTACGCTGTCCCAGTTTTTTGCAGAGGGTGATGATAAGGTTTCTCTGACACCGGAGCAAAGGGAACTGCTGGACCACTGGTCTGTACTCACTTTTGAAAAGCAGCAAATAGTGAAGGAGCTTTTCAGGAGAATGTAGACTTTCTGAATTAGTTCGGAATAGCGAATTATCGCCTTGACAAGCTAATCTCTTGGTGGACGATGCAGTATAATACACAATACGAAAACTGTGCGAAATGGGGTGTGCGGAGATGGACATTCTAGAGGAAATCAAGAGGCTCCGCAAAATGCGGGGTTGGTCTGAATATGAGCTGTCCGTACGTTCTAATGTTCCACAGTCCACAATATCGACATGGTATGGAAAAGGCCAAGTTCCAACGTTGTTCTCCTTGGAAAAGATTTGCGAGGCATTTCATATTACGCTGTCCCAATTTTTTTCTGGAGAAGAAGATGTGGTCTATGTTACTGAGGAACAGAGAAAATTACTTGACAAATGGTCTGCATTGACTAGGAAATAGCAGGAACTTTTTCTGGAATTATTTGAAAATATGTAAATATTTAATATCTGCCGATTTGAAAACATTGCGACTTTCACAGCACTTATTTAAAACGTGCTGGCGCGGCAGGGCGCTGCCGCGCTACTACGAAAATGCAAAGCTGTGCGTCCACTCTTCAGTTCGTGACATTGGCCGAGGCCCCTGCCCTACAAAAACAGAAGCAGAAAATCAAAAATTGATTTCCGTAGGTTTGGAGATATTTCCCTTGTAAATTCGGAGACAGGCCTATATAATGAGGGAGGCCTGTCATACTTTCGGCTTGCAGCCGGTTATTTTGGAGGGATTTTTGTGGAGTCTATGCCCCTGGCTTTGGGACTGTTCGCTTTGACGTATATTTTGATGCTGTGCTTGCCCAAATATCGCCGGTTTGTGGCCCTGGGCTCGGCGGCGGTGTTCCTGGCCACGGGGATGCTGCCACTGGGGGATGCCTTGGGCTACATAGACTGGAACGTGCTGATGATGATTGCGGGAACCATGGGCATTGTGTCCCTGTTCATTGAGTCCCGGATGCCTGCCCGGATGGCTGACATTCTTCTGGCCCATGTCCCCAATGTGAAGTGGGCGGTGGTAATGCTGGCCCTGTTTGCAGGACTCATTTCCGCCTTTGTGGACAATGTGGCCACGGTGCTCATGGTGGCCCCTGTGGCCATGGCCATTTCCAAGCGGCTGAAGCTCAACCCGGTGCCGATGATCATTGCCATTGCGGTGTCGTCTAACCTGCAAGGCGCGGCGACCTTGGTGGGAGATACTACGGCAATCCTCCTGGGCGGCTATGCCAACATGAATTTCCTGGACTTTTTCGTCTACTTGGGTAAGCCCAGTATTTTCTTTGCGGTGGAGCTGGGGGCACTGTGCTCAGCGGCCATTTTGCTTGTGATGTTCCGGAAGGAAACAGCTTCCATCCCGGAGCCGCAGCTGACGCCGGTTTCCAACTATGTGCCTACAGTTTTGCTTTTTGGTACCATTGTTCTGCTGATTCTGGCCTCCTTCCTGCCGGGTATGCCCAAGACCATCAATGGTATCATCTGTATGAGCCTCCTGGCCATTGGCCTTATCTATACGGCGGCCACACAAAAGAGCCTGGAAGCAGTGGTGAAGCCCCTGCGGGAGATCGATTTGGATACCATCCTCCTGCTTCTGGGCCTGTTCCTGGTGATTGGCGGCATTACGGAGCAGGGGGTCATTGACCAACTGGCCGCGCTCATTGCCAAGCTGGGCGGGAGCAACCTCTTTGTCATTTACACCGTCATTGTCTGGGCCAGCGTGCTGTTCTCGGCGTTCATTGACAATATTCCATATGTGGCCACGATGCTGCCGGTGGTGCAGAAAATTGCTATGGATATGGGCGTGGACCCCACGGTTTTGTATTTCGGCCTTCTGTCCGGCGCCACCTTGGGGGGCAACCTGACGCCCATTGGCGCGTCTGCCAATATCACGGGCATTGGCATTCTGCGCAAGGCCGGGTATGAGGTTCAGAATCGGGACTTCATGCGCATTGGCCTTCCCTTCACCCTGGCGGCCATCATCCCCGCATATTTGTACATCTGGCTTTTCTATGGAATTTGACCGGCTTGTTTGGGGCAAAGATAGAAAAGTGTCCGGAACCTGGAAAATTTTTCTTGCGGCCCACCAGGAAATCTGCTATCATATCCCCAACAAAACAGCGGGCCCATCTGGGGCTCTCATGGGGGAGTAGTTGCGCCCGGCAAAAGCGGGCGGGTCAAGTCAACATGCATGGCGCTTTCTGCGTCTGGCTTGGCAGGATACAACGAGACTCATGTGCAGCGAAAACTGTGCATGGGTCTCGCTTTTTTGTCTCAAACTAAGAGCCATACAGGCAGAAAGGAAAGGACCATATGCAGCGATTTTACAATGAATCCAAAGAGGCGGCTCTGCAAGCGGCAAAGTCCTCCTCTCAGGGCCTGACCCAGGCGGAGGCCCGGGCCAGATTGGAGCGGCATGGGAAGAATCAGCTGGCCCGGGGGAAAAGGGACAGCCTCCTGAAGCGCTTTTTCCTCCAAATGGCGGACCCCATGATTCTCATTCTGCTGGCAGCCGCCGCAATCAGCGGCGCCTTGGCCGTCTATGAGAACGAGAGCTTTACTGACGTGATCATCATTCTTTTTGTGGTGGTGGTCAATGCGGTTCTGGGCGTGTATCAGGAGAGTAAAGCGGAGAAGGCCATTGAGGCTTTGCAGGAGATGGCCGCCGCCACCTCCAAGGTTTTGCGGGACGGTCAGATGATGACAGTCCGCAGCGAGGACCTGGTGGTGGGCGACGTGGTGCTGCTGGAAGCCGGTGACGCCGTCCCCGCCGACGGGCGGATTCTGGAGAGCGCCAGCCTGAAGATTGAGGAGGCGGCCCTCACAGGGGAGTCTGTGCCGGTCAATAAGTTTGTAGACCTCATCAAGCTCCGGGAGGGCGGCAAGGATGTGCCCCTGGGGGACCGGAAGAACATGGTCTATATGGGCTCCACGGTGGTCTATGGCCGGGGCTCCGCCGTCATCACGGCCACGGGCATGGATACGGAAATGGGTAAAATTGCCGGGGCTTTAACAGAGGCCCAGGATGGGCAGACGCCCCTGCAGCGGAAGCTCAGCCAGCTCTCCAAGGTTCTGACCTGGCTGGTTTTGGGAATCTGCCTGGTGATTTTCGGCGTGCAGCTTCTGCGGGCCGGTTCCTTCTCCGCCGGTGTGGTGGTGGACTCCTTCATGGTGGCGGTGTCTCTGGCGGTTGCGGCCATTCCGGAGGGCCTGGCGGCTGTGGTGACAGTGGTGCTCTCCATCGGTGTCACCAATATGTCCAAACGGAACGCCATCATCCGGCGGCTTACGGCGGTGGAAACCCTGGGCTGCGCCCAGATTATCTGCTCGGATAAGACCGGTACGCTGACCCAGAACAAGATGACGGTTGTGGATTCCTATGGCAACCTGGAGCAGACAGCCCGGGCCATGGCCCTGTGTTCTGACGCCAAATTAAGTCCCGATGGAGAGGCCCTGGGGGAACCGACTGAGGCGGCCCTGGTGGCTTGGGCGGCCAAGGAGGGACTGGATAAAAACCGCATGGAGCAGGAGGCTCCCCGGGTGGGAGAGGCTCCCTTTGATTCCAGCCGGAAGATGATGTCCACCCTGCATCAGGCTGGGACTAAGGTTCTGCAGTTCACCAAAGGTGCACCGGACGAGGTGTTACAGCGGTGTGCCTGGATTGAGGAGCAGGGCCATCGGGTAGAGCTGACCGAGGCCCGCCGCCGGGAAATCCTGGAGGCAAATCAATCCATGGCGGGCCGGGCCCTTCGGGTGCTGTGCGCTGCCTGCCGGGTTTGGGACACCGTCCCTGCCGACACCGCCCCTGCCAATCTGGAGCGGGAGCTCACCTTCCTGGGCCTGGCCGGTATGATTGACCCGGTGCGGCCTGAGGTGAAGGATGCCATTGCCCAGTGCCGGAGTGCCGGAATCCGTCCCATTATGATCACCGGCGACCATGTGGATACGGCCGTGGCCATTGCCCAGGAGCTGGGCATCCTGGAGGATGGCCGCCGCGCCGTCACCGGCTCCCAGCTGGATGATATGAGTCAGGAGGAATTTGAGCGGGAGTTCCGGAATATTTCCGTCTACGCCCGGGTCCAGCCGGAGCATAAGACCCGGATTGTAAAGGCCTGGCAAAGCGCCGGCTGTGTCACCGCCATGACCGGCGACGGGGTCAACGACGCCCCCTCCATCAAGACCGCTGACATTGGCGTGGGCATGGGAGTAACGGGCACAGATGTGACCAAGAACGTGGCGGATATGGTCCTGGCGGACGATAACTTTGCCACCATTGTGGGAGCCGTGGAGGAGGGCCGCCGGATTTACGACAACATCCGCAAGGCCATTCAGTTCCTCCTGGGCTCCAATATGAGCGAGGTCATCAGCATCTTTGCTGCCACCCTTTTGGGCTTTACCATCCTCCAGCCGGTGCATCTGCTGTGGATCAATCTGATCACCGATTGCTTCCCGGCTCTGGCTTTGGGCATGGAGCGGGCAGAGCCGGACATCATGCGCCGGAGGCCCCGGGACGCGCAGGCAGGGATTTTTGCCGGGGGCCTGGGCTTGGATGTGGCCTACCAGGGCCTGGCAGTGTCAGTGCTCACCCTGATTTCCTACTTTGTGGGTCACTTCATGGAGTCGGGCGTCTGGGAGATTGCCAACTCTCCCGACGGCATGACCATGGCGTTCCTGACCCTTTCCATGGCGGAAATTGTCCACAGCCTGAATATGCGGAGCCAGAGAAACAGCATCTTTACACTGGGAGGTCAAAACAAGGCCCTGAATCTGGCCGCCCTGGCGTCTCTGGCCCTGACCACCCTGGTCATTGAAGTTCCCTTCCTGGCCAATGCCTTTGGCTTTACTCCCATCCGCCTGACAGAGTACGCTGCGGCTCTGGGGCTGGCCGTGACTATGCTGCCCCTGGTGGAGCTGGTGAAGTTCTTCCAGCGCCGGAAGAGATAAGGGAATTGTAAGCGGGCGAGTCAGGACCTACGCTGCGGGATGGCGCGGAAACGCACGCAACCTCCCGTAGTACTTTGGAACTTCTAAAGGCGTAGGGTGCGGCCACCTGGACGCACCGTTGGCAGGCAGTGCGAATTTGCCAAAAATGACCGAACAACGGGACCTGCTCCCGCCGGGCGGCCCAGTGGTCCGCCCCTACGCAAATTCAGGCATGCCCCCTCCATTTCTCCGTTCTAAACCATGCTCTTCCTGTTGAAACCTGTCATTTTTAGGTGTTCCAAAGTAGTAGATATATGCGCACAGTTAAAAGTGAGAGAACTCCCGGCTCCGCGCCAGTGCATAGCTTTCGGCTCTCCTGGCTCTTAGCTGTACGCATATGCTCCCGCAGGGAAGGTCTTGGCAGTTCCGACAAAAGGGATCCATGGGCGTCGTTGGTACACATGCTTGCTCCGCCCAAGGCGAAGGCATGACATGGTATATAGGCCCATGCTCGCCATGGGGGAACCGGCTGCATGTTAGGAAGAAAGCTCCTGCTATCTGGACAGAGAAAAACTATGTGCGTTTGCCCGATATGGCCCTGGCATTCACTTGACACCTTGCATATAGTATGATACTATACAATTGAATTAACAAGGTGGGTGCTGGGCATGGTAGTGTATCGCAGCCCTTTTGTATGCATCTGCCAGAGGGCGGGGCTAAAATCATCAGACGGTAGGTAGAAACCGACCAGAGAGGAGGCTTTATGAAAAGAATCTTAGGTATATGCCTGGCGGCAATTCTGGTGCTGTGCTACAGTATCTATGTATTTGATGCGCGCGCGCCGGAGACGATGTGTGGGCAAGGGGGTAGCGAAGCGGCGGGATTTACGTATCTGAAAAAGACTCCGATTTACTACGGCACAGAGAACAATGTGTACTGTGGGCTTCATCCGGATGCGGATCAATGGCAGCAGGTGTCTGGCTATTCGTTTACCATGAGTCAGACGGTAGACATGGACGTGGCAGTGACATACAACGGGAAATCACTGGGTGGACAAATTGCCGTATCTGCTGGCAGCCCCTATGGAGGCGGCTTCACAGTGGATGTGGATCAGATGCGGGATTCTAAGCTGGAAGTGTTCTGCGACTATGATTATATCGTGTACAGGGCTGAAATTCGGGATTGTCATACAGACGAGCTGTATCAAACCTTCCAATATGCAGATTTTTTCCTGACAGCTGAAAGGTTTATTCCGTATTATTGCTGACTGCCGGGAGCACTTGTGTGGTCTGACCAAAAAGCGGGAGGAATTGCGATTTTCGCAATTCCTCCCGTATGTGCTGAGGGGGCAGCGTGACGCTTTTTAACGTTCTGTACGCCAGTAGGCGACACTGTAGGGGGGTAGCTGGCTGCCGCCGCCGAAGTCGTGGGGGGCGCCGGTGATGAGGTCCTCCGCCCGGCCTGCGCCGGCGTCAAAATGGGCGGTGTAGGGGACGCTGTCGGCATTCACCGCCACCAGGACCCGCTCCTCCGGCAGTGTGCGCTCCAGGATGATCTGCCGGTTGGTGAGGTGCACGTTCCGGTAAGAACCATAGCACAGAGCGGGACTTCTGCGCCGGGCCCGGGCCAGGCGGGCAATCCAATCGGTGAGGTCGTTCCGCTCCGGCCGGTCCAGGGCCGGGCGGAGCGCGTCATCACCATCGGCCTTCCGTCCCTGGATGCCCCATTCACTGCCGTAATACATAGCCGGTACGCCGGGCATCCCAAAGAGGAGGCCATAGGCCAGGGGCAAGTGGCGGGGTTCGTGCAGGATGCTGGCGATGCGCTCCACGTCGTGGTTGTCCAGGAAGCTGAGGAGATGCTTCCCTTTATACAGGGTCCATGGCTCCGGACCGAACTGCCGGGCCAGGCTGTGGCCAATTTCAAATAGGTTCATGGAGTTGAAGCTGGAGTACAGTCCCTTATAGCATTCGTAATTGGTGACACTGTGGCACATGTCCGGGTTCATCCACCGGTTGTAGTCCCCATGGAGAGTTTCTCCCAGCAGGACAAAATCTGGTTTTAGCCCGCTGGTAAAAGACCGGAGCTGCCGGAGATATCCTTCCGGCAGGCAGTAGGCCACATCCAGCCGCAGGCCGTCAATGTCCAGCTCCCGGACCCATCGGGAAATGGCGTCAAACTGATGCTGCACCACGGCCGGATTTTGGAGGTTCAGCTTCACCAGCTCGTAGTGTCCCTCCCAGGCCTCATACCAGAAGCCGTCGTGGTAGCCGGTGTCCCCCTCGAAGCTCAAGCGGAACCAATCCCGGTAGGGGCTGTCCCATTTTTTCTCCTGCACGTCCCGGAAAGCCCAGAAGCCCCGGCCCACGTGGTTGAACACCCCGTCCAGCATCACCCGGAGCCCAGCTGCGTGGAGAGCATGGCAAACCTGCCGCAGGTCCTCCCAGGTCCCCAGGCGGCAGTCTACCGCGTTGTAGTCCCGGGTGTCATAGCCATGGCGGTCACTCTCCCAAAGGGGGTTCAGGAGTACGGTATCTGCACCGGTGGACCGGATGTGGGAGATCCAATCCAAAATCCGGAGAATCCGGTGGGCGGTTTTCCCGTCATTCTCCCGGGGCGCGCCGCAGAGACCCAGGGGATAAATCTGATATACAACCGATTCGTCAAACCACATAGTTGTCAAGCTCCTTTGTTTTTCGTACCTGCCAGTATAGTGCGCGAGCAGCCGGTTTGTCAAGTGCGAGGCAGGCGCCTGCAGAACGGAAAAAATTGGGACGGCTATGTCTATGCTGTGGAGAAATGCACGGGAAACATTGACATTTTTCCGGGGAAAGTGTATAGTGAGCGTATGGAATTCCCAGAAGGACAAATCTTTTCTGAACCTGAGGAGTGTGAATTATGAAAAAACAGCTTGCTGCTGGTTTGGCCTGCCTGCTCCTTCTGACTGGCTGCGCCAAGTCTCCTGCCACCGAGGATACCACACCCACCGTCCCAGAAACGACCCCCGTTACGGCAGCGCCTACAGCGGCGCCGGAAACCGTACCGCCCGAGACAGAGAAAGCCCCCAACTATGTCAACCCTCTGACTGGTGAGGCCCTGAGCGCTCCCTATGATGAAAGCCGTCCCTATGCGGTCATGATCAATAATATCCAGGTGGCTATGCCACAATGCGGAACCAGCCATGCCGACATCATGTATGAAGTCCTGGCCGAGGGTGGCATCACCCGGATGATGGCAATCTTCTCAAACCTGGAAGGGGAGACATCCTTGGGATCCATCCGGTCTCTGCGCCCCTACTACTTGAGCATCGCCCGTTCCTATGATGCCATTATGGTCCACGCCGGGGCCAGCGAGGGCGCCTATGCAGATCTGGCCAGTACCGGCTGGGATCACATCGACGGCGTTCAGGGTGCCAATTCCGGGGACTATTATTATCGGGTCCAGGAGCGGATCAACAACGCCGGCTATGAGCACAGTCTCTTTATCGATATGGACAGCGCTGCCGCCTATGCTAAGGCTATGGATTGCCGCTTCCAGCACGAGGATTATCAGAATACCCTCTCGTTTACGGAGGAACCCCTTATGGACGGGACGCCCGCCAGTGAGGTGACGGTGCATTTCCGCACCAGCAAGACCACCTCCTTCACCTATGACGCCGGGAGCAAGCTCTATGCCGGTGCTCAATATGGGAGCGATTGGGCCGATGGGAACGATGGCACAGTGCTTACGTTCCGCAATCTTCTGGTACTTTGCGCCGAAACCGCGACCATTGATGACTATGGGCGCCTGGCGGTGACCCTGACCGGTAAGGGGGAGGGCCATCTGATCCGGGATGGCCAGTGTGTACCCATCATCTGGTCCCGGGAAAAGGAAGATATGCCCTTCACCTATACCCTTGCAGACGGCTCTCCCGCGATGCTGGCAGTGGGCAAGACCTATGTAGCTGTGGTGCCTCCGGAAAGCGCCCTGGAGTTGGAATAACCATCGGAAAAAGCAGGGGGTGTCTCAAAACCTCGTCTTTGAGACACCCCCTGGCGATTTTCCAAACCTACAGGTTTGGAAAATCGGCTGATTGAACGGGGACGGAGCCAGCCGGCTTACGGTTTTATAAAAGGTGTCCGGTGTACCATACCGGCTTGGGAAGAATTTTCAGCTCTACTTCAACGGGACTTTGCACGGACAGGGCAGCTGCCGCAAATTGGCAAAAATCCTACTTGCTTTTTTAGAGAAAACTGCGTACAATAGGGGTAAATTCCCCAAAGATCAATCTCGGTTGGCGTATAAAACGATTCATAACAGGAGGAACTAGCATGGAAAAATATGTTTGTGATGTTTGCGGCTATGTGTATGACGAGGCTGCCGGCGATCCGGACAACGGCATCGCTCCCGGCACCCGGTGGGAGGACCTGCCGGAGGACTATGTCTGCCCCCTGTGCGGCGTGGGTAAGGATATGTTCTCCAAGGGCTAAAGGTGTAGCATAACGGCATACTACAATACCGGTGGAAAGGCATGTTGCCGTTCCACCGGTATTGCTTGCTTGTTACAAAAGGTCCAGAAACTGACGGAAGGCGGTGGGCAAGGGTATCTGCCTGCGAATTTCCTCCGCTGTCATCCAACGAAAGGCCGGAATTGGCCGCTCACAAGCGATGCGGCAGCAGCGGAGATTCCATTGGATGTGCGTGAAGATGTGGGTCCGGTCCGCGCTGCGCTGAAAGTCTGTGGGTCCGGTTCCCCATTGGGTGGCCTGGTCCAGAGCCGCCTGCGCCTCCAGCTTCCCCGGCACATTGGGAAACTGCCAGAGCCCTGCCAGAAGACCGGAAGGGCCTCGCTGCTCCAGGGCGAACCGGCCACCACAGTCCAGGATGAACACGGTCCAGTCCTCCTGACGCCGCTTCCGCTTGGGCAGGTGGTTGGGAAGCTCACGCCAACATCCCGTAGCTTTGGCCTGGCACAGGTCTGCCAGGGGACAGCAGCCGCACTGGGGGGTGCCGTTGGGAACACACACGGTGGCCCCCAGCTCCATGAGGGCCTGGGTGAAGTCACCGCAACGGCCCTCCGGGTAAACTGCGGCCAGCGCCTCCCTGGCTTCTCGCCGGACAGCAGGCAGGTCTACCGGGCGGCAGTCTGCCAATACCCGTGCCAGCACCCGGAGCACATTCCCGTCCACGGCAGGAGTGGGCATGTCAAAGGCAATGGAGCAGATGGCCCCAGCGGTGTAATCGCCGATGCCGGGCAAACCGCGAATGGCCGCATAGTCCTGGGGAAGCTGGCCGTTCCACTCCTCCTGGATGATTTGAGCCGCTGCCCGGAGATTGCGCATGCGGGAGTAATAGCCCAGGCCCTCCCACAGCTTCCCTAAGGCTTCATCCGGGGCCTTTGCAAGGTCTGCCACTGTGGGTAGCGCCTCCAAAAAACGGGCGTAATAGCCGCGTACAGCCTCCACACGGGTTTGTTGCAGCATGATCTCCGAGACCCAGATGTGGTAGGGCTCCCGGTCTCGCCGCCACGGCAGGTCACGCTGGTTTTCCGCAAACCAAGGCAGGAGCCGCTCCGGCAGCTGCCGTAAAATCTCTTCCATAGGTGCTCCTTGTGAGAAGGCTATCCGTTCTCTTCAATGTGATTTTTTATATCCTGCATGCGCTGGTCCAGCATGGCGCTGATGTCGGCACATTCCCCCAGGTCGGCGGCCAGCTTGGCGGCCCCGGCGGGGTCAATCTCCTTCTTATACCGCATCTGGTGCTCCAGGCTGGCCCAGAAATCCATGGCGATGGTCCGCAGCTGAACCTCCACCTTCATATGGCGGGTCTCCTCCTGAAGGAAAATGGGGATGGAGACAATGAGATGCAGGCTCCTGTAACCGTTGGCTTTTGGGTGCTTGATGTAGTCCTTCACCTGCAGAAGGGTGACGTCATCCTGCCGCAGCAGGCAGTCCACCAGGACGTAAATATCGTCCACAAAGGGGCAAATTACCCGCACCCCTGCCACATCATTGAGGTTTTCTTCCATGGAGGACAGGGTGATGGGCAGCTTTCGCCGGTGGAGCTTCTCCAGGATGCTGTCCATGGATTTGAGGCGCGTCTTGATGGATTCGATCCGGTTTCGGTCATGTTCCAGGGAAAACTGCTCGTTCAGGACCTTGAATTTGGTCTCCACCTCCATCATGGCACAGCGATACCGGGACATCAAGGCGCGAATGGGCGCCACATTCTCTCGAAAGGACTGCATGATATCCCCGTCCAATATTTCTGAAAGCTGCGCCTGCACCACCTCCCGTTCCAGTACAACCTGCAACGATTGATCCATCTGTCGGCTTTCTGCCATGTTTCCAGTCTCCTTTGCCGGATTTTGTCACATTGAGATTATAGGAAAAGGCCTTCCATTCTGTCAAGTCCTTTCATGATTTGTTTACAAACGGCGCATCTGGGGAATTTTGTGTTGCATTTCCACGGGGGTCAGGGTACAATAACGGTATATTGTACCATGAACCAGGGAGGAAGATCCAAGATGATTCAGATTTCCAATCAGCATCTGATTGTTACTATGAGCCAGGAGGGGGGTACCCTGACCTCCATCCGAGATGTTCAAACCGGAAGAGAGTATCTGTGGCAGGGCGATCCGGCCTACTGGACCGGTCAGGCTCCCAATTTGTTCCCGTTTGTGGGACGGCTGTACGAGAAAACCTACACCCTCCATGGCAAGGCCTACCCTATGACCATCCATGGCTTTGTCCGCCATGCGCAAATGACGGTGGAGGAACAGCAGGAGGCCAGCTGCTGCTTCTTACTCACCGATTCTCCAGAGACTCTGGCCGTTTACCCCTACCACTTTGCCTTCCGCATCCGCTATGCCCTGGAGGGGCCGGTTTTGCAGGTAGCCTTCCAGGTGGAAAACCGGTCGGAGGAG